>Ga0194129_10008789_pt1 | contig 11552 bp, 10 predicted proteins | sample TA2KigCa35mmetaG_FD_150862 | JGI IMG/M metagenome (GOLD analysis project Ga0194129, IMG submission 150862) | Freshwater microbial communities from Lake Tanganyika, Tanzania - TA2015038 Kigoma Deep Cast 35m | ecosystem: Environmental > Aquatic > Freshwater > Lake | place: Tanzania: Lake... | reverse complement strand
CGTAAAATCGTTGCTTTAGCTTGTTTAAACTCTCGGGGTCTATAGACGTGTTTTTCCGCACATTCCATTGCTGCAAATGTTCATTGAACTCCAAGTGTACTTGATCATTCCAAACATGATAAACACCATTAAGGTAGCGAATACGGTCGCCGTTCAAGTCGTTTCCGTAACCGTACCAGTTGGTTTTCCACCCGAGGGATTCAATCAACCAAGGCGCTACATTCAGATGTTCTTTCGGTGCAATCTTTTGGAAACGGGAATTCACTACAGCAATGGGGACTCGGTAATAGTCATCTATCGAGTAGGAACTGTTGTCCAGATGGACCGGCGTATGGTCACCGGTTAGGATAAAAACGGTATTATCAAACCAAGGTTCTTTTTTTGCCTCGTTGAAGAACGATTTGAGGCAATCGTCCGTGTACCTGTAAGCTGATGCTTCTTTTGGTAATTTAGGGTATTTCGCCACGTGAAACGAAGGGAGATCATAAGGTTCATGGGAAGATAAGGTAAACACGGTTCCTAAAAAAGGACCATTCATTTCTTTGAAAGCCTTTAGCATCGTTTGAAATACCGCCCCGTCGTGGTATCCCCAAGAACCCATTTCAGAAGTTTTCCCTTCGATGTTAGTCTTAAAAAAGAGCTTTTCGAATCCGAGGTTCATAGCAGTGGCCCCAAAACGCATGGAGCCCTCTCCGGCTCCATGAAAGAATAGGGTGGAATACCCTTTTGATCGGGCGATTTTTGGAAATGCAAAGAGTCTGTTGGTGCTGTAATTACTGAGAATATAAGGGACTTCTAGCAGCGAGGGGATCCCGGCAAAAATAGCAGGAAGGCATTCAATGGAGGTTTTTCCATTGGATAGTCCATCAGCGTAAATGGTAGCTGAGTTCATGAACAACAGGGAATCCAAGAAAGGAGTTAGAGGAATACCATTGACCGTGTCGCGCAATTGTGCAGACCCAAAACTTTCAAGGACCATAAAAACCAAGTTGGGACGATCAACTTTTCGTTTTCCTTGGAATCTAAGGGTGGGATTAAAGAGCTTTTCTTCGGCCGAACCATTCAGGTATTCATGGTGTGATAAGGGCTGGTTATGAAGGGTTTTAAGGAGCACGAAGGGAGAATTTAGGACTAATTGAGACCTTGCAGGCTCGTCAAAAACGTTGGCATCTAAAATTCCGAGAGGTCTAATGCCATAACTGCCCCTGGCCAAGATGAAGGCGCACAACATGGCGCTTCCAAAATGAAGGATTTTTGGACTGGAACGTTGAGCAAAATCAATTTTCTTTACCATTTTGAGGACGCAAAAACTGTAAAGAGAAAACCACATCGCGGCACCTACAAACACATACCAAAAACGTAAAGCCATGCTCCATATAAGAACGCTTTCTTCACTGCTATTGAAAAAAAGGTAAAGGTCAAATGAACAGCGTTTCAGGGTGTATTGGAAATAAATTAAGTCCCAGCCTTCGGTAAGGAGGCATGGAAGAAAAAGGCATAAACTCAAAATAAAAAAAGAGCTTTGTCGAATGTACGTTGTTGCATTCCAGGCATTGATATAGAACAAGGGTAGCGCAAACAAAGCAAAATATCCAGTTAGGCTAAGGTCGAACCGGATTCCCAAAAAGAAATCTTCCACACGAGCAGGAACATAAGAGCGATTGAATACCCAAAATTGTATGCGAAGCAGAAATAAGGATGCAATTAAAAGTAAGAACACCTTGATTACTGCTACAAAATAGTCCTTTGCCATTGATCTGCTGAAGTTAAAAAAAGATTGAGTAATTTTACATAAAAAGAAAGTTGAAAGAACAAACTCCCAAAGATCCTGTTGAACAAAATCGTTCCCACTTAACCCAGCTTTTAGTCAATAAAGCGGCTTTAAAACAAGATATTGCTCAGGAGACCTTGACGGTATTCAATGATTTAAAAGCAGCGATAAAAAAAGAGCTTGAGGCTTTACGAGTGCTGGTTCCGGATCCACGCGTTAGATTATTTCAACAAGAAAACGGGGATTTTGAAATCCACGTTTATGTGGGGAGTGATGTGTTGGTTTTTTCGCTTCATCACAATGTTTTTAGATTGCCCGATAACAATCCTTTGTGGGGAACCGCTTACTTTCAGCACGATGAGCGGCACGGGTATTTCGGCGTGATTTATATTTACAATTTTCTTGCGGAATCCCTTATTCAAAACCGTATGGCCGATTCGGGATATTTAATTTCGCGTTTATTTTTCAACCAAGACCGTCATTTTTTTGCGGATGGTCGATCGCAGTTGGCAGCTCTTTTTAGAGATCCGGAACGCAATCAATGGAACCAACAGATTTGCAGCTTGGTCATTCAAATGAGTTTTGCCTACGTTTTATCCTTCGACTTGTTCATTCCTCCCTACGAATTACAGGATGAAATTACAGTGAATGAAATGCGCTTTATGGGGGAAACCCTGAAGTTAAAAACGGCGAAACGACTCGGATTTAAAATGAAATCGGAGGATGCCGAAACGGCGTAAAAAAAAACGCAAAGATTTTTCGGATTTGAAATTTGTGGTATATTTGCACTCCCATTCGTGGGGCTACTGTTTTATGGCCCATTCGTCTAGTGGTCAGGACGCAAGGTTTTCATCCTTGAAACAGGAGTTCGATTCTCCTATGGGCTGCAACCAATTATTGAAGTTAAATTATGGCAAATCATAAGTCGTCCATCAAGCGAATTCGTTCAAACGAAGCAAAGCGTACGTCCAATAAGTATCAGCACAAAACAGCGCGTAATGCGGTGCGGAAACTCCGTAACTTAGAAAATAAAAAAGAAGCCACAGCACTCTTACCTGTTGTTTCTGGCATGATCGATAAATTAGCGAAACGCAATATAATCCATCCGAATAAAGCTGCGAACCTCAAATCTGGTTTACAGTTGCACATTAACGGGTTGAAGTAAGATCCACAGAACTTTTATGATTTGGGGGCCTTGTGCCCCCTTTTTTGTATGTTTGCCGTATGAGATTTATAGGGGTTTTTTGGATTGCTCTCATCGTTACAACCACGTGTTTTTCGCAATCTGATATCCTTTTTGATACCCTTCGACCGCAGAATAATTTTTACGGATCTGCCCAATCTTTAGATTCCCTGCTGAGCAATACCCGTTCTACATTTGCCAACTTGGGGTTGCAAGAAGGCATCTTTATGGAACCAATGCAATTTTTTTCACCCTTTGGAACTTTCGTTCAAAAAACCAGGGTGGAAGAAAAAAAGCCTGTTTTCACGGCGTTGCCATTTTTGGGATTTAATTACTCATTTGGAACTCAAGGAGTCCAACATATGGTTTTGTCTTATTCGCAGTCTTTTCGTCGAAAATGGTTGTGTAACGCCCAATTTCTATCCAATAGAGCCAACGGATTTGTCCGAAATAGTGCATGGAAAAATAGAAATTTACGCTTGGATCTTGCGCACAGCAATGTGCGTTTTCGCTCACATTTGGGGTATGAGCATACCATGGATTATCGTCAGTTTTCTGGGGGGGTTTTGAACGATACCTTACTCGACTTTATCGGATTAAACTTGGTACCTGTCCGAAAAGACAGCTGTGTTTCAACCGTAACCTCGTATGTTTTTACTTGGAAGAATCACTTCAATCTTTTGCGCGACTCTATCCGTTTTTTGGGGTTATGTCACCGGAGTACATTTGAAAATTTTTCCAGGGAATTTATTGAAAAAGATACGTTGCTCGGGCTCTATCCCTCAGTTTATTTCGATAGCGTGTTGACCAACGATCGCTTAGAGCAAACTACGGTAAAGAACGCTGTTGGATTCGGAACGCGCGCGAATCGGTGGCAAGCTGAAGTTATGTTGAATCTGGACTATTGGAAGTATCGGATGCGGGGTAACCAGCGCGATACCCTTGAAGTTGGGTTGTCTGCCGTTCTCAATTATAAATCCTCAAAAACAAGGGCCATGCTCGCGGCCAAAACAAACCTTGTAGGGGCCTTTAATGCCTCGGAATTGAAAGCTTCTTTCGACCATCATTTTGATGCTGCACTGAGGTTCAGCGCTTTCATGGAGTTAGGTTTACAAACCCCAGAGGTCATTCAACGGTTTTATTTTGGTAATACTTTTCAGCAAAGTATGATGTACGTGAATTTGCAGCGTGTCGGCATACTTCGTCTAATTGCGGAAGGTGAGTTGTACGGACTGGGTTATCAGCTGGGAATCAACGGACTGTTAACCGATAAGGTTTATCAATTTAACGGCACGCTTTGGGATCATGAAAGTGCCACGAGTTCGCAGCAACTTATTGATATAAGTGTTCGGGTTGCAAAATCTTGGAAGGGTTTTTCAGTCAAACCTCAAATGAACTACATCCTTCAAAAAGTAAATGTGCTGCCCAATATGGGCATTGGTACGGGTTTGGAGTATCAGGGATTTATCAGTAAAAGTAAAAACCTCTATTTTTTCGCAAAACTGAAGTACCTGTTCTTTAGTGGATACCGACCCATGGCCTTGTTGCCGCAATTGTCGTTGTTGAATCTCTCAGTGAGTAATGCAGCCGCAAGCAATTATCATTCTATAAACAGTCTCGTGGGGTTCAAGGTGAAAACCTTTCAATTTCACCTCGCCGCGGATAATTTGGGATCCTTCTTGATGTCAAAGCGACAAGACTTATTGGTTGATCTTCCCATTCCGTCGTGGCAACTTAAATTGGGAATTACCTGGGTGTTTTGGAATTGATATTCCGAAATTTAAGCGGAAATTCCGATTACCTCGGCCATTTTTTTTCCAATCCCTGCAGGAGAGTCAACTACGTGAATTCCGCATTCTCGCATGATGCGTTTTTTTGCTTCTGCCGTGTCGTTGTCTCCACCAACTATGGCACCCGCGTGTCCCATGGTTCTACCCTTGGGAGCGGTTTCTCCGGCAATGAAACCAACTACGGGTTTCTTTCCATGCTCTTTTATCCAACGCGCTGCAATCGCTTCCAGGTTCCCTCCAATTTCACCGATCATAACAATGCCTTCCGTTTCGGGGTCGTTCATCAATAACTCAACCGCCTCTTTCGTTGTAGTACCAATAATTGGGTCTCCACCGATACCAATGGCCGTAGAAATTCCTAATCCCGCTTTTGCAACTTGGTCAGCTGCCTCGTAGGTTAAGGTTCCTGATTTTGAGACGATACCAATTTTTCCGGGCTTGAATACAAAACCCGGCATGATACCCACTTTCGTTTGTCCTGCGGTAATGACGCCGGGACAGTTTGGCCCAATTAGGCGACAATTAAACCCTTTGATGTACTCTTTGGCATGCACCATATCTTTCACGGGGATACCTTCGGTAATGCAAACTATGAGCTTAATTCCGCCATCGGCAGCTTCCATGATAGCGTCTGCCGCAAATGCCGGGGGTACAAAAATGATGGAAACATCGGCACCGGTCGTGTCAACAGCCTCTTTTATGGTATTAAATACGGGTCTGTCAAGGTGCTTCGTACCGCCTTTTCCCGGAGTTACGCCCCCAACGACGTGGGTCCCGAACTCGATCATTTGCGTTGCGTGGAAAGTGCCTTCTGTACCGGTAAAACCCTGCACGATGATTTTTGATGTATTGCCGACAAGTACGCCCATGTGTTGTTGTTTAGAAGTTTAAAATTACGCATTGTAATTCATTTAGGGCAATACAAGTTGCGCTAAAAAGTGATTTTCTTTTACCTCAATTCGTTGGCATTGAAAACCGCAATGCCTTGCGGCTTCGTGAAGGGAATCATAATCGATATAAACCCATGGGAATACAGGGCCTGTTGCTTTCTCAAAATGCATTTGAAAATTGAAATTACCGTAGTATTCGCTGTTGAGTTCCATCCATTGAGAACCGTCTTCATTTTCGTATAAAAATTGTACGTCCGAGGAATCGCACAAAATCTGCCCCTTAGGATTTAAAAGGCTTTTAAGGTGATTTAAGAAAGCGATCAAGGCTTTTTTGGTTCCCGCAATTCCTAAACCGTTCATCAGCAGTAAAAGCGTATCAAACCGTTCATGCTTGAACCGATGTACATCGACAAGTTGGGCGTTAATTCCTTGGCTTTTCATGAACGCTACCGCACCGGGAGAAATGTCGATTGCTTTCACGGTAAAACCTTTTTGGATGAGGTAATTCGAATGGGGCCCCGCACCTGCGCCAATGTCCAAAACGCTCCCTTTTACCAATGCGAGAGCGCGTTTCTCAATTTCAGGCATGGCTTCATAGGATCGGAACAATACCTCTACTGGAATAATATCATCTTCGGTGAGGTCCGAGCTCACTACAATATCTTTAGGTTTTTTGGTTTTGTAGAAATCAATAATGGCCTTACCTATAGGATCTGCGGCACTCATAATAGGGATAATTTAGTACTCGGATTCGTTAAATCCATCGAGATCTTCTGGATTGTAATCGTCGTCGTAATCGTTGAATCCGTAATCCTCGCTTTCAAGGTCTTCTCCGTCCAGAATCGAGGCTCCTCCTGCCATAAAAATATCCTCCCCAGCTTCCTCTTGACCTTTTCTTTTCGGGACATCTCCTACCCTTAAAACTACCTGGGGACCCACCGATTCCATCAAATGACTTTCGATTAATTCGATCAGAAAAATTTGCATGGATAAAAAGTCGTAAACCAATATGAATTTTTGATGGGCTTCGGCGATAAAATCCTTTATAATGGCCTTATTCATAACATTGGCAGGTTGGTCCAAGGCATCATCGTCGTAAGTCATATCCATCAAGTTGATTTCGTGCCCTTTGTCCCAAGCGTCGTTGGAGACATAAAAACTTGCCATTTGATCTCCTTTTAATTCAAAGGCGTCGGCAATCGCACGGTAAAACGTCTCAAAATCGCTGTTTTCCGAAATCAAAATATCCCTAAAAACCTCCGCTTTGGTCTTGGTATCAAGTAAAATTCTGAATTTTAGCCCTTGCATGGGTTTTTTTGATAAAGTTAGTTAAATATCTTTGATGGCTTTCAATCCCAATTCTTCCGCATATTTAAACAGGGCGATTTTTGCCTCCTCGAACGTGTTCCCGATTTCTCCTTCGAGAATTGCGTCTTTAATTTTAGATTTTAAGATACCAATTTCTGCGCAGGGACCAATACTGAAAATTTCCATGATCAATTCACCCGTGATAGGTGGCTGAAAGTTTCTTATTCGGTCTTTTTCTTCAACCGTTTTTAATTTTTTAGTAACCGAATCATAGTTTTTTCGGTATCGTTTTACTTTAAATTCGTTTTTGGAGGTGATGTCAGAATTACATAAAAGCATGAGGTCATCAATATCATCTCCGGCCTCAGCGAGAAGGCGACGTATGGCAGCATCTGTTATATCTCCCTTCACCAAGGCAATGGGTCTTAAATGCAAACGTACCAGTTTTTGAACGTATTTCATCTTGTGATCGAGCGGGAGTCGAAGATTTTTAAAGATTTTTGGTACCATGCGCGCTCCTAAATCTTCGTGGCCATGAAATGTCCAACCGTGGTTGGGTTCATATTTTTTCGTTAATGGTTTTGCAATATCGTGGAGTAACGCTGCCCAACGCAACCATAAATTATCGCTGAGTTTACTTAAATTATCCAACACTTCTAAGGTGTGATCAAAATTGTCTTTATGGCTATGACCGTTAACAATTTCTGTTCCGCTAAGGGCCAACAACTCGGGAAAAATAAATGAAAGCAGGCCGGTGTGTTTTAGCAAATGAAGGCCTCGTGAAGGTTTTGTGCTGGAAATAATTTTATTGAGTTCGATCGAGATTCGTTCCTTCGAAACGATGCTAATCCGTTCTTTTTGAGTATGTATGGCTTCAATGGATTGGGAGGATATTTGAAAATTGAGTTGAGTGGCGAATCGAATAGCGCGCATCATGCGTAAAGGGTCATCTGAGTAGGTTAGTACTGGATCAAGAGGGGTTCTCAAAACAGCACTTTCCAAGTCTTTTATTCCTTCAAACGGATCTATTAACTTACCGAAAGATCCAACATTTAGTGAAAGAGCCAAAGCATTGATAGTAAAATCCCGTCGCAATTGATCTTCTAATAAAGAGCCAGGTAAGGTTGAGGGCTTTCTCGAATTTTTGCTGTAAGACTCTTTCCTTGCACCAACAAATTCAACATCGATGTCTTTATATTTAAAGTGAGCAGTGCCATATCGTTCGAAAAGGGAGAGATTTTTCGCCCTCAATTTCTGTGCAACCTGCATCGCAAAAGAGGGTCCGTCCCCGATGACAACGAGGTCAATATCTGTACAAGTGCGATTCAGGAGGCAATCGCGGACGAAACCACCAATAACGTAAACTTCTAAGCCATGAATTTGACTCAATTCGGAGATAACTTTAAAGATGGGGTGTTTTAAAAAATGAGCGTAAGACTCCGGCATGCCTGCAAAATTACAAAGAAAATTTCTTGAAAGGGGGGCGCTTATTCTTCGTCATCGAAGGCAAACAAACCTCCTTCGATATCTAAGTCGTCTTCATCGTCAAGGAATTTCTCTTTTTTACCACTCTTTTTATAAGCGTCCATTTTCGGTTTTTTGCTCCGGTCAGGATCGTTATCCAGTTTACGGTCTTTAACTTTGATAGGAGCTTTTTTCCTATTTTCACCAAGATCAACGGAAGTTGGGGTATAGGAATCTTCGTCATCCGATTCATCATTTGGAGCACTTTCTGTTCGTGAACGGTGTGGGCCGTTATTTGAAGGCGCAACTTGCCGTGGGCTTCCTTCGAATTTATTAGGTTGATTTCGTTGATTGCTTCGGTCTTCTGCCTTTTTAACCGCAATGTTTCGATGGTTAATTACTCTACCATCCAATCCATTTATGGCAGCTAAGCCTTCGTGTTCTTCTTCCATTTCAACAAAGGCAAAACCACGGGATTTTCCTGTTTCTCGATCCATGGCAACTGTTACTTTATTCACTTTTCCATAGGTTTCGAAAAGGGCTCGAAGTTGGGCGTTGTCGACGCCAAAATCGAGCTTGGCAACGAAAATACTTATCATAAGAGGTTAGGCACGAGGTTAGTGTTAAATTACTCCTCGAATTTATGAAAAAAATAATTCACAAAATAAAAACCCATTATTTCTTCTAAATTTTTACCGAGAGGGTAACGTAAAACGACCTGCCTTGATTGGTGAGTGCACCAGGTCCTGGATAACCACCTACCCGACGAACAACCTTTAGTTCATTGAACAGGTTGTTCATTCCCATTTTTAACTGATAATAATCCAACAGGGTCATGGAAATACCTACATCATGAAGGGTTAATGCCGGAATTAAGCCAACGCTTGCTGTCTCATTGGTTGCAAACGTGTTGGCGGCATCCGCAAAGCAATCACTCGTGTAATTCACTTGATAGTTGAAAGCCATTCCTTTGAATTTATACTCTAAGCCCGCTCTTAGGATTAAGTTGGGGGCATATTCGCCTTTTTTACCAACAATCGATGTGAGTTCATTATTAGCAATATCGGGATTATTCCAGCGTTTATAACGCGCATCAGTGGTGGTACCGCTCAGGTACAGGTTCAATTGTTCGGATTTAGAGGCATTTTTAAAGAACGGATTAAAGAAGGTTAGTTCCGAGTACAGCTCTATTCCCTTGGATTCTAAGTCACCAATGTTGGTTTTATAAGGAGCACCATTTATATTGAGTGTTCCCACTTTGTTATGGTAGCGGATGTAAAAGGCATTGACGTCAAAATGAAAGACGGCATTTCGAACATATACGAATCCTTTGATTCCGCCTTCGCTGCTGTATCCGGTCATGTCCTGCATCGAAGGGTCAACGATTTCTAAGGTGGAAGATGGAAGCAATTCACTGTACATTACCGGTCGATAGTTTTGGTTAGCATTGGCGTACAGGCTAAGGTTGGTATATGGTGTTTTTGCAAGGTCATATTTTGTAGAAATCCCACCCAAGAAAATGTATCGGTTTTTCGTTAAATTGGCAATATATTCTCCCGTCACTAGATTGCTCCTTCCAGAGATAACGGATTGAATGGATTCTACCCGAAAACCTGGGGAAATGCTGAACTTTTCTCCAATGTTAAACAGTTGTTCTGCAAAAAACGCGATGTTTTGCGTCTGCAAATCCAGATCTCGCTGGTACAATTTTCCGTTATTGTTGGGCACGACGGTCAGGTCGAAATCCACTCCCTTCGAACCAATTCCTTTTTGCAGCCGATGTATATTGCTCAGGCAGTATCTCACACCTCCTGTTAACGACTGCAGTTTACCTCCCAATTTAAAACCCTTATTAAATCGAACTTCACTCGATAGGGTACGGTACTTATCGATATCCACATCCCTAGGATTAAAACCATCAAGGGAGACATTGAAGGTATCCATAATGTTTATCGGTTTTAAAAAGCCAACGCTGTTGCGGTGACCGTTTAGATAGTTTAAAGTTCCTTGAACATTAAAGTTCTTGGTTACTTGGTGGTTCCATTGGATGGATGCCACTCTCCAAGGCAATTCGAACCAGTTTCTTGACCTAAAGGAGGTGTCAGGATGCTTTGGAGCCATGCTGTCATGAATGCCCCCGGCTTGTTGGCTCAAAGAGTAACTGTTCGTGTATTCTGCCGTGATCTTACCACCTTTCCACTCGTAACCCAATTTTGCGAAATACGTGTTGGTAAAATAACGGCTGTTACTTCGAAATCCTTGCGCTTGCCGATGATGCATAAATCCATAGTAGCTCCACGCTCCTTTTTTCCCTCCAATCGCATTGTAACTGTTGAACATCCCGAAGGAACCGGCGGTATGCGAGCCTTCATAAACGATGGGACGTTCTCCGATGTTGTCTTTTAATTGGTAATTAATCATGCCACCGAATTGCGATCCGTATTGTAAAACTGAAGAGCCGCGGTAGACATGCAGGCTGGCTACTGCATCTAGGGTGGGCGAGTAATAGGCTTCTGCATAACCCGAGGGATCTGCAGCAACATCATAACCGTTCTGTCGCATATTGAATTCCCACGAGCGGTTCGCACTTAGTCCTCGGGTGGAAATGCTAGTCTGCAATCCTGAGGCATCGTGTTCGGAGACAAAAATCCCAGGTGTTTTACGAAAGGCTTGTCGGTAATTATTGGTAGATAAGTCGACGTCTTTCGAAGTTAATGATATAACCTCGAACTTTTTACCTGCAACAATGCGCATGTTGTATATCGAGTCGGGCATTATTTTCGTTTGAAGGTAGCTTCTGACAATTATTTCCGAAGTTTGAAGTTCGGCGTTTTGAGCAAAGGCTTTTGGGGTGGCAAACAGTAAGGCTAGTATCCAAATGAAGTGACGTTTCATCGAACAGAATTTTAATGCAAAGTAACTCAGTTGTCTGTCCTTTTTCAATACCTATAAAATGGTATTTTAGAATGATTCTAAATAAATACCCCAAAAAGGGTATAGATTCAGAATTACCTGAACTTGGAATAATTTGTAATTTTGAGCATGCGTTTAGTTAAAGAAATACCTCATTCCCATTACCTCATTCAAATACACGAGTACAATGGGAAATATCTTTTGAAAGTTACGCTGGATAATTTTGAGCAAAC
>Ga0194129_10008787_pt1 | contig 11557 bp, 12 predicted proteins | sample TA2KigCa35mmetaG_FD_150862 | JGI IMG/M metagenome (GOLD analysis project Ga0194129, IMG submission 150862) | Freshwater microbial communities from Lake Tanganyika, Tanzania - TA2015038 Kigoma Deep Cast 35m | ecosystem: Environmental > Aquatic > Freshwater > Lake | place: Tanzania: Lake... | reverse complement strand
CCAAACGAGGCATCTTGTCTCCGTCTCGTTTCTGCCATCCTCATGGAATTATCCGATGACTGGGAAACTTCCAATGCTTACCTCAATCCTCAATACCTCTCCGCTAAAAACTAATCCTTCACCACTAACTTTTTCATTCCGCTCTTTTCAATTTTACAGAAAAATTGTTGCTTAACCGGTTCGTGCATAGGCGATATTTTTATATATAGCAATTTTATTATATTTCTGTAAACTCATTCTATGTCTTCAGCTATACTCCCACATTCTTTTTCCGATTCCTTGGCGCCTTCAGAGCCTGCAGATCAAGCACATCATGGTGCGCCGCCCTATGTCTGCAAATTAGGCATGATTGTTTTTCTCCTTTCTGAAGGAATGCTTTTTGCAGGACTCATTGGTGGCTACATTGTTTTGCGTCTCGGATGCGCTCAGTGGCCTCCATCTCCAGAGTTGCCGGCGCTTCCAAAAGTTCTCACGGGATGCAACACGCTTATTCTAATTTGCAGTAGTCTTGCCTTTCACATGGTGGAAGTTTCTGTAAAGAGTGGAAAGACTGGACGACGTTGGTTGTTCTTGACTATCTTGCTGGGCTCGCTCTTCCTTGGGGGACAAGCTTACGAGTGGACGCACCTCTACCATGAAGGCCTGTGGTTCCACCTCGGCGGCGTCTACGGTTCTTCATTCTTCGTTCTCACCGGATTTCATGGAACACACGTTTTCATCGGAGTGTTACTAATGATTTGGTGCTTTTTGCGCCAAGTTTTTTTTAAATCATTCACGCAGCATCATCACGTCGCGCTTGATAATGTCGGGCTCTACTGGCACTTCGTTGATGTGGTGTGGGTCTTTCTTTATACAGTTCTTTACCTCATTTGAAAACAATCCCCCAATCTAAATCTCTCTCACTATCGTCGTGGGTTGTGATTTTTTTGATCGTTGCGCTACTCCTCGGAGGAGCTGTGATGATGTTTCGCAAGTCCGAACAGCGTTGTACAATGACGCAGCCGCCGATCGCCGAGGTTCCTGATTTTAGTTTTACGACGCAAGAAGGAAAAACATTAACGAAAGCTGATCTTCTCGGAAAAGTTTGGGTTGCTGATTTTATCTTCACGCGCTGCGCGGGGCCTTGCCCTGTCATGACCTCGCACATGGCTGATTTAGCGTCTCAAGTTTCAAAAACTCCCAATGTCAAATTGGTTTCTGTCAGCGTCGACCCACTCTATGACACGCCTGCAGTTTTGCAACAATACGCAAATAACATTCATGCAAATCCGATGCAGTGGTATTTTGTTACCGGGCCAGTCGATAAGATCAGCGCTTTTACTCAACAGGGAATGAAACAATCTCTTGTCAGTGAGCCAGGAGCAATGCCGAATCATTCAACGCGATTTTTAGTTGTCGATCAGCATGGAATGATTCGGAGTTGCCATGATGTGACCGATCCAGAAATGGAGCAAAAAATTCTTGGTGAAATTGGAAGTCTCTTGCGCCAAAAAAATAATTAGTTGCAAAGAACGCAAAGAAAAGCATGAAATATTTTTCGGTACTATTTTTTATTTTCGCCGCTCCTTTTCGAGCTTTCTCCTGTGAAGGCTGTAAAATGGCCGGCGCCAAAGGAATTTCGGAGCCACAGACGATCATGGCTGGAATGGCTTTTTCCTGGAGTGTGCTTTTTATGCTCGTCGTAGTCTTTTTATTGCTAGGAATTTTTGCATATGCCATGCGTGCCGCTTGTCTCCAGGCCGATGCAGCGCATCAACAAAATGTGATTTTATAAAAACAGTTTTTATCCCTTCCATCCCTATGAATTTATTTCTTTTTCCCGCCCTCAACGCTTCGCTGAATGCTCTAAGCGCACTCTTGCTGGTGGTTGGATGGTGTTGCATTAAAAAGAAACATTGGCTGGCTCATGCTTGCTGCATGATCACAGCTTTTGTGACTTCGTGCCTATTTTTGGGTTGTTATCTTTATTATCATTTTCATCTTCCTGGACATCATGTTGCTTTTACAACGGCAGGCTGGCCACGGGTGGTTTATTTTTTCATCCTCTTCACCCATCTTCCGCTCGCTCTCATCTTGGTTCCGCTGGTTATCATGACCTTTACTCCAGCGCTCCGACGTCGCTTTGAACAACACAAAAAAATTGCTCGCTGGACATTGCCTATTTGGCTCTATGTTTCCGTGACAGGAGTCTTAGTTTACTTCATGCTTTATATTTGGTTCCCAACAACAACGACACTATGAATAACACATCCCTTCATCACGATCGCTCCATGCCTCATTCAGGCCTCGAAAAAACCGGCACGCTTGATGCGTTTGTCCACGACAAAGATAATGATCAACTCATTCTCGCTATGTTTGAATTGCGGCCTTGGAATCTTGGAGAGCTGCAGCTTTTTCAATTGCAGGAAAAACTCAACGCCTATCTCTCCTTCATTTTAGATGGTGAAATGGAAGAATCTTTTCCTCATCTCGTTGACAAACCAGTTCGCATTGAACTTCGCACGCTGCATGAGCCCACTGAAGAGGTCCTTGGTTTTTTACAACGCGTGAAAGATCAAATTACGCATCAACAAATCGAGCTCGAAATAGTTTTGATTGAAGAGCAGATGGATGGTTGCCGTTGCAATCATCAAGGCGCCGAGTGTTGTGGTGGACCTTCGATGCTTTCTGTGAATCAGCAATCCTGCTGTCAGGAAAAAAATGAAACGCATTGCTGTCAGGAAAAAAAGCAAACAGCCTGTTGCCGAGGAACTCATCAACACCACTGCTGCCAAGAAGAGTCTTCTTTTCTTGAGACGTGTGAGATTTAGTTTTATGAAAAAAAGAAATCGCTGGAGGTCCTCTTTCTGTAGCCTCCAGCCTCCAGCTTTTAGCCTTTCTTCATGCTAGATACCGGTACATCTCGACCTCGTAACGTTGATTGGAAAAGAGCAGCAGCCATTCTCTATGGAGATTGGGGAACGAGTAAGGCGTACGTAATTGGTCTTGCCTTTGCGGCCGCTGGTTACAGTTCGTTTTGGCTCATTATTCCGATGTGTTTGCTGACAGCGCTTGTTGGCATCAACTATATCACGATTTGTCGACTCTATCCGAATGGCGGCGGCGTTTATGCGAGTGTGCGTCATCGTTCGGAAGTGATTTCCATTGTCGGTGCTTTTTTGATGATCGCTGATTACATTGTGACGGCGGCCCTCAGTGCGCTGGCGGCATTTCAATATTTGGGCGTGAGTCATCCTGCGTACTATGCAGGGGGAGCTATTTTGCTCATTGGCTTTTTAAATTTTTTCGGACCTAAGCACACGGGCGCGCTAGCAGTCATGATTTCAGTGCCAACGGCACTAGTCGTCATGCTGCTCGCTGGATTTTCTTTGTCTCATTTGGGAGCGGCTGTGTCTCATTTGCAACCATTGCACGGCGGCTTGGGGCACAACTGGGTTGGCTTTGTGAGTATTGTCCTCGCGCTTTCGGGTGTGGAAGCAATTGCGAATGCCACGGGAGTGATGAAACTTAACCCGGGAAGTTCGCTGAGAGCTCCCGTCGTGACCAAAACATCAACGCGAGCTTTGCTCTTAGTACTTGCCGAGGTCGTTGGCTTTACAGCGCTGCTTGGCCTGGCAATGACTTCGCTCTCCGGACTATCGGTTGTTAATGGTGATGTGAGCGCGCCAGGTGCAGAGGGAGTGCGTGATTACATGCTGCGGTACATGGCTCAGGTTTTTGTTGGACACTCACTTGGACCTGTCTGTGGCATGGTCGCAGCATGGTTGGTGAGCATTACTTTTGGACTCCTTCTCCTCTCTGCCGTCAATACGGCGATCCTCGGATTGATCTCGATTTCCTTTTTGATGTCGCGAGATGAAGAGGTGCCTCCTATTTTTGCAAAGTTGAATCAATTTGGAGTGCCTCATTTTGCGTTGCTGTTGGTGACTATTATTCCAGCGGCATTGGTGGTTCTCGTTGGCGATATTTCAGGGCTTGCAGAGCTTTATGCAGTCGGTGTTGTCGGTGCTATTGCAACAAACCTTGGTGCTACGATGACAGATCGTAAATTACCACTTCACTTGTATGAACGGGGTTTGATGGTGATCACCTTTTGTATTTTGCTCGCGATTGAAATCACGCTCTTCGTCGAAAAACCAAGTGCTCGTGTCTTTGCTGTAACAATTCTTGCAATCGGGCTCATCATGCGCGGTCTTGCTCGTGAACATTCACTCCGCAAAGCAGCAAAACTCAAAGCTCAAAGCCACGAACTTCATCGTAAGGTGGAGCCAGTTGATTTGACGTCACGACAGTTGCCATCGGTTCTTGCTGCTACTGCTCAGCAGCAGGCGCATCGTCATTACGAACATCCGACACAGCATCATGGTGGGCCAATCCTTGCGGCGGTGCGTGGTTTGGGTAAGACGCTCGATTTTGCCGTGGGTGAAGCCCATGAAACCGGACGTCCGCTTTATATCATGTTTATCCGCGAACAACCCGTTATTGCTCCGGGAGATCGTAAGAAAAAATGGAACGACGACAAAGATGCGAAAATCATTTTTGAAAGTCTCAAAGAAGAAGGGCTTGGAGAGACGATCCTTCCCTGTTACACCGTCAGCGATTCTCCGCCAGATGCGATTGCGGACTTGGCTTCGACGATCGGCGCCGAGCGCGTTATTATCGGAGCTTCGCAGCGAGGGAAGCTCGTCAACATGTTGCGTGGTGATATGATCTCGACGCTTTCAAAGATGTTGCCGGAGGATATGTATCTCGTTGTTTGCGGTTAAGAAGGGGCTTGTTCTTTTGTTGCTAAATAGCACTACTTTGTTCTGGTGCCACGGTTAAGATAGTGGCGCCTATGTTATGAACTGTTTTAGACTTGAATGAGTTGGGGAATATTTTCATGAGTTATTATAAACATTATTTTTTGATTTTATCTCTTCTCGTGGGGATACTTTTTTCCTTATCAGAAAATTCCTCTGCTCAAAACTCGCCTATTCCTCATGATTTTGAAACATGGATACCTGTTTATTGTGATAACATTCCTGTTTATAAAAATCTGAAAGGCTATATGGAGATTCAACCGCGCTTTTCTTTTGCTCCAGCAAAAACGGAAGTTCTTCTCATCAGGCCAGCTCTCTACTATCAATTTCCAGAAAAGTTCTCTGTGGGGGCTGGTTATGCAGTTATTCCCTATTTTTACCCCAATTATGTTTTAGAACAACGCAGCTGGCAGCAACTTTTAAAGGTCTTTGTTCTCAATAATACTACCTTTATTAATCGTGTACGTTTGGAAGAACGTTACTTTGATAACCTGACAGGAACAGGAATTCGATTGAGATATCAACTTCGGACATTGATTCCTATTGATCATCAGAAAAAATGGTCCCTAGCTTTTTATGATGAGATTTTTATTAATGGTAACACCGTTACAGGAGGCCCAGCTGCAGGTTTTGAGCAAAATCGTCTTTTTGGAGGAATCAATCGGCAAGTGACAAAAAATCTTGCTGTCGAAATAGGATACCTTGAGCAATCATTAATGCTTCCTAATGCAGAAGTTCCTCCGCTCAATCATATCGTTTCTTGCGCGACCTACATTACATTTTAAATCTTACTGAAAAGCAATAAGGGATATGCAACCAGTAAAAACCTTAATAAGACAAGAAAAAGGGGAAGTGATAAAATAAGTCAGTTCGTTTTATTAAAGCATTTTAAAAAATTCTAGTGACGCGTATTGCGCTGTCACTTCCGTGCTGAAAGCCTCGAGTATCAGAAGACACTGCGTTTTTGCGCTCCTCGCGCATTGTAGAGGGTGTCTTGAAAATAGATAAAATTGATGCAGTACAAGGAGCGAGAAGCAGAGCCGAGGAGTGTATAAGTAATACTCGACGAAGGCGAGCATCACAGCGACGCAGTAATGCGCGATTTTAGCTTTTTCAAGACACCCTCTAAAACAAAAAGCATGTTTGATCAACTTTATCAGCTGGCAGCTTCACGCCTTCTTTTAGAACAAAAAATCCGTCAAGAAGATAATAATCCTTACTTAAGACCTGCTTTCGATAAAATCAGAAACAGAGATGAATCAGATTTTAGAGATGAGGCTCGTTCTATTTTAGGTGCCAAGCAAACACAAAGAGAACAGAATCGACAAGGAAGAAAAGAACTTTGGAGTTTTTGTTCGAGCCACCCAAGATTAGTATCATTCCTGACTATTGCCGGTTTGGCTTTTGCTTATCTGTTCTGGACTCTGACTGGATTATAAGGTTTAGAATGCTCCTTCGTAGTTGAGAGAGCGCGACGTGTTGCAAAGTGATTTGAGATCTTCTGGCAGTGGTGCCTGCCACGATTCTTTTTTATCATGGAGGGTGACTTCAAGGGCCCTTGCATGAAGGGCGTGGCGCGAGAGCCAGAGTTTTTTTTCTAAGGCAGGAGTCCACCCTTTTTCTATAAAATCGAGGTAATATTCTTCGGATGGGCCGTAAATTTTATCGCCAACAATAGGATGTCCGAGGTGAGCGAGGTGAACACGAATTTGATGGGTACGTCCTGTGCGAGGCCAGCAACTGAGGAGGGAGAGGGGACCGTGTTGAGGATGTTGCCAACGCTGTTCGACTTGGAAGTCAGTGATAGCAGGCGCTCCGGTTGGATGGACCGCACGCTGAAGCCAGACTTTGGTTGGCACGACTTCTCCTTTTCTCAAGAGTGGAGCATCGATTGCGCCTCGATCTTCTTTGACCCATCCAACAACAATTGCTTGATATTCTTTTTTAAAAGCTCCTCTCTCCAATGCCATCGCATACGTACGAGCCGACTCATAATTCTTTGCGACAAGAATGATGCCGCTCGTCTCGCGATCGAGGCGATGCACGAGAGAAACCTGACCGCCATTGGCTCTTTCAAAAGCGAGCAACTCCTTGAGTTGATCCCAAAGTGTGATTGGCCCGCCGGGCTTTGTCGGATGGACGAGCAAATGAGGAGGTTTGTTAATCACCAGTAGATCATCCGTCTCGTGAATAATTTCAAGCATAATAGATAGGGGTCGGTTCCAGATATTACATATTTTGGTGCCACTCTATGATATTTGGTTCGAGTTCATGATGTCTTAAAAATATCATGAACTGGCACCAAAATATGCAATATCTGGAACCGACCCATAAGTATGGCAGAAAAAAATCTTTCATCCAAGGTTCTAAGCTTCTAAACTTTTTCCTTATGCAAAAACAGCGCACGTTAGCACAATCAGTCAGTTTTACTGGGAGTGCTCTTCATACCGGTAATCACGTTACTCTCACTCTTCATCCTGCACCAGCGGGGCACGGCTATAAATTTAAGCGGAGTGATTTGCCTGATGAGCCGATCATTGACGCGAAGGTGGAACATGTTAAAACAGTAGAGCGTTCCACAACGTTGGTCGAAGGAAATGCCAAGATCCACACCGTGGAGCATATTTTATCAGCGTTGGCAGGCATGGGGGTTGACAACGCGCTGATTGAAATGAATGCCAATGAGCCTCCGATTATTGATGGGAGTGCGAAGGCTTATGTGGAGCTGATTCAACAAGCTGGCATTGTTGAACTCGAGGCGCCACGTTTTTGTTTGGAGGCGAGTGAGCCACTTCACTATGAGTCTGAGGGCGGCTCTCTCATGACGCTTTTCCCAGGGCCAGGTTTTAGAGTTTCTTGCACGCAAGTTGGTCCTGATGGCCGCTACACGCAATATCTCTCGCTTGAGATTACGCCTGAGGTCTACGCTCGCGAGATTGCACCAGCAAGGACTTTTGTTTTTTACGAAGAGGTGAAGGACTTGATGGAAAAAGGTCTGATCAAAGGCGGTAGTCTAGAAAATGCTTTAGTTGTTCGAGGTGATTCGGTCTTAAGCAAAGAGCCACTTCGTTTTCCTGATGAATTTGTACGTCATAAAATTCTCGATATGATTGGTGATTTGGCCCTCGTTGGACGTCCTTTGCAGGGGCATGTGGTAGCTGTTCGTCCAGGGCATGGGCCTAACACAGAGTTAGCACGCGTGATAGCGAAGCGTCATGCTGAGTTGCTTGCGATGGCACCGCGTCCAATAACTTCTTCGGCGATGGTGATGGATATCAACGAAGTGATGCGAGCTTTACCTCATCGTTATCCTTTTCTGATGGTTGATCGTATCATCGAAATCGATGGAGAAACAAAAGCAGTTGGTGTCAAGAGTGTCACGATCAACGAACCCTTCTTTCAAGGCCATTTTCCAGGACATCCCGTCATGCCAGGAGTTTTGCAAGTCGAAGCAATGGCTCAAGTTGCGAGCATTATCATGATGCGTAAGAGTGAAAATTTAGGAAAAATCGGATACTTCATGAGCGCTGATGAAGTGAAATTTAGAAAACCTGTTATGCCAGGAGACACACTTTTCATTCACGTTGAAATGATGCGAGCTCGCAAAAATCTCGGCAAAGCAACCTGTCATTGTAAAGTGAATGGAGAAGTAGTTTCCGAAGCGGTGTTGATGTTTGGTTTAATTGCTAAATAAATGTCTCAAATCCACCCAACAGCCATTATCGATCCCAGTGCCAAGATTGGCTCTGGCACTCGTATTGGGCCTTATTGCGTAGTTGGAGCTGGGGTAGAACTTGGTCCGCATTGCCATTTGCACGCACATGTTACGATCATGGGGCCAACGAAGATTGGAACGCACAATGAGTTTTATCCCTACACTTCGATTGGGCAACGGACACAAGATTTGAAGTATGTTGGCGAGCCGACTTATTTGGAGATTGGTGATCACAATTGTTTTCGAGAATTTGTGACGGTGAATCGCGCAACGAGTCAGCACGGAAAGACGATTGTTGGAAGTCATGGAAATTTTTTAGCCTATGCCCACATTGCACATGATTGCGTTGTCGGCGACCATGTGATTTTTTCTAATAATGGGACATTAGCCGGCCACGTAACGGTCGGAGATTATGCTGTCATAGGAGGATTGAGTGCCGTGCATCAATTTTGTCGCATTGGAGAACATGCGATGATCGGCGGCTGCACCAAGATTGTTCAAGATGTTCCAAGCTTCATGATTGCTGATGGCAATCCCGCAGAAATTCGCGGCATTAATCAAGCTGGTCTCGAGCGCTGTGGATTTTCGACTGAAGAGATCAAGGAACTCCGTGATGCCTATAAAATTATTTATCGTGGAGCGCTCAACACGGCGCAAGCCGTCGAAGTGTTGAGGAAAAAACATTCTGAATCAGAGATCATTCAGAAATTATTAAATTTCATAACGACGAGTCAGCGTGGAATTATTCGGTGAATTTTTTTTGGAAAAATATTGCTTCAATAATGCAATCATTAACACGGCATTGATCGTTATGAGAAAAGTTCCGAACTGATGATAGCTTCCATCAGCAATGATATATCCACTGATGGCGCATGCCATGGCTCCTGCTACATGCGAAAGGAAGGTAGCAATGGCGCATGCTTCTATTAATGCAGTTCCTTTAAATTGATCGGCAATGACGCAGAGATATAATGCTTCAAAAGCATTAATGAGACCGCCAATAATAATGATCAGTGGATGATCAAACATCTTAACAAAGAGGGAGGCACTGGGAAAAAGAAGTGCCAATTTTGGATCATAGAGATTGCAAAAATGAATGATCGTAAAAAGCGTTATTAAAATTAATAAATAGAGGAGTGCTGTTTTCAGGTACCCAAAAAATTTAAAAGGCAGAGATAAAAAAGGAGTTAATATCACGCCACCTATTAAGATAGGTATGGTGAGGAAGGCAGCTTCCTTGGTGTTCATTCCATGACTAATTCCCCAAATGGGCGTTAATCCCAGGACAACATTATCATTGATCCCAAAAATAATGATGGTGATCAGGCCAATAGGAATTATTTTAAAAGCTTTGATTGGATTATAAACATTGATGGAGGGGGGGAGCTCTTCATGAATTTTTGGCTCAATAAGATAATGGAAGGATTTAGAGCAGCATAACGGCAAGAAACAGATAACAAAAATACAGGAGATAATAAGAAAATCGCCGACAGAGGCCACATAAGACCGGCCTGTTAACGCTATGCCCAAAAAGTACCCTGCTGATGTCATGTTTACAAAAAATCCCATGAGGATATTTTTATTTGTGGTCTTATGAGAGAGGGTCGTAATGGCGTCAGTTAAAATAATAATGGTAATCGCAGTCAATCCTCCTTGAACAATATAGCAACTCATAAAGAGGATCGGATGATTGCTAAAAGCAAAAGTCAGCAGACTCAATAATGTGTTGGCGATGGTAAAGTAGAGAATTTGGGAGCGCGCAAATTTTTTAAAACAAGAGGGGAGCAACAAGCATGCAGAAGCGTAAGAAATAAGATAGAGGCCAAGAACAATGCCAATGAACGTGTCAGAATAATTTTTTTCTTTTAGTAAAATAGGAAGAGCGATATCACTAGATCCAGGAGGGATATAAGCTCCGATAGCAGCAAGAAGTAAGGCAAAAATTAAAAAGTTTTTATTAAAAGATTCTTTTTTGGTGGATGATTGCGCTAGAGTCATGGCAGTGTCAGAAGTTTTGTGTTTGAGATCGGTTTCTTGTTCTTTGGTTCAGATCTTTTAGCGGTGCGTTAGCACCGCCAATAGTTCCCCCCGAACCGCGGGGTTTGGGGGCGCGAAGCCCCCATATTTGTTCATGGTTTTGCGGCGCGTTAGCGCCGCCTTTTTCCCTCAAACCCGTAGGGTTTGAGGGGCGTGTTTTAAACTATTGTTTTTTGAATCTATTTCCAAACTGGATGGCAAATTGAAGTGCTGCTGCCGCCCAATGCATCGGAGGTTTTTTCCATTTTTTAGTAATTCTGCGTAAGGCCAAATAAATTAATTTTGTTGCAGCCTCATCATTTGGAAAGTGCCCTCTGGTCTTAAGCACCTTCCTCAATTGCATATTGAGACTTTCAATTGAATTAGTTGTATACATGATTTTTCTAATTTCTGGCGAGAAGGAAAAAAATGGTATGATTTCTTCCCAATGTTTTCTCCAACTTGCTCCTATCATTGGAAACTTTTTACCCCACTCACTTTCTTCAAACTCACTGAGTCGAGCCTCAGCAGCTTCAACCGTGGAGGATTGGTAAATTTTCTTTAGCTCTTGAGCCACTGCCTTTCGCTCTTTCCAATTGCAAAAAGCTAGGTTGTTTCTGATCAAATGAACGATGCATGTTTGTACCATTGTCTCTGGAAAGACTGTTGTAATGGCCTCGGGAAAACCGTTGAGTCCATCAACAACAGCAATAAGAATGTCTTTGATTCCACGATTGCGCAGGTCATTCATGACCTTCATCCAGAACTTTGCTCCCTCATTCTGCTCTATCCATATACCAAGCACTTCCTTGATTCCATCAGGGTTTGTTGCTAGCGCAAGATAAACGGCTTTGTTTTTTACTGTCCCTTCATCTCGGATCTTTACTCGTAAGGCATCAAAAATTACCAATGGATAGACCGGTTCCAACGGTCTGTTTTGCCATTCTTTGACATCTTCATTGACTGAATCTGTAACTGTACTAATGAAGTCTGGGCTGAGTTCTACTTTGTAATGATCTTCTAA
>Ga0194129_10008782_pt1 | contig 11562 bp, 9 predicted proteins | sample TA2KigCa35mmetaG_FD_150862 | JGI IMG/M metagenome (GOLD analysis project Ga0194129, IMG submission 150862) | Freshwater microbial communities from Lake Tanganyika, Tanzania - TA2015038 Kigoma Deep Cast 35m | ecosystem: Environmental > Aquatic > Freshwater > Lake | place: Tanzania: Lake... | reverse complement strand
ACGCTGGAATATCGACATAATATTTTTATCAGAGATATTGTGCTGGGTAATGGAGTCAATGATGGATTTATTGCGTATATCACCGGCATCATATTTCACCATATCATATTCGAGTTCTTTAAGTAGGCGAACGACGAATTCGGTCTTGCCGCTGCCAGGTGCACCGTAGATGTAAATCCCGCGCTTGAATGTAAGGTCAGATTTACTCTTTTGGAAAGATGCGAGGAAGTCGCGAATATTGTTATAAATGGCTTCACGGCCGAGAAATTGTGTGTAATTGATATTCATTCCGATGTCGTCGTCGTTGCCGCCGCCGTTGTCAGTATAGAGAGACAACTTTTTCTTTTTATATATTATAACCGGGTATATTCACGAAATGAACGCAATTCAGCAACTTTTTGCGCCTCTTGATAAGGACTTTTGTTTGATTTTTTATTGGATTACCGTGGTGAATTTATTTTTCCTTGTGCTTGCGGGTCTTGGTTTTATCTCATCGCTTGTTTTATTATTTAGGGGAAAAGTAACGATTTTCACTGGTATCTATTCGTTCATTATGGTCGTGTTATGGACGGTGATGTATTTCCAGGCACGCTTGTTTTACTCGATGTGTGTAACGAGCAACTTGAAGGCGGGAAGTTACTTTGGAGTGGGGGCAACTGCTGCAGTGGATTCGCTCCCTGTTCCTCAGTGAAATATCGTTGCGCCGACCCAAAGGGGGTCGCGGATCCACTCATTTCACTTCGGAGGCTCGGCTCCGCCTCGCGTCTTCCTCTACTCGCTCGGCTCCGTTCGTTGCGCCTACGGTTCCACTCGCTCGGCTCCGTTCGTTGCGCCTACGGCTCCACTCGCTCCGCCTCGCGTCTTCCTCTATGTGTATATCACACTTACTACGAATGAAGTGTGATATTGTTAATCGCATTGTCGCGAATCTAATGTAATTCAAGATGCGACACCCGTATAGAGCAGCACGCGAGGCGGAGCCGAGCACCCGTATAGAGGAAGACGCGAGGCGGAGCGAGTGGAGCCGTAGGCGCAACGAGCAGAGCCGAGCGGCTAGCGGAGCGGAGCATTTAACACTCAAGCGACGTTGCCCTCGACTCTGCGCTATCAAAGACACCTTCCCACGGAACAAACCCATTCTCGATATTAGCCAATCCAGTGCCACTATATTTCAACGACGTTTTGTTATTATTGAAGTTGTTACAGTTGTTGCCAGCAGCATCAGGAGTTAACGTATAATCATTTGTAAACAACCCGTAGTTGTCAACACATCCAGTTCCAGCAGCATTTAACTCCATCCTATCCGGGCATTTCGCGATTTCGGGTGGCCATTTTTGCGAACTCTTTGATTTCCACAGTAAAATCGCCACCGTCCCTACCGAGATGACAAATGCAATAATCGCAAGCAACAACACCATCTTCTGAATAGAGAGATTGAAAAAGTTGCTAAACAACCCACTTCCGCTGCTGCTACCACTGCCACTGCCACTGGAACCCGACGATGACCCAGATGATGACCCCGATGAACCAAACGCCGAAGCACCGATATTTTTAGCACCAGAAATAAAATCCATTTGTCTATATATAATCCATACAAATAATTACAAAGATTAAACAAGAAGGAAGGAAGGAAGGGATGAATCGTTTTGAATATCGCACCTTTCCCGAAGAAACATTTATCGGTCAACCAAAGAACGGACGTCTGGATATTGTAACGCCACCAACGCAAGACCAGTTCGCTCTTTATGACAAAAATCCCGTCCATCAATGTGTCACTTACCGCGACGCATTGAACGGCATCTGGGAGAACACACCGCTTTCCAACGCATTCTTTAGCAAAGAGAACATGCAGATTATTCAGAACGGAATCCGCGCAGGTGTATATCAGAGGTCGCGTGGCAAGTACATCATTGGTGAGCAGGATTGCGACACCCTCCGCATCATTATGCGCACGATTTATCTCCAGAACGCCGCAAATGCTCCCACTGATATCCGCGAGCAGATTATTGAGTTGAACGAATTAGTATTTGAATATTGTGTCCCCAGGGTCCACGGTGAGGCGGAAGGGTATATTCAGTATAAGCGTGATGTGAGCAATATGTATACACCGATGGCGCGGCCGAATTTCTCGGATTACAAGCATAAGACGCTGGAGTTGAAGCCGTGGTTCTAAGTGCTCACTCGGCGCTCCAGGGCGGCGAAGCCATCCTTGCGCGCCTCGTTCGCATCGTGCTCTATATCGGTTCCAAAATAATAAAAAAAGTGTTGTTTTTTATTATTGGTGTGTGTGTGTGTGTGTGTGTGTGTGTGTCCGTATATGGCATCATATCAGACAGGTGCGAGCCGAGTTACTTCTTTACCACCATCTTCTTCTTCGTTGCCGCCGCTGCTCCGCCACCTCCCGCCGCCCCTGCGGTCTTTGCAGCCTCCGTCGCCGTCGCCCATTTACGATACTCCGTCTCCAGTTCATCTAAATCATTGGTCCACAACGCTTGTATCGTTGTATCCGTGAGTCTCTGATGTTGCGCGCGTTTGGCATCACGTTCTGACAGCAAGTGCTTGACATTTTCATCGGTCACACTATCCATTGGCATTTTCAGCAAGTATTTGAACTCGGTGTCGCCTTCAATGTGTTCATATCCGTGCGCGACCATCTTCGCGAAAATCGCGTCCTTTGTCTGCCTTCGAAGTTCCAGTTTATCGTCCAAGACTTCCTGAATATACCGGGCGCGGTTGGTGAGGACGCGCAGTTCATTGCCGAGTTGCGCAAGCATTGCGGCCTTTCTTTTGGCGTATAAGGCAAGACGTTCCGTGTAATAATCTTCAATGATGTCGTAAATATTGGCGTATTTTCGGAGTTTCTCGTGTGCGTCGAACAGATTCATATTCGTCGTGCTTTGGGTCGTGAAGAGTCCGAGCAGTTTCTCCAGTTTGTTTGTTCCGGCTTCAGCGTCCACGACCACTGCCTGGAGGTCTTTGGGGGTATGTGGATACGACGGATGGAATGTAACGGTGATATCTACGACGGTGTCGGTGGACATATCCGTATACTCTTTGAGGACGGGGACGCCACCGCCCTTGTCGCCTTTGTCCGCCGACGACGACGCCGACGACGCCGCAGGCACTTCCATCAACTTCTCTAAGAATTCCTTATAATCATCCGTCCACGTCCCAATCGGGAGCTCGGTGATGCGGACTTTACGGTCCGCCACAATTTCATATGCGCCCTTGATGAGATACTTCGGCTGCTGCGCTTCAGATGATATATTCTTCACGATTCCCTTGAACCCTTTGAAATACGGCTCAATGATGGGACGGTCACCGACACTCGCTGCTTGTTCGGTCGCTTCGCGAAGCATCGCCCGAATATACGCAATGATTTGAAGCGGATTATGCGGCATAACATCCGTGCTAAATCCCGTTCCAATACCCTTGCTTCCATTGACGAGAATCATCGGAATCGCCGGCGCGTAGTATATCGGCTCCACCATCTGCCCATCATCGTTGATATACGATAACACCGCGTCATCTTCTTGGCGAAAGATGAGTCGCGTCAGACGGTTGAGTTGGGTGAAGATATATCTTTCACTCGCGCTGTCTTTTCCACCTTGAAGTCTCCCGCCAAACTGACCATTCGGTTCAAACAGATTGATATTATTGCTACCGACGAAGTTCTGCGCCATCCCGACAATCGCCGCGTTCAAACTCGCCTCGCCGTGATGGTATCCCGAGTGCTCAGATACGTAACCACTGAATTGCGCCACCTTGATTTCGGTCTTCAGTCCACCCTTCTTGAACGCCGCATACAGGATTTTACGCAACGAGATTTTCAGTCCATCCATCAAGTTCGGAATGGACCGTTCATTGTCGTAGATGGAGAAGTGGATAAGGCCGCGGTCGATGAATTCTTCATAGGGAATCTCGGGCTTGGATGTATCGAGGAATGCCTCACGCGAATAATTCGCCAACCACTCTTTCCGGTCGTCTGCGCGCTTCTTATTGAACGCCATATCCAGGTGGTCGTCGCTTTCTTTGCCCGTATGGATGAACGCAACCATCTTCTTATGCTCGAAATATTCCTTGAACTCCTTTCCGGTGCTCGTGCCTAAACCTTTATAATATTTCGTCGCCCAACCCGAAGGCACGACTTCCCCGGGAAACTGCTTCTTCCACGCATTGAATTCACCGTCATTGTAGAAGAGAACCTCTTGCGCCCCGCGACGCGCCTTTAGAATCGGTGTATTCATAAACCCGATGAAACCAGGTATCTTCGTAAGTGACGGCCACTCGGTTTGGAAGAGATTGATACCGAGACCCTGGATATGTGCGCCATCTAAATCCTGGTCAGTCATAAAGAGGACCTTGCCATAACGCAGCCGCGTGGCGACATCGGCCGGTGTATACGTCTTCCCCGTCTCTAGACCGAGGATTTGCTTGATTTCCGCAATCTCGCGATTCTCCGAGATGCGTTTCGTTGTCTCACCGTGGACATTGAAGAGTTTGCCCTTCATCGGGTAAACGCCGATATAATTCCGGTCTTCCTTGCTTAACCCGCTGATGATGCCCGCCTTCGCTGAATCACCTTCGCAAAGGATAATCGTGCATTGCGCGGATTTGTCCGGCGACCCCGCATAATTTGCATCTACGAGTTTGGGGATACCGCGGATGGTGCGCGTCTTCGCGCCGTCGGTCTTCTTCGCCGCCTTCGTGTCTTTGACTTCGGTGAGCGCACACGCGGCATCCATCACACCGAGTTTCGCCAGTTTCTCGATGAACTCGTCGCTGACTTTACACGACGAACCGAAATTGGCGACAGCCGTGCCGAGTTCATCCTTCGTTTGACTCGAAAATGACGGATTCTCAATATCACAACGCAGGAAGAGCATCAGTTGCTCCTTGATGGTGTTGGGTTTGACATCGACCTTCTTCTTCTTCTTGATGAGTTCCGCCAACTTGCGGACGATTTGATTCGTGATATACTCGACGTGCTTGCCGCCCCTCGGCGTATAAATCCCGTTGACGAACGATATGTGCGCGAATTCGTCGGTGGTGGTCAGGCAAACGACATACTCCCAACGAGGGTCGGGGTTCTCATAGATGCGCTTGACGCCTGCGCCGCCCTCGCCGCCACTACCGCCCTTCGCGCCGATATAGAGGTCAACATACTGTTGAAAATGCCTGACGGGAATAAGCGCGCCATTGTATTTGACTTTCACGGTTTTGTCGGTGACAGCGGCGATATCGTAGGTTCGTTTCAGGAACAAGGCGGCCATATCCGCGGTCAGGTTATTGCCAGCGAGTCCGAATCGCGCGTAATCGGGGCGGAAGCTGACGCGGGTATACGGTTTGACCTTGGATTTCGTGACGATGGGTGGCGCGATTTCCGAGAGATTGTTCTTGAACTCTTGGGTGTATTTCAGTCCGCGAATATGGTCGACGGTCTCCACGCGACCCCAGACTGACCAGATGAGGACGAGTTTGAATCCGAACCCGTTCTTCCCGCCAACGATTTTCTCTTTCTTGTTCTCGTCGTAGTTGGTTGACGTGCGAAGATGCCCGAAAATCATTTCAGGAATCCACAGTTTATGTTCAGGGTGCTGGGCGACGTCAATGCCGTTACCGTCGTTCGTCATATGAATCGTCCCGTCGTTGGGGTCGATTTCTACTTCGAGGGTGGTGACGGGGAGCGAGTCAGGTTTACCGTCGGCGACGGCTTGGGCTTGACGCACGACATGGTCACGCATATTGACCATACCTTCATCGAATAGTTTGTAGAGACCGGGGATGTAAGTGATGTTTCGGCGGGTCAAGAGCGTGGGGGTGGCGGCGGTGGCGGCGGTGGTGGCGGAGGCTGCGGTGGCGTCTGATGCGATGGTTGGTGCAGGTGCAGCGTCCATTATATATTCCATTGTCTCCGTAGGTTCAATCGTTCCGATATAAGTGTCTGGTTTCTTCAAAATATGCTCGCGGTCAGTCATCTTCTGATATTTCTGGAGGTCTTCCGCCGTTCCGGTTCCGGCAGCAGCAGAGGCAACAGATGCTTTTAAACTGACTTTAGGCGGCATTCTATCCGGGTGGATAACATAAAATAACAATGAATGTTTAAATCAGGTTCAATTTTATTTTGAGGCCATTATGTATCGTTAGCGACACACATATACATACACCAACTTAGACACAATGCCAGCAGCACCACGATACCGCACAACTATAGGACTGGGTCTCACATGTAGTGATATCTACCGTATCACTGACGCACTCGTTCAATATGACGCATCCGGCAACCCAACGGTAATAAACGATGCACGAACACCCTATTACAAATGCCCTAGTCTTGCGAATCCTACCGCAGGAATGGCGACGTCCACGAACAATACGAATATCACGAAGAAGATGCGTTATGCGCAGAATATCCGCGTCGCGACGGAAACCAAAAATGTGAAAAAGGTATATGCCGTCAATAATCTGAATAGGTTCGGGCGATGGACGGGGGCGCCTGGCGGGTTTGGTGCGCCGATAACCAATTCTTTCTAACGGACGTCCGGACGTCCGGACGCCTTTTTTCTAATGATAGTTTATAACGAAAGGTTTAGTAAAATGGTGAAACGTTGCGACCGAAGTGATGATGGTTACTACCACATGCACGGCAAGAAATATGAATTGTTGGAGGGGTCTCGCGCCCAGGTGTGGCACGAAACTGCCTACAAGACGCCTGGTGGTCTCGTGAAGAGCGACCTCGTGTTTAACAAGCACGGACGCATTGTGTCTGCGAAGAAGCACGTGACTGCCAAGAAGGAGAATCGTCTGCGTAAGTATGGTTACACTGCTCGTAAGGGTAAGTTTGGTGCGATTAAGATTAATGCCAAGACGGGTCGTCGTCACCGTTTGGTGAATACGCCGAAGAGGCGTTAACCGCGCGTCGCTTCTCGCGTCGCTTCTCGCGTCGCTTCTCGCGTCGCTTTGCTCATTGCGCTATCGCTCCATTCGCGCCACTCCGCGCCTGTGCTTTTTTGGCGTAGAATTATTGAATCATTTAGTGAAGTATAAATCTAGATTCATCAGAATTACATCTAGATTTATTGTGAATTTAGCAAAATTAGCGGAGCGGCGCGAATGGAGCGAATGGAGCGGAGCGGCGCGAATGGAGCGATAGCGCAATGAGCAAAGCGACGCGGTGAGCGCAATGAGCAAAGCGACGCGAGAAGCGACGCGAAACGCGAAAATTATATCTCGTGAATATAACAGTTTCTATCCAACATTGGATGAATGTTATCATCGGGTATATTTTAGAATTTCTCTCTGAAAACAAATTCTGGGCGTTTATCACCATCATCATTACATTGATATGTAACCCCATTGAAATGATATGGCTCTCCGATTTATTTACGCAGTTTACCATCGCCATTGACAAACTTCAGTATGCGAAAACCCTCTCCATTCTCTGGAAACTAACCGCGGTCTATATTTTCATTGACCTCGCGAATATGGTAAGCAACTACGTTGATAAAATATACTATCCGAAATTAGAAAAATTCATCCGTTTCAAGCTCATCGACATTATCTTCAATGATATTGATGTCAACTATGAAAAAGAAGACATCTCCAATCACGTTGTAAAAGCACTGAAGGTGCCAAATTCTGTCACAATGTTTACAAGTCTTTTCGTGTATTGGATTGTCACATTTTTACTCACCACAGTGCTCATTATTGGGTATATCTTCTGGGTGAGTCCCGCTGTGGGTGCGATGACGACGCTTGTATTTGCCATCTATTTCATCGTCTATTATTCCACACTTCATAAAACAATGACAACATCAGAAGAACGCGAGCATCAAGAAAACACATTATTGTCGGAGATTGACGACGTGCTCAGCAATTCCATTAGTATTCTCTCAACACGTAAAGTTGACGACGAGAAAGAGTATCTCACCGAACGCCACAATGTATACGACACGGTTCACGAAGACCATCTATGGCATAATTCAAAGAATGGATTCATATTATCCGTGGTAGGGACGTTTTTGCTCGTGTTTTACGTGTATATGTTACTCACACTTTACCGAAAGAATCAGCTCAATAGCGCAGATACCATCAAACTCATTATTATTATTCTGTTCTTTGTTCGGTATGTCAAGGTAGTGTCGCACGAAAGCATTTATGTCATCGCAGAGTATGGCAAAATCGTGGAGAGCGAACATCATATTCAAGAACTCTTGCGTTATGATACGGACAATAGCAGTGCGTTGCGCGCGGATACGGCATCGGCAGCATCGGCGCCTAAAACAGGCATCCCCATCACCGGCGATATCGAGTTCAAAAATGTGTCGTTTGGATACCCTGGTTATGGTTCCGGTTCTAGCGTGGGAGCAGGCGCGAAATCTCTCGACAACGTGAGTTTTAAAATCAACCCGCGCGACAGCGTCGCCATCATCGGCACAAATGGCAGCGGCAAATCCACGATTATCAAATTGATGTGCGGGTATTTCGGGCCCACCGAGGGCCAGATTCTCTTTGATGGAGTGGAATTGCGAGAGATTGACCGCGAACATTTACGCAATAATATATCGTTGGTGTCGCAAAAAGTGGTTCTATTCAATCGCACCGTTTTAGAGAATATCTGCTACGGCACGAATATTCCGAAGGAACAAGTGGTCCCCGTATTAGACCGACTTCAGATAATGAGCGTGTTCCATAAACTCCCGCAGGGTCTAGATACAATGGCGGGGGCGAGAGGCGAGAGATTGAGCGGTGGACAGCGCCAGATTGTGTATTTATTACGGAGTTACTTGAGTAACAAACCAATTACGATAATGGACGAACCCACCGCAGCAGTTGACACATTTCACAAGAAGTATGTCATCCAAATGATTCACGAAATGATGAAGAAGACGACGCTGATTGTCGTCACGCACGACCAGGATATTGCCACGTTGTTTCGGAAAAAGATATATCTAGAAAGCGGAAAAATTGTCCGAACATAGTGTAACGGAGTGAAACGGAGTGAAACCGAGCGAAACTGATGTTACTCGTGATTACTCGTGAACCCCCTAATAATGTCAATCATCTCTCGGAATTATATCATTCTCTTCGCGACCAAGATATACCGTATGAAATCGTGACGAAATGTGACCCCGCAATAACACGGCGTAAAGATATCCGCGCAATGATTTTCCCAGGTGCGCGCTTTCGTATTCATCCAGAAGAACCACAACCCGAACTAGAATTGGAACTCTTTTACTTATACCATTTCCCGAATTTACCAACCCTCGGAATCTGCCACGGATGTCAACTGTTGATGGTATATTATGGCGGCGACCTTATTCCATATAATCGTTTCTGGATACGCAGTCCGGAGATTGAACTCGACATCGCGCATTGTGGTGACACGATATTCCACGGGGAAGAACCGCGACAGCAATTACACGTCCATTTTCACGACCTCCCCGTAGTCACCCCCGCCGCCAAGAAAGCCGGTGTGCGAGAGATTGCGTGGATGACCAAGTTTCGTGATGGCCGGCGCCACGCGTGTGCGTTTGAATTCGTAAAGAACCGCGTCTACGGGTTTATGTTTCATCCCGAGGCGAAAAAGGAGACGCGTGCGATTCTCTCGAATTTTTATTACAAGGTCGCGGCGGGTGCGTCGGCGTCGGCGTCGTCGTAGTCCGCGTCCGTGTCATCCGTCACCCACCACTTCATCGTAATCATCCCATTCTCGTCCAAATACTCCGCGTATTCTTCACTGAAATACTTTTCAAAGTATCGTTTGCTAATGATGCGCCGCTTTGCGGCGGAGTAGCACTTGCCACAATAATACTCGTATGCGTTGTATACGGGTTGCGGAAACGAGAGATTCATTGCGAGACACTGGTCGCGGAACTGGACGAGGATTTCGTCGATTTCGGCGTTCTTATTCCACAAACGGCACCCCACGTTTAGGATATATTTATCATCCTCAATCACGATATCGGGATAAAAATGGCGCAATATGCCGAGAAGTGTCGCATCCGACGCCGACGCCGACGCAGACCCGTCGTGAACGTAGTCCTTGAATAGCGTTGAAAGTTCATCAATTTCCAACTCTATTTCCGTATCATTTACCACGCAATGCTCGCTCCAAAATTGGCGAAACTTGCTGACAACGGGGAGATACCGACTGGTGCGATGGGGGAACACGTCCGACGCTGCCGACCCCGCATATTCCGCCAACTTCGCACGCAATGTTGCCGCAAAAAACATCGCAGGCAAACGAAACTCCGAGAGATACATCTTCCACAGATACATCATATTCGTCATTGAAATTTCGTGGCCCGCAGACGCAGGCTCCGTCGCATAATCTACAAACTCCTGGATGATTTGAGGGTCTGTGCGGTCGCGCAAATAGAGCGCGTGGGTGGCGACATCTGGCGTCTTACAATGAAGACGTAAGAAATCATCCGCACACCCGAACCGATGCGAATAATGCGCGGCAACACAGAATAGGTCAATCACTGCGGATTTTAATTCTGGCATATGCGAGAGACGGAGACACGAACTCCGAAATAATGCGCCGGTGGTTGGTGTGATAAATGACGCGTTGCTGCCTCCGCCCATCGCGTGAATATCCACAATCCGGCAATCCTTATACTGATGCTCGTAATATTTGAACTTGAACACGGTGGTAAATGCTGATGACCCTGAACCGAACAGGAAGTAACACTCACTGCCGAGGTCTTTGATGAATTCTTTGGCGACGGGTGGGATGAAGTAGACGATAGACGGTGACGAAGACGAAGTCGCGGTCTTCTTCAAGAGAATATCGCCGAGGATGGTCAGGAAATACTTGGCGTGGTCGCGTGTGCGGAAAAGCGCGGGGTAGAGGAGCCCGATGACATTTTGGATGGTGCGGGATTCGGGTATGGAGGAGAGAATATCGCGGGATTGGATACTCTTGATGATTTTGTTTTTGATGCGGTATTTTACGCTCGTGCTTATGCTTGCGCTAACGCTCGTGCGATTTGTTTCGCTCGTGCTCGCACTCGCTCCACAAATCGGACTCGCTCCACCAATCGGACTCGCTCCACCATTCGCACTCGCACTGATTATATTCGCGCCACCAACCGCGCCACCATTCGCACTGGCAGTCGCACCACCATACGAGGCTTCCGAGACAGGCGCCGAGATAAGCACCGAGTCCACGGAAGCACCGAAGGTGCTGGGTGTGGACGAGGTGCAAGAGGTGAAAGATAAAACGCGGTGATGTATCTCATCCTCGTGTATCAATGAATAGTGAATTTGATTGTTATACGTGAAATACAACTCCGACGCAGCGCAATAGAAATATTTGGTCTTGTTTAGGAAGGTCTCCGTGATTTCGTCGGCAGTCACCGCGAGAGATTTCTTCCGTGTTTCGCGTTCACTATGCGCGGTTTGGTAGTTTTTGATCGACTGCGGGAGCTGGGTTTTCACGTAAGAGTGGATTCGTTCGAGAATATGTTCGTTGCCGGGGATCGCGGCGTTTGCATTCCATATTTCCGAGAGAATGGCGATGGTATCTGGGAGGGAGGGGGGGGGGGAGGTTGTGGA
>Ga0194129_10008780_pt1 | contig 11563 bp, 13 predicted proteins | sample TA2KigCa35mmetaG_FD_150862 | JGI IMG/M metagenome (GOLD analysis project Ga0194129, IMG submission 150862) | Freshwater microbial communities from Lake Tanganyika, Tanzania - TA2015038 Kigoma Deep Cast 35m | ecosystem: Environmental > Aquatic > Freshwater > Lake | place: Tanzania: Lake... | reverse complement strand
AGTTTTTAATCACACAATCATCTTCAAATACAATAAAGGGTGGATCAATCTCATTCAAAGCAATATGATGTGATAAGGAACATCCTGCTAAATGGCGATCTGAAAACTCATATGCCTCAACACGAATAGTAGTCTCAAATCCGCACTCAGTGAGCATCTTCTGCATCTTATCATTCTTTTCGGTGTCCCGTGCAAGATTGATATAGACTGCAGGAATTTTTCTAAGATCTAAGTTCATTATGATTTTTCTTCAATGCAATAATTTTAGGTTTGTAAGGATACTCAGAATTACTCATCTGTTCTTCTGCAAAACAATAAGATGGAGTTAGACTGAGAGTTGGTGGATTATCAATGAGATAACGATTCATCTGCGACTCATCGTGCCATAAAGCAATAATATCATTCTCAAGGTCTCTTGTCACACGGTCTGCAAGAACCTCTGCCATCTCCAGAAATCTTTTGGTAGAACCACCATTGAAACCTCCAGCATAGTAATTTTCACCCTCTTCACCCACAGGAACGTATGCCAGTGAAGCAGCGTTTCTATCATAAGATCTCTGTTCTTTAGGATAAAACGATTGGTATGGATGCATCGTGGCAACGAGATCACTCAAGACTTCATCTCCTACCTTATCTACAAGACCCATATCGACATCAAAGTAGAAACAGTAATCAAACTGAGAGATAAACTCTCTCTCTTTTATAAAGTAATTATATCTTTTCAGAGTAGGCATTGGCCAAGGTTCGTGGTTAATTTGACACACTCTGACATTATCAGATGTTTCTACTTCATGATCTGTAAAAAGAAGGCACTGAATCTCATGTCCATTCAGGAAATTCTCCTCAATATTATCAAGGAGTCTTTCCACAAACTGGATATACTTATTTGTCGCAATAGTCAGAATACAGATTTTCATTCTTCAAATAGAGCAAAGAGTTTTTTTATAGTGATTTCATAAGATAATTCTCTTTTAACATATTCTTTAGGAGTATATTGAGTTTTCATAAATTTATCAAAAGTTTCTTTAAACTCATCCTCACTATAAACTTTTTCACCACATTCTGCGGAAAAATAATGCGCCGATGTTGGTACTGGATTTTTAGTATATTCTTCTGGAACACCATCTTCAAAATATTCAAGATTATCCCAAATAAGAATGGGCATATTAGAACTCATTATTTCTTGAATGGCAATTCCTTGAGTTTCTGGGCCATCAACAATGATACCATGAGAACACTCTTGTAGTGCTTGATTAAATTCTTCTTGAGAGTAAGATCCATACTTAAGAACAAGATAATCACACTCCTTTTCATTTAAAAAGGACAAGACGCTATCAAGATCTTCTATAGATCTGCGTTTGAAATAAACTAAAAACTTAATATTACCAGATCTTTCAACATTAATATCTTTAATACCAACTGGCCATTTAGCAAGTTTAGATTCATTAAACCCTTGCTGCTTAAACGACAAATATACACTATCACCAGGAACAATAATTTTTCTATAGTATTGAGGGTTATTCTTTAAAAACTGACCATATTCATCAAATGGCCAAATCTGTGGTCCAATGATACAACTATCGTGCTCTAGTTTTTCATGTTTAGCATATCCAAGAGCGTCATAATGAACTAGAAAATTATATTTGTACTTATCTTCATTTACTGCAAATGGAATGTTTTGTTCTTCCAATGAATCGTGTAGGTTTTCCAATACCTTTCTTGGACCTCTAACAAGTCCACTTTTAATATTTTCATTATACCAAAGATTAATCATAATGCCTACACTTCAGATAAAACTTTTTTAAGAATACTAATTTCTTTTTTACCAATGAACTGATTGTTCCCAATATATATCCCCATATTATGGAGTAGATCTACATTATAACTTTCTTTCTCAGATTCTATTTTATAGTCCTTTAGATAAGGTTGCTCCAATAAGTTACCACCGACTATTGGACGATATTCAATTTTATATTTTTCTAAAATAGAAATCAACTTAGTTTTAATCTCTTTGGTTTTGGAAATAAAAGGAAAACAAAAACTACTATTACCTTCTTGATATGTAACTGGATAAAAGTTTTTATTTTTGTTCACAATAGAAACATATTTTTCATACATTTTTCTACGTGTAGAAATAAAAGAATCCAATCGTTTTAGTTGTGCTATTCCCAAAACTGCACCAAACTCAGTATTTCTAAAGTTATACCCATCACTTACAAAAAGAAAAGATTTCTCAATCTCTGGATTTTGTTTTTGATAATATTCAAAACGCTCAGAAACTCTCGCTAGACCATGAGATCTTTTCATTTTCATCAAATCATAAAGTTCTCTATTGTTTGTAGATATCATTCCCCCCTCAACGGTTGACATATGATGTCCAAAATAAAAGCTAAAAGTAGCACCAAGACTATTATGACCTACCTTTTTGCCAGCTTCATCAAGACATCCGTGAGATTCACAAACATCATCTAGGAACAAAGCTTGTGGAAAGATTTCTTTATAAGTTTCAACTTTTGCGGGGATGCCCAAAAGATGACTAACAAATACTAGTTTAATGTCTGGATGTTTTTCAGCAATAAACCTCATGTTATCAATATCGAAACTATAATCCTCAAGACTGATATCACAAAAAACAGGAGTAAGTCCCAACTGAAAGATAGGATTAATATTCGTTACCCAAGTACAAGATGGGAGAAGAACTTTATCTCCTGGTTTTAAATTGAACTTTTCTATAATAGCAGAAATCAATAGAAAGTTTGCGGTGCTTCCAGAAGTTACATATACAGAATACTTACAACCAAGCCATTCAGACCACTTTTTTTCAAACTCTTGGACTTTAGATCCTTGTGTAAACTTATCAGAAGTAAGAATAAACTTAGATAACTTTAACCTGTCCATAAAAGACAGAGTATTTTTCATTAGCGGCCACTTATACTCTGACATAATTACTCCTATTTTCTAAAAACCATTTAATAGTGTAATCCAAACCATTTTCTAAAGATGTTTCTGCTCTCCATCCTAAGGCATCCATTTTACTAGTGTCAAGTGCTCTACGTGGAGTTCCGTTAGGTTTTGTTGTGTCCCAAACAATTTTACCAGTATATCCAACATATTTTGCAATCAATTCAGATAATTCTTTAATACTTACTTCACGGTTAGGTCCAATATTAATAACCTCAGGACTACCATAATTATTCATCAAAAAAATAAGACCATCTGCTAGATCATCAGAGAATAGAAACTCTCTAGTTGGAGTCCCATCACCAAAGCAAACAACTTCAGAATCATTATTTTCTTTTGCCTGAATAAAACGATTGATAAAACTTGGAATTACATGGCATTGACTCGGAATAAAGTTATCATTAATTCCATAAAGATTATTAGGCATTACAGAGACAGTTGGAAATCCATACTGTTCAGTATATTTTTTACACATATAATAACCAATAATCTTGGACATTGCATATCCATCATTAGTTGGTTCTAGAGGACCAGTCATCAAATAATCTTCCTTAATGGGAATCGGTGCCATCTTAGGGTAAATACAAGCAGACCCTAAAAATAAAAGTTTCTGGCATTTATTTCTATAAGCGGCATCAATAACATTAGTTTGAATTTGTAGATTATCTCTTACAAAATCTGCAGGAGACTCTTTATTAAATCCAATACCACCAACCTTAGCTGCTGCAAGAAAAACATAATCTGGTTTTTCGTTAGCAAAGAAAGTATTAACTCCACCCTGATCTCTAAGATCAAGTTCCAATCTGGTTTTTGTAATAATATTTACATATCCCTGATTTTTTAATTTTCGTACAATCGCAGATCCAACCAATCCACGATGCCCTGCAACAAATATTTTAGAGTCTTTTCTCATAATTAAGTCCAAGTATGATGACTACAAGCAATTATTTCTGGGTTTTCTTTTTTAATAGTTTCAATATAAGATTTCAAATATTCAATAGTAACTTCTTGCCCATCACTAACTCCAGCAAGATAAACTGGAACATTAGGAACAAAACAGTATCTATCTGAATAATGTTTCTCTACAAGATTTCCAAAAATCTCTTGATCGGCAGGATAACTTTGCATAGTAACATTATTATACACCATTTCCATCATACTTTCAAATGATGAATACTTTTGTTTAAAAAACTCCTTAAGAATTTTTCTATCATACATTAAAAATTCAATGATATAGGAATATCCACCACTCATTTTTTCAAGATCAAAGACTTTTTCACTAAATTCAAAGTATGGTCTATGACCTATATTATTACCTGAATTTACAGTAGATTGGAAAATTCTTGGTTTTCCATTTTTATCAAATAAATCAATTGGTTGTGTAAAAAAATTATCAGATTGAACATCCAAATAAAGATCGTTTTTAGTAAATTCTTGAAAAATTGAAACAAGATTAATCCAATTCCAATTAGGGCGATGAATTAATCTAGATCTATCAATATAAGGAACTACCTGGTCATCTCGAATAAAAACAATTTTAGAATCAAAAATTGTATCTTTTGGATAATATCCATCTTGAGTTAAGATGTAAATATTTTCTGGTTCGGGATTTAGATATTTTAAAGAATCTACAACTAAATCCAACTTATGATAGTCTTTGTAATGTGCTTTAATAACAACATCATACTTATTGTCCATAGATGCACATATCCTCAACTAATTGCTTAAATGAAGTCTTAGGTTCCCAACCTAATTTCTCCTTTGCCTTTGTGGCATCACCTAATAAAGTCTCTACTTCAGCAGGTCTAAAATATTTAGGATTGACTCTGATAACTAATCTTCCACTATTTTTATCAATACCAACCTCATCCAAACCTTCACCTTCCCATACAATGTTCATACCAAAATAAGGTGCTGCTTCTTCTACGAATTCACGTACAGAATATTGAACTCCTGTAGCAATTACAAAATCATCGGGATCATCTTGTTGAAGCATTAACCACATTGCCTCTACAAAGTCCTTTGCGTGACCCCAATCTCTTTTAGCATGTAAATTGCCAAGTTCAAGAACATCTTGCTCACCAATAGAAATTCTTGAAAGACCCCGTGTAATCTTACGAGTTACAAATGTTTCACCACGACGGGGACTTTCATGATTAAAAAGAATTCCCGTGCAAGCATACATCCCATAAGACTCACGATAGTTTTTTGTAATCCAATATCCGTAAATCTTTGCACAACCATAAGGAGATCGTGGATAAAAAGGTGTTGTTTCTCTTTGAGGGATCTCTTGTACAAGTCCGAATAATTCACTAGTAGAAGCTTGATAGATGCGAACTTTTTTCTCCATACCAAGAAGACGTACAGCCTCTAAAACTCTAAGAGTGCCTAGAGCATCAACCTGTCCAGTGTATTCTGGAGTTTCAAAGGAAACTTTTACATGACTTTGGGCACCAAGATTGTAAATTTCATCTGGTTTAACAAGTTGAATAACTCTAACTAAGTTAGTAGCATCTGTTAGATCACCATAGTGTAAGTTAATTTTGTCGTAGATGTGATTAATACGATGAGTATTAATTAGAGAGGATCTTCTAATAATACCATGAACTTCATATCCTTTCTCAAGAAGAAGTTCTGCAAGATACGACCCATCCTGCCCAGTAATACCTGTAATCAATGCTGTTTTCATAAAAATTCAAAGTTACCAAACACCATGTCATCCACACTCTTATTTACACAGTCACCACCAAACCATTTTTTAGGAGCAATAACTTGATTGCTCTTTGCTAACCAAGCACCCCACCAACTATAAGAACTATTTGCAATAATATGATATGAACAGAGAGACATCAAACAAAGGTCTACTCTTGTATCTCCACCCTCAGAGATAAAAAATCTATCAGGTTTGAAAAGTTCTTGCTCATTACACCACTGGGGATCATCCGAAAAAATAATCACTGGTAGATTTTCATCAAAGTGGGAGAGAGCCTGTTGATAATATTCCAAAGATTGAATAGGATGATTTGGATTTGCAACATAATCACCTCGGCGCACATGAAGAGAAATGACTTTGGGTGTTCGGCGGTGCCGCCATCGCCCGCGCCTACCCCGAGGCACGCCTACTTGCTCACCAAAAAGTTGAAAAAAAATTTCTTTTGATACTTTAGTAATATCCTCTTTGAAGGTAAAATCTTCCCTAATTTCATCTTCAATATGTTTAAAATATTTTTCAGTCTGATAATATCCAAAGAGATCAATATTGTCTGGACAATTAACAAATAACTCTTGGTCAAAAGTGTGAACTCTTTCCATTAACACTTGATTAGGGAGTAATCCAAGATTATTTTTACTTTCCAAATCAAAGACATCATAAATGATCACATCAGAATTCTGAACCATAGGGTCTCTTTTCCCAAAAACACTTCTAGGTGGAATATAAAAATCATATCCACGTGCCTTTGATATACCCTTTAGAGAGGCATACTGAAACATCTGATTAGCAAGTCTACCAAGATTGCCTAGATTATTAAATGAAATCATTCTTCCCAAGTACGATGAACTTGATTTAGTTCATTGATAAACTTAACAAGGGGACTTCCAGAAAACTGCTCTAACTCATAATTATCTTTAATGAAGCAGTGTCCACCCCAACCAAACTTACCATCCCAACCAGGAACTTGTGTATGAGACGTACCAATACGTTCATCCATACCTGCCATCATTCTAAATGAATCAAATGTAGATTCACACCCAAGACTCTGATGAATCCTATAAAGTTCGTTATAGACTGACACCTTAGTTGCTAAGAAGAAGTTTTCTGCATACTTAATCAGAGCAGCACTACGAATATCAGTAATACCAACTCTCTCATAGTCAAGATTACTCAGACGACGTACAAAGATTTCAGCAATTATAACTGCTGCTTTAGTTTCCCCACCAATAATGCAGAAGTTCTGGTTTTGAAACTTCTCAATATTGTGACGTGAATCAAGATACTCTGGACTATGAAGAACACGAATATTCTTATATTTCTGTTCAGCAGAATAATAATATTCTGGTGTAGAAGTTGACTTACAACAAACTGGAGTATTGTTACCAATATTTTCATTAACCTGGTCAAGAATCATATCCAGAAGACCGTGGTTATTTCCCTTTGGGGTATCTACACAAACAAACACTGCGTCAAAGTTTTCACCCTTATGATTAGGTACAACATCATCACTCAGTTTTGGGTCAATAATTACCTTTTCCTCATCGGTAAAAATAGAAGCAACGGCAGATCCAACATACCCATGCCCAACAATCATTACTCTCATTTTATTCTCCAGTGGGTAAACGATTTAAAATAATATCATCTAGATGAGAATAAAACTTTCCAATAACAGAAGAAATGCGCTCATTCCAAGATAGATTTTGTTGGTAGAATTCCTCTATCATTCTCTTTCCAGTAAAACGTGATTTCCTTTCCCTTCATATGCCAAATAGTCAACACCCTCATATAAAGGTTTTTCGTCAATCTGATAGTTAGTCCAATCTCCAAAATATGGGCGATAAACATCAATAATACCAGCAAGAGCATCAATTGATGAACCAACATCTAAGAAAACTGCGTCAGTATAATTCTTGAGACGATGAATTAGTCCAGACTTCACGTGACCCATTCCCATCAAGAAAATCTTAGAAGTTGAATTAATTAGTTGTTCCCCAACCATTTTCTCTGTTGCTTCAATATCATCACAAGCAAATCGTTGAGGAAGAGAAATATAATCCTCAAACTTTTCAAGACCAAGATACTCTTGATACTGAGGTGCTTCCATCAGATTCTCAATGATATTCATCTTACGGTCTGCACCAATCAGACCAATCTTTCCCGTAAAAGTTTTAAGTAACCACTTATTAGCAACCAGACCGTAACCATATTCAGCAGCAAAATCAATGTTAATGCCTGGAAGAACCTCAGTAAAGCGTTCACGATTTTCAGGGTAAATTTCACACGTATAGTAATCGCACTGTGTAGCGCCTTCTACAAATGCCTGATGGTCGATCTGATCGTAACCCTTACTCAGAGCACGACGACCAGGAGAAGCACTACCAACACCTTGCTTCTTCAGAAAGAAATAGTCACCATCACCAAACTTATAAAAAGTGCTTGATGCACCTTGATCTACAAGTTGTGCAAGAAGAGATTTAAATTTCTCAAGTTCACTCTGGAACTCAGGATAGGTTTCAGAATTACTAAAACAAGGATTATTATCTAAGTTTAAAGTTTCTTCAATTTTATAAACATCTAAGTACATTTCAATCCTCCACTACAGTAACACCATGATAAACTGCTTTCTTACCATCATATGATGAAATACCATGTTCACCATAAAATTCTTTTATCCAATAAATCACATATTCAATATCTTCTTCAGTCATACCAGGATGGCAAGGAAGACTAACTAACTTTTTCCACTCACGATTTGCAACAGGATAATCGCGGTTCTGTTTCACAATACTATAATTATGAAGTGGTTTATAATGAACACTTGTATGAATTTTTTTATCAGAAAGATAATCAATTAGATTGTCACGCTCCATAGAAGGAACACGAGCAGCATAGTGTTGAACTGTTTCACTATGCTCGGGAATTCTAATCAATTCAAACAATTCTTCATTATATCTTTTCTGAATATACCTTCTCCATTCCAAATGCTTAGGCAATTTCTTCATCTGTTCCAGACAAATTGCTGCTTGCAAATCAATCATATAACACTTATAACCGAGAACATCAATCTCATAATCCCAAGAATATCCTGGTTTTCCAGTTAGTTCATCTCCTTTCTTAACTCTAGAATAAGTGCTAGTAATACCCAACCAAGTCATTGGAACTAATTTTTCGTAAAGTTCCTTACTGTTAGTTGTAATCATACCGCCGTCACCACAAGGCATTGTCTTTACTGCCTGGAATGACCATACTGCAGCATCACCACCTAGTCCTGCACCAGGAGTATAGCAACTATGAGCACAATCTTCAAGAATAAACCCATCATAAAATTGACGAATTTCATTTATTGGTGCTGGAATTCCTGCAAGATTTACAGCAATCAGAGCATTTGTATTTGACTTTAGATTTCTCTTAACATCTTCAGGGTCTATACAGAGAGCATCATCTAAAACATCTACAATATTAGAAGTGCAATTATTCCACAGAGGGACAACAGCAGTCGTAATAAATGACATTGTAGGATTGATGACATCACAATCCTTAATACCCATTGCTTTAAAAACTAAGTCTTGTCCAGTGGTAGCACTATTAACTGCTACAGCATACTTGGCACCGACCAGTTCAGCAAACTTCTTTTCAAACTCAGAAACCTTGGGACCTTTACCCCACCATCCACTTTCAATACATTCTTTTATTGAATTCAGTTCTTCTTCGCCACCAACTGGTCGAAGAACAGGAAGCATAGTATCACGAATTTTCATTAGATAATTTCCTCATTAATTTCTTTAACTTCATATAATGTATGAACCGTACCATTATCTATGAAACATATGGGTGAGTAATTATCAGTAAGTTTTGGTAGAGATAATTCTTTCCATTTTGGTTCACTTAATAATGCATATTTTGTAATTTTTGGTAAAGTTATGAAAAAATTTTTTATTTCTTCACGATTGTGATCATTCCCATGTAAAAAATTTAAGACAGTTATACAATCAAATAAAATTTGATCATTATTTTTAAAAAAATCATTGAATGTATTAATTGTTCCAACATATCCATATTTAATATTTTCAAAGTTTTTTTCAAAAACATCTTGAGATATATTAAGACAGGATTCTCTAGGATCTATCCCCAAAGAAAATATTCCCTTAAAATTGCACAAAAAAGAAAATTGATTATTTGCACACCCAATATCCAAATTGGATTTAATTCCATATTTCAAAAAAGTATCAACTACACAATTCCAAAAATCCCAACGTGTAAGTTTAGCATATTCATTTTTCTGGTAAATATCATTTATTTCTGAGTTTTCAAATCTTTCTACATAATTTGCATACCATCTAATATCATTATTATTATTATACCAATTATTTTCTGATTCTTTTTCTATGAAATTTTTTGAAAAAATCTCATAGTTATTCATAGTTTCTAATATTTTTTTCATGATTAACAAATATAAAAGTTATCAACATTGAGAATTGTTTTAGATTCTTCCCAATTATTGTGGATCGTACTTAACCAATCATTACGAATAATACCTAACCAAGTCAACCATTCATAATCAATGTTATTTTCAACAACAAAATTATAAAGTAGTTGTTCAGAACCAATTGTCTGTACTGGATTTTCTTCAATATATTTCATAGCATAATTTGCATAATCAACAATAACAGAAGTATTCCTCTTCAACAAAAATGAAAGTTACTAACATCAAAAATAGATTGATTTCTTTCCCAGTCATTACGAATAATTCCCAACCAATTTAACCATTCGTATAAAATATTATTTGAGTTTATAAAGTTATAAAGAACTTGCTCAGATCCAAGTTGTTGTAATGAGTTTGACTGCATATAGTCCATAGCATAATTTGCATAATCAATCATTGTCTTAGATTTCATTGAAAAAAACATATCATTATAAAGACCATCCTTGCTAGATTCGGAAAATTTACCATCAAGAAACACTGCATCAGGGTTTGATATAAGTGCTTGCTTTTTTAATTTTTCCGTTCTTTCAAAAACGTAAGGACATGTGTATAGTTTTCTTGCTGAGATATAAGAAATATTCTCATAAGTATCTATATCAGTTTGATCTATGGCAGTTTTTAACATCAACAACTCACCCATACCTTTATTACTGGTTCCAATATTACCATCTCTACCAAGAACAACCATCTCTTTATCTGCAAGATAGATTTTTAAATTTTTATTTTTGATTTGATCTTCAGAATCAATTGTATTTTCACACACAATAAGATCAAAAGATTCTGGAAGAACTCTTTCCAGTTGTTGAAGACAGACAAGATATTCTTGTTCTCTATGATCACAAACATTTTCAGAAAATTGTTGTGGTCTAATTGAACAAAATGCTAATGCTAGATTTTTCATTTAAATTTTATTACATAGTGCAATTATATCTAAAAACCATTTAAAAGTCAATTCAGACAAACGGTTCTTAGTCCTTCTTCTAAAGAAGTTTTAAATTCAAACCCAAATTTTTTTATCTTATCTGAATTTAAATAATAGTCATTAACTTTATTAGGAAGATAGTTTATCTGACTTGTGCTTCCCAGAAGTTTTTTACAGTATTCTACAGGATATCCAAAATCTATTGCCATCCCACTTGACACATTATAAATTTGATTTACCTCAGACTTATTCATCAAATAAAATATGGCATTACACACATCATCAATGTAGATAAAATCTCTTTTGAACTTTCCATAATAATGAACATCAACATCCTGATTATTCTTTAATTGATTGATAATATAACCAAGAACATTCTTCTTATGTGAACAGTTTTTATCTTGCCCATAAACATTTGCAAGTCTAAAGATACGATACTTAACTCCAAACGTTTCACAAAATGTAATCAACATCTGCTCGGCAG
>Ga0194129_10008779_pt1 | contig 11564 bp, 10 predicted proteins | sample TA2KigCa35mmetaG_FD_150862 | JGI IMG/M metagenome (GOLD analysis project Ga0194129, IMG submission 150862) | Freshwater microbial communities from Lake Tanganyika, Tanzania - TA2015038 Kigoma Deep Cast 35m | ecosystem: Environmental > Aquatic > Freshwater > Lake | place: Tanzania: Lake... | reverse complement strand
GGAGGTAATAGGCGCTTCTCCTTTTTATGATTTTTTTGGCAATATTATTTTTGGCTTCAATTTTTTGACCATATATTTGTATCGCATTCCGAGTTCCTGACGGCTTAACGCCCCAGGATGCCAACCGAGCGGCCGATGCCACGGTGGACAAAAAATGCGGGCGAGTCGAGTCAAAAAAACGGAAATCCCCCTCTCATTTTTCGCCCACGTTTTCGGAGCGCATAGCTCTTTAGATAGTTGCCGCCTGTGCGGTAACAGCTTTTTGCATCAGGAACCCTTATTGGGTACCAACCGAGAGATAAAACTCCACGGTGGTAAAAAGATGCGGGCCAATGGGTCAAAAACAAATATCTCCCATTTCCCTTTTTCCTGGTGCTGAACTTTCAAACTTATCTGTATGCAACCAGGATCTGTTGTAGTGTGTGTCAATGACTCCAAATGGACTATTTGGGCTACAAGAACATTCTCAAGTCTACCCGTTAAAGGTGAATTTTATGTAGTTCGCCAAGTCTTCCCTAACATCTATATGCCGAGTGGGCCTCCAGGTATTGCCTTAGAGGAAATTCGGGGAAAAAGGGGCTTTTATTCCACGTATTACGGTACAAAAGTTTTCATGGAACGGCATTTCAAGCTAGCTCGCTTCAAGGAGGTGGTTCCATATTTTGAAATAGAAAGTGCTCTTCTGAATGAAAATGATATTTCCATCTCAAATACAAAAAAACACAAAAAATGAAAAATCAACCATCAACACACCTTGCGTTCCCATTTGTAGGTACAGCCCAGCTGACCATCAAGCATAAAAAGCGGGTCAAAAAAATTGAGGTAGAGTTAGCTACCTCTGAAATAGAAATTTTCCAATCAGCATGCTATCGTTCTGCGAAAGACCTACAAAAGCCACTGGTGCTTGTTTTCGGTAACCCTACAATTCAAAGCTTTACACTTCAGAACTACATCACTCCGGTGGAGCAGATTCTTGTGGAGTCTGGAACCGATCAGGTAGTGGGTGTTTTTTGGTTGAATGCCCAACAGGTCGAGGGTAACCACATCCAGGGTTTTACGGGGCTAAGTTTTGTAATCCTTGCCAATCCGGGATTTGCAGAGGCTAACCGGATTTCACTGGACGATACTACCATAATCATAAATAAATAATCATGCCAACTAATCTACAATACATGCTTTTGGAGAAGCCGGGGGACAGGGAATTTGCCATTAAAAAGCTGGCCGCCTATAACCAGTTGAATAATGCCGGACTTGTAGCCGCCTATAATAGTGCTTGGAATGTAGGAATAGTGGGTTCGCACCTTCAGGCTGTTTCCTATTATGCCCTGCATATTGCTTTTAAAAAGCGATTCGGGGTGTCACCTATCCTAATAGAAGACGACATCATTTTGAGCCTTACCGAACCAATTGAATTAAAAGGCGATTCGTGGGAATATTCTAAACATTTGTAAATCAAGTTAATATGAGTAAAATTGAACACAAACTTCCTGCTTATTTGGGGTACGGTGTCCTGAATCCCGATAGCTATAAGTTCACAGACGGAAAGGCTTATGCAGATTATCATTACGAGGGATTTCCAATTCTGAAAGTTGAGCAGTCCGAGAAGGGTGCCCGTATCGAAGAGTTATACGACGATAAGACCTTGGGTATGTCTTTTGGCACAAATTTGGAGCGAGCCATATTTCAGCACTACCTCAATTTCGATCAGATGGATAGCCCCCTGCACAGGGCGTGGATACATGACCTCATCAGCCAAGGGAACATCTATGCTGAGTATATAAGCAAGACAAAGGACAGAGTGCTTTTTTATCCGGCCGTATACCTTATGAGTATTCGGGTGCCCGTTTTAGATGAAGATTTGCAGAAAGTGGAGGCCTTTATTGCCTCTCCTGAAGTAAAGAATCTACAGCCTAAGCTGAGTCCTTCAAAACTTATCACCGTGTATCCAGATAAAACTGAAAATTTAACAATTACGATGTTACAGATAACGACCCCGATTGCGTTTACAATTGGGGTAGCAAAAGCGCTAAGTGAGAAAGGTATTATAAAGAAAGAGAAAAGATTGCGGGCTATTGTGAATGTTGCTAACCCACAAGCGGGAACATCGATCAGGACTTTTCGAGGGACTGAAAAAGACGAATGGTTATCCTATTCTATCACCATAAAAAATGAATTATGAACTTGCTAGCCCTATTTGTTTGGATACTTTTTGGGGGCTTTGGATCCCCAGATTCCAAAAGCAAAGAGGTTTTTAACATCATCAATGCTTATCGAATAAAAAACGGAAAACCTACATTAAAGTACTGCGATTCGCTCTCTTACGTTGCTACTGTGCATGCCTACGACCAATTCGTTAACTACCGCTTTGATGACCGTACTTGCTCCATGCATAGTTGGTCTCAATCAAGCAAGTGGAAGGGTGGTTGTATCACCGAAGACAAAAGCATTGCTAATTGGGCTATCATGTGGGATAAGCCCAGTGAGTTGATAGGAATGAAGCAAAAAGGTTACGAGATATCGTATATGTACGACCCCAAAACCACTCCAATTGAGCCCATAGAGGTAGTGGAGGGGTGGATAAAATCTCCTGGCCATCGTAATTGTATGATCGAGAAGGGGTGGCATACACAGTTCAAGCGCATGGGTGTTGGAATCTACCAAGGACATGTAAATGTTTGGTTTGCGGAGTAATGTAAATCAGTTAATAGTCTAATAATTAAAATCTAATCTGACATGAAACATACTGAGCATTGTTTTTATGAGTTTATGAAGGATGCCGATTACGGGCATCTAAAGTTTAAATGGCTCTCCAAAAAGCCTTTCACCACATGGTTACCATTTGATTGTCCTGAAGGACTTGTTCATAAAACTGAGGAGGCTGAGTTCCTTAAGAATGAAGAGCATGAAAGGTTGCCAATTTTTTTGGGGTCTTCTTTTGGAGTATCTCCTTCTTTGGATATTTTAAAGCCAATGCCTAATGGATCGCTTCATTTTATTCTAAACAAGTCGGTCCTATCAGGCCATGTGAGCGATCTTAGTTTAAGGATGTGGAATGCTGAAAAAGGCATTTTTGAGGTAATCAGAAAATGGAACGGGTTATAATCAGTATGATCGAGAAGGGGTGGCACATACAGTTTAAACGCATGGGAGTTGGAATCTACCAGGGGCATGTAAATGTTTTGTTTGCGGAGTAAAGACCAGGGGATTGAAAACCAATACATCCAACCTGGCAAACCCATGCAAAACGGCTACATAGAGCGATTCAACAGGCTGTATCGGGAGGATATCCTTGATGCCTATGCTTTTATAGATCTTGAAGAAGTCAGATACCTGACAAGGGAATGGATCGAAGAATACAACTATCGAAGACCTCACGAAGCCCTGAATAATCTAACATCAGATGAATGGAAAAGAAAACTAGAAATTACCGAAATTCACAACTCAAACACTGTCTGTTAAAAGGGGCACTTACAATTTGGCAGAGAGGTATGGAAACGAAACAACTACTCCGAAGCTTCATTGGTTAAACTCTCTCAATTATTCAGGCACTCATCAACTGCTATCACACGGATTTATCTTTCCATTACAAAAGAAGAGGTGGAGAACTTGTATGACATACAGGATTTGTTTGTCTATTAAAATGATTTAATTAAAAAAAATTAAGAACTAAACTGTATTTCAAAAATGATGTCCAAATAGTTCTTGCCGTCAACCATTTTTGTTTGGTCTGCGTTGTTTTCTTTCTCGTCCAGTTTGTGCCAGTCAAGTCGAAGTATGTTCTTGGATATCATATTGTCTTTTTTCCAGTCTGACTTAGCGATTTTGCCAAGCTCTGAACTGTCCCGAAGCAGTATGAATGAGTTAAGCGAAAATTCTTTTTTATGAATTCGTTTCAACTCCTTTTCAATGTTGAGTAGTGTGGGGTTAGTGGTTTTGTCGGCAATAGTGACTTTCTCCTTGTATTGTTCGGTTGCAAAGTCCTTTGTTCCCATTTGTCCTTTTGGGTCAATGAAGTTGATGTAAACTTTGTCCTTTCCGATTAACCACATTATGAAGTCAGGGTAGAATACTTCTGAATCGTCATTCAGGTAAATGCCGATTGATTTTAGCGATTCAACATTTCGCATTAGGTAAACATCAAAGTCCTTGAATTTTTCAGGCTTCTCTTTGATGTAAACTGCAAAATCGTTTACGAATTTCTTTTCTCCATCATTGAGTTTGTCAGGGGTGAGTTTTACGTCATCTTTTAAAACCAGTTTATTTTCCCGAAGTAATGGCTCGTAAATATTGTTCCCGATTTTGTCTATAATTAATGCGTTTTCAATATCGCGAATTGTTTTTGTAAAGTCTGCAATTTCCTGATTCAGTTCTTTCTCTGTTTTCTGTTTAGTTTTTGTTCCAACTTTCTTGGATAGTTTGAAAGACTTTACCAATGTATATTTATCAATAAAATCACCCTTTATTTCACTTGTGCTTTGCTTCAGTTCTTCTTCGTATTGATAGATACTACTGTTTAAATGCCAGTTGATTTTATTTCGGACTTTCCTTACAAATTCTTCCCCGATTTTGGTATTCACATTTTCAGTAAAGTCAAAATCCAGTTCGGGTAATTCTTCTTTGTATTTGATTTCATCAATGTATGCTAAAACATCATCAATGTTGATTTCAGATACTGCTGCACCTGCTTTGTATAACTGAATGTTTGATTCTTCTGCGTGCTCTGTTAGGGTTTTTACGAATGATTGGTAATTGATAAATGCAGTATGGGTGCTATTTACTTGCTTTAAAGTATTTTTTATGTTTTTTCCTTCTTCATTTCGGTTTGTCCGATAGTCCAAACTGAAACTGAAATTATTGATTGTTGATTTTTGTTGCTTTCCGTTCAATACAAATTCATACTCTACCTTTTTGTCATTCGGATAGAGTAAAACTCTTTTAACATCAATTGATGTTTTGGAAAGTTTGAAAATCTTTAAGTCCTTTTTGTAAGTGTCAAAGGAAGCATCACCGCTGTTTAGCTTTATCATGCTTGGATTAACAGAGATTTCAAAGGTCTTCGTAATTTCTAATTCGCTGCTTACTGCTTCTGTAAAGGTTTCTAAGTAGCTGCGTTGCAAACTGAATACGCAAAGGGTTTCCAATCTTTTCAGTTTGTCAAATTCAGAATGTGTTAGTGAAAAGTAATCTTCAATATGGTTCAGGTCTTTTCGCTTACCATCATTTCTCAAACCTTTTAAACGAACACCCCGTCCAAAGATTTGAATGATTTTATTTCCTTTGGTTTTACCTAAATTTATTAAGCCGATTACCGAAACCCTGAAACAGTTCCAACCTTCGGCAAATTTTCTACTACCAATCAATATATTGATGGGAGATTGCGGCTTGTCTATATTCTCAAAAAGATATTTTTCAATATTGCTGATGACAATCGAAGTGCTTGTTACTTTCTCTACATTATCACCTTTGTAGTCATTGATAAAGTTTAAACCATTACCTACATTGATAATTCCCCAATAGTCGCCAGTTCCGTAGGATAGCAAAATTTCATCGTCAGCCTGTGTGTTCCTTGTCAGGCGAAGTTTTCCTTTGTAATCGTTGTTGAATACATTTTTAAACTTTCCTCTTTCCGCTTCTGAAAGTTTAGCGAGATAGTCTACAATTTTTGAAATATCCGAAAGTTCATCATCACCTTTTTTTCCTTCATCTTTTTTGTCGTTTACGGTGTTACCCATAAATGCAATCAGCGGACGGTCAGGAAAGGTTGTTGCCGAAAAAAGGTCTTTAATGTCTGAGTAGTCCAATTTGTTGAATACATCCAACTTTTCTTCAATCACCTTAAGGTTCAAGGCAAGGTTGTCATCCAAACTGCCATTGAGCAATATGTCTGCATTTATTTTCTCGAAATAAAAGTCTTTTCCGTAACCGTCCCGATAAAACAGGTTGTAGTTGTAATCGTAAATGATTGACTTACTGTATTCGTTTCCCAGTTTGCTGTCAAGGTTGTGAAAGGTTGCCGAATATTCAAAAAGAAAACTATGTTTGATATTTAGCCTTCTTCGTAATTTTAAAAACTCTCCTTCATCGTCTTTTTGGCTTGTCCCCAAACCAATATGGGCTTCATCCACCAATATTAAACGCAGATATTTCTTATTGTCAGGAAAATCGAAAAAATCATCTGCTTTATTCAGTAAGGCACTTGTGGTATCAATGGTAAACCTGATTTTATTGCGGTGAATTTTATTCAGGTATTCCACCAAAGGCGTTACTTCCCGTTGGTGTTGATGAATCAGGTTTACACCTGGCGTTGTAATGATGATTTCAAGGTCTTTAAACCCTTTATTGTGTTCTATGAACTGAAAAACATTGATGTGCATTATCATTGTCTTTCCGCTTCCTGTTGCCATCCAGTAAGCCAATGCACTTTTTGCAAAATCTTCAAACTCTTTGCTATTTCTGTTTCTGAAAAATACTTCGGTAAAGTAAATCGCTAAAATCTGATAATAGCGAAGCGTAACTTTGTTTTGCTTCCGTGCTTCAAGATAGGTGTTGTATGCCTTCAGATACTTTTTTACTGCATCTAAAATTTTCTCGTCCAAGCCTATTGAAGAATCAAAGGCTTCAATTTTCTCCTGTGTGGATTTGTCGTATAAATCAATTGTCTCCTTCAGGAAATACCTGCGTATATGTTGATATAGCTTTAATTCCATCGGGATTACTGATTAAAAATGTCTGCGTGAATAACGATAAGCCCCAACAACCTTTTGCCAACTTCAAGTTGTTTGTCTTTTAGAGTTGCCAGTATATTGAAATCGTAATTAACTTCTATTTGTGTGGCTTCTGGGTATTTCTCTGCAATTTCTTTAATGGCTTTGCTGTCATCTTCGCCTAAAGCAATATCACGCCAAATAACCAATGTGTCTGCGGTTTCCACCACTTTGTAATACTTCTTGCCAATGGTGTAAGGCTTGATGCTTTTTACTTCATAGCCCTGCAAATAATTGTAAGTATCCACCAAATCCACAAACCCTTCTTTAGTAGGCTGTCCGTATTTGATTTTATTGCTGAACGGCTTGCTTAGGTCTAAGTTGCTATTAATTTTATTGAGTTCGGGTCTGTAGAGATATTTTAACGGCAGATTTTTGGGAGTTTCCCCTTCAAATACATCGATAATATCTAAAACATCTTCATACTGTTCAAGGACAAGATATTTTAAAATGTGACGTGAAGTTCCATCATTATCAATTGGTTTACTGCTCTCCCAATTATCCGAATAAATTGCTTTTAGAATTCTTGGTTTTGTTGCAGAGTCGAAGTGCTTACCCATTTCGACCAACAAATATTTAAAGTTAGAACCATGTTCTTTATTCATTTTAATTATGGCGTGTCCAGTTGTTCCAGAGCCACCGAAGTAGTCAAGAATAACGGCATTCTCATTTCCAAATGTCATTGCCCAAAGAGAAGTTTCCATAGTGTAAATGGACTTAGGATAGTCAAATTTGTTTCCTAATCCCATTTTATTCAAAAGACCTGAACCATGAATGCCAGCGTTATACTTTGAATCAAGCCAGTTACTGAATATTACTTCACGTTTATTTTCATGTTCAATGTTCATTTTGACTGTTCCCCCTTCAGTTATTACAATTTTGCCATCTTGTATATGTTTCTTGCCAGTTTTATAGCTTGCGCGCCACACCCTTTCCTCATTTCTTGTATTTATAGGATAGATTCTTTTGTATCCTTCTTTTGTGTCAGTAGTAGGATATTTTTCGCCTAAAGGAACAGGGTCTTCAATACCTACAAACTTTTGTTTCTTCGGGTCAAATAGTAAAGCATAGAAACTCTTCCATCTGCCACGTCTAAAGTTATTTTCAGCAGTTCCACTTCTCATAAAGCTTCTATCCTCTGCATAATCCTCAACGGGTTCTCCTCTAAAATCGGGTGAACCTAAGTTTGAGCATAAAATCAAATATTCGTTTGTTCTTGAGAGTTTACCTCCTGAGCCCTGGGGATGATGATTGACTGAAACGATTTGAATGTCATCTTTATTAAATACTGATTTTAAATAGCTAAGTAAGTTTGAGAATTCGTAATCATCAATTGCTACACCAAATGAAAATGTTGATTTCAACAGTGTCTTAGCGTTACTCGTATTATTATCAATCAATGAAAGCCATGACGAGTGTTTGAAATGATTTTTATAAATAATGTTTGAATGAGGAGTATTGTATGGGGGGTCTATGTATATTGCATCAACGCCTGCTCTGTATTTCTCTTGTAGAAAATTTATTGCTTGATAATTCTCCGAATTAATCAAAAGTCCATTTGTTCGTTCATCCAAGTTTTCAATCTCTGCAAGAATCTTATCTTTAAATGGATTGCTGCCTTCTTTCGATTTAAAGAATTTGGTGTCCAATACCAATGTGGGTTGGGCTTTCAGGTCGGCAATTGTTTTTACATTTACGCTAAACAGCTTTTCCCATTCGGCAAGCAGGGCTTTGTTTTCAAGAATCTCTTTGTAGTGTTTTTCGTCAATATTGTCAATGGTCAGGCAGTATTCGCTTTCTACCGCTTTCTTTTTCATTGTAAAGAGTTTTTTCTGAAACTCTTCAATTGCACTCAAAAACTCAATAATGCGGCTGCTTACCAGTTCAAATGCTTTGGCAATAATCAAAGTGGTGTTATCCAACTTGCCATCCAAAATACTTTTCAGGTTGCTAAGAATATGGTTTTTGATATAGCGTTCTTTTTCCTGCGTTAAAAACTCCTGCAAGTTTTCGTGAATGAAATAGTCACTGTCATTGCCTATGTAAAAACTATTTAATTTTTGGTCAATGTTGTAGATGGTTTCAAACGTTTCATCAGAGAAGCGTTCTTGCCCGTTTTCCGAAATGATTTCAATTTTGCTGCCCCGTTCAAAGTTTTTATTTACTTTATTTAGCAATGTTTTTCGGTTTACTCTCAATGCTCCTATGCCTTTCACGCTGCCGTCCTGCACTTTGTCAAAATCATCAGTTAGGTCATTAAATACAGGTTTGTCATCAGCAAAAAGGTAGTTGTCCAAATTCACGTTACTCTTGAAAACATCTTTAAATAAGGATTTGAATAAATCGGCTTTGGTAGTTGAAGAATCAGAGATGTTAAATACAATCCGTGTGATACTGTCCTTTTCTTCAAAGCGATTGAATTTGTAATGCTTTAGCTTAGTGTCTTTATTGTTGTTGCGTGCAACTTCTTCGCTTATACTGTCATCGTTAGTTTCCAACCGCAATTCAAACTCTTTGTTAAGGTGCTTAAGCTTAAACTTGATAGAATTAAAAGAATTACCTGTCTTGATGTAAAGACTACCTTTGTGTTTCCAGTGAAACAAAGTGTCGTTGCCATCATAGTCGGCTTCATATGGCACTTTGTAAAGGTTTCTGCTTCGGTTATTGTAGCCAAAATCTCCATTGGAGTAATACATTTCAAAATAGGCGAGAATGTGGTTATAAATTTTGTCTTTTATCTCGTCTGTAATGTTAAATTCTTTGGTTGAAGCAGTTAATGCAGCTGTCAGGCTTTCTTTTTCTTGGTCGTCTTTGCTGAAATCTATTAAAAGCTGTATTTCCTTGAAGTTAGCTGATGGTTCATTTACCAAACTTTCCTGATTGAATTTTTTCAAGTAAGCAGTCAGACTTGTTAGTTCAACTTGTTTTTCAATGTTACTAACGAGTTCAAGAGTTTTATTAATGATAGGTTCAAGACATTGTTCGTCTTTTCCGCCAATGAAGTTTTCAATCTCTTTCCGCTTTAGGTTGTATATTCTGTAAATCCCAAAATCCAGGTCATTAGCGTTGAACTGGAACATTTCCTTCAGGAAGTATTTTAGTTTATTTATTGAATTATCGTGGTTTTCCATTTTTCCTTGTTTTATAATAACGAATAAAAATAACTTATAATGTAGTCAAATAGCTAATGCAGTTCCTCAAATTCTAATTTTAATAATCAAATTATTTTGTTTCTAGGCCTTAGGGCAAAAAAAAAGGTCAATTCTTCAGTGGTTACCACTTTGAATCAACCTAATTGTAGCCCCGCCAAGAATCGAACTTGGAATTAACGTTTAGGAAACGCTGGTTATATCCATTTAACTACAGGGCCATTATTTTTAAACTTTGACTGCAGGAATTACTGCAGTCTCCACCAACATTTTTATATAAATCAAAGATAAATCCTTGATTTCCCTTGTCTCATGATTCGAACTCAGAACAAAAGTTTAGGAAACTTCTATTCTTCTTTTTTCATTCCATTTTTTTATTCTTCATCCCTTTTTTGCAAATTTTTTGCAACAAAAAAGGTTTAAGAAGTTTAACCTTCCTAAACCTTTGACTTTCAGCTCCCCCTGCTGGACTTGAACCAGCGACCCTCTGATTAACAGTCAAAGATTATTTTTTTGTTGACTTGAATTCCGTTCTGTTTGTGAAGTAGGTGCTTATTTGAAGTCGCAATAATAAGAGCATAAGTTGTATGGGATAGATTTGAACCGGTTTAATGGTCAAATCAAGGGGAAAAATTGGGTTGTTTAGGCCAAGAAATAATAATGGCAAACAGAAAAATTTTGAATTGGTGGACTAACGGTGGACTAAAATCGAACAAAAAAGTGCAACTAACAGATTATCATTTAATTACGCTTCATTTTAGCGGAGACTGAGGGATCGCCCTCTTAGTTTTTCACTAAAAATTGTCAGTACATCCCCATCACCCCCTCCATATCTTTTTTCACCTTGTTATTTACAATTTTGGCGTATATCATTAGATTCTTCATTCCGCTATGGCCAATCATCTTGCCCACTGTTTCTAACGGTACTCCATTAGACAGTGTAACCGTGGTAGCAAAAGTGTGACGGGCTAGGTGCATAAACAAATTTTTCTCAAGGCCTGCTAGACGGTCAATTTCTTTTAAGGCCAAGTTCAGCTTTTGATTACTGGGTACTCGCCAAGTAAAATCACGGCAATCAACGGTGGGGGAGTACTTCAATAAAATACGTTCAGCAACAGGAAGCAATGGGATGTAGCTTAAAATTCCTGTTTTATTTCTGTACTTCTCAATATGTTTACTACCATCGGGATCTATAATAATATGATGTGATTTCAGGGAGGAAATATCACTGTAGGCGAGACCGGTGAAACATGCAAATAGAAATATATCTCTATTTCTCTCCATGGCTTCAGTTAGCCCTGATAATTGTTGTAGCGTTTTAATCTCTTCTGTGGTTAGGTAATCTCTTTTTACGGGTTGTTGCGTTAGCGACATACTAACAAATGGATTATAGCGAATAATCCCCTTTTTCACAGGTTCGTTCAAAATTGTTTTAAGACAATTCATGAGCGCTACTGCTGAGTTGTTCGCATTTCTTTTTTCTCGGCGTAAGAATTTAAAAAACCCTTCTAAGAATTGTTGATCCACGCGGGTAACAGGGATATTTTGAAGGGACATCTTTTGATTGAGGTATTCTTCCAAATACCTTTCTGCGCGTTTGTATTTGTAATAAGTGGTAATGGCTAAATCCACACCCACGCGGCTTCGATAT
>Ga0194129_10008778_pt1 | contig 11565 bp, 13 predicted proteins | sample TA2KigCa35mmetaG_FD_150862 | JGI IMG/M metagenome (GOLD analysis project Ga0194129, IMG submission 150862) | Freshwater microbial communities from Lake Tanganyika, Tanzania - TA2015038 Kigoma Deep Cast 35m | ecosystem: Environmental > Aquatic > Freshwater > Lake | place: Tanzania: Lake... | reverse complement strand
GTGACACCACACGCAGAAGCAAGTTGCTCTCGGTTGCCGAGCGATTTCAACCACGGACGGATTGCGTCATTGCTGGCTCGTCGCTTATCAATCGCCTTGCTTACATCCAACGACTTCGGAAAGCCGCTGCCGTACACCCATGCTATCATGTCGCGGATCTCAAAGCCTGCATCTTCGATGTTGCACGCCATACGGTGCTGTGTCCGCGTCCCGGCGAACGCCAGTAGGTGTCCACCGGGCTTCAGGACGCGCAGGCACTCGCGCCAGATGTCCACGCTCGGGACATCGTAGTCCCATTTATTGCCCATGAACTCCAGGCCATATGGAGGATCACACACAATAGCATCCACGCTGTTCTCGGGAAGTTTACGCATCTCATTCAGGCAGTTACCGTTGATAATAGTAAAGTCGTTCATCCGAATAAAGTCTCCAATGTTGCTCTGCGTTCGTGACTCCAACCCACCGTTTCCAAGATGGTTTTCAACGGTTCCAAGAACGCCTTGTCGAACTGCATATCATAGTCGATGAATCGTTCAAGGTCAAGTTCTTTGGGAAGATAATCGGGGAATGCAATCACATTCTCTCCAAGTGGGTTTGGCACACGCAGATGAATATACTTGATCTTGTCGTGGTTAGATATCTGCTTGTATTTACGGGTGAGTTTGCGCTGCTTCAGCGCCTGATTCCAGACCAACGATGCCCGTACTTGCAACGGAGTGGACTTCTTGTACACCGATGCTGAGTCTGCGTACTTGTCCATTCCCTTCACTCCGCGAGGAAAGGCGATTGATTGTGGAGGCATAGCATTGAACTCCGCACGGAACGATTCAATGTGCTGAATCACCATTTCCTGATCTGTGGTCAGAATCAGATTGATGGCTTTGGTCAGCGCATCGCGCACTACCTGTGGTGTAGAAGAACGGGTGGTTTCGATGCCCATGATCTTGAGAGCAGGCTCTGTGTATCGCACACCCTCGGAGTCATGCACATTCAGAATGTACCGCTTCTTGGCAGTCCAAATGCCTGCGTCAGCGATCACCTCGCGCTTCATCACCATCTTGTTGGCGTAAGCGTTCATGTACTTCGCCAACTCATCGTACTGCGCTTCAATGTACGGTTCGATCTTGTCTTCCACACACTTGTGCAAGAAGTTCACGATCTTGTTGGTGTCTGCTCCATTGGGAAACACGCGCTTCACAAGCGCACCCATACGGAGATAAATCGAGTCTGTGTCTGAGGCAACCACATAGTCTACCCCCGTGGTCTTCAGCAATTCATTCATGTACTTGTTCAGAGCATTCTCAATCCATCTGATACTGAGTTGTCCTGAAAGTGTGATTGCTTCTGCTTGCCTGATATCAAAGAATCGGAAGTACTCATTACCCAAAGCACCGTAAGCGGAGTTCAGCGCAATTTTCAATGCCATCTGTTTGGTGGAATGATACGCAATCTGATTGTCACACTCGCGCTTCTGCTTGGGATCGGTTAGCGTTTCCTTGTGCTTCTTGGCATAGATCATGGCAGTCTTTGCTGCCTTGCGATCCTCGTACATTCGATCCATGAGAGCAGGCAAGAATCCTTGCCGATCCTTGCGGAAGCATTGACCGTTCGCAGCCATTGCAAATCCAAGTCCAGGCAGATGCGATGTGTCCACCTTGCGGTGCAGCAAATCATCCACGGTGTTTCCTTTGCCCATCCCAACACGATCCACAATGGTATCGGGTGAGATGTTATACTGCATGATGAGATGTGGATACAGCGAGTTCAAGTCAAGCGATACCACCCAATCATGGCGACCAAGCAACGGTTCCTTCACATAGGCGCCAGCGTACTGGAAGTCTTTGCGTGAGTCCTTCTTCATGGGAATCACGGTATTGTGATCCATGAGATACGAATGAATCAGACAGTCCCATGTACGAACCTGTGAGAACACATCTTCGTAGTTGCACTTGGCAAGATATGCAATCGACAGTTGCAGTTCGATGAGTTTGAGTTTGTTGTCCAGGCGTCGAACAAGCGCAACATCCTTGATGTTGTACTCCACGAACCGCTTGAAGTTCTGCTTGTAGAAGTCAGCCATGTTACCGTACTCTTCATGGGACAACTTGCGCTCGCCAAGTTCCACAAACGCGATATGGTCGAGTTTGTAACTCTCTTGGTTCGTGAAGGTGTACTGCTTGTACAACTCAAAGTAGTCTAGTGACGAGATACCAACCAGTTCATAGCACACAGTCTCACGCTGCTTGATGACCACGCGCTTCTCTTTGATTTTGCGCCAGGGAGACAATCGAACCACCGCTCGGTTGCCCAACACACGCACAATACGATTGTGCAAGTACGGCAAGTCAAAGAAGCGAGTGTTCCATCCCGTGATTACATCAGGAGGATTCTGTTCCCAATGTTCCAAGAATGCTTCAAGCAAGTCTTGCTCTCGCTTGAATGTGTGCAGTTCCACGGGAGCATCTGCATCCAAGTCTCCCACGATATCACCCAACGCCCAACAATGGTAGCGATCTTTGCGCCAGAGCGTAATGACATTGATCTGTTCGTTGGGATCTTCAGGAGTTGGGAATGCTGAATCGCAAGTGGTTTCAATGTCAATCACGGCCACATCAATGTGATCCACAGACCATGCGATATCTTCCTTCCAATGCTGTCGAGTGTAGTCGTAGGCAAACTGGTACTGGTACTGCGTGTTGCCGTAAATCTCGAATCCCTGCACGCCTTGGTACTGATCCAAGAACTCTTTGCAATCACGCATGGTTCCAGGCATCACGGGTTCCACTCGCTTGCCGTCCACCGTGCGATGCTTGGTGCTTGGCTTGTTGGAAGGCACCCACAGAGTAGGCTGGTATTCTGTTGTCTCGCTAAAGTGCAATCCTGTTGCGGAGTCTACCCCGCGCAACAGGATGCGATTACCAAGCATCGAAATGTTGGTGTAGTACTTGCTCATGGTTCACAAGCATAGCACACAATCAGCACTATGCAAGTCACTTCATCTCTTTCTTCACCTTGTTCCAGTACTTATTTGTCGCTGCCTTCTTGTGTCCGCGTGGTCCGCCATTGTGAATGCGGGCAAGAGTTTCATCAGAAGCATTGGCAGGAGCATACCGATCCATGTACGCGATCACGATGCGGCGAGCATATGCAGGATCGTAGCAGTCCTCGTAGCGTCCACCGATTGAAGGATCGTGCTGTACAGCATCTTGCCAGTACACCCGATGAATTTGGAACATCCCGATTGCCTTACCACCATCTCCAACCGCTTTGGGGTTGTGATCCGACTCAACCTTGGCAATGGCGTCAAGGAGTCGATCAGAAGGCGGGGCACCAAGCGTGGTGCAAGTGATTGCGAACAAGGCAACGAACGACAGAAGGGCGTGACGAATCATGCGCTCATTCTAGCACCAGTATGCATGGAGTCAATGGAGATTTGCAGAGTATCGCAAAGATGGCAACTATTATTTGCCAAACCTCAAATCCATAAGCAACTGATAAAAAACCTTTCCGGCATTCGGATCACTACCCCATCTATCAAATCTGAGAACATTGAACCAATCTTTATGATGGGCATAAATCCAAGAGAGAATTGCCTCTTCATCGTACAAAGGCTTATCAGTACTTGGATTGTCTAGCAAAGAATTGGTTGTTTTGTTGAACAGAGAAGACACCTGTTTCCATGCATCGAATGAACCACCAAATAGTCCACCAATTACATGAGTTTCGTTGTCTGGCAGATTATACGGTTTCGTAAATGCCGAATAGTATTCCCTAGGAAGCGACGCAGACCAACGATCAACGATGTTTTCTTTACCGCAAACTAGAAACTTATCTCCCGTTGCTGATAGTAAGTTTTCCAAGAATGGAGTTTGAAACATGATACTATCGAAATACCTTCTCTGCTCATAAGAGCCAATTTTGTAATTTTGCGATCCACTTGGACATTCCCATCCACCAGTTATTCTGTACTCCGGTGGGATAAGACCGCAATGGGACAATCCCGCGTCGATCCAATAGTATCGGTCATACGATCCGTCTTCATTGTCGATCCAATTCAGTTTCATGTATTGAAGTTCTTGACATCTATCTGTTGGTGCTATTCTAAACTTTTGTCTGATATTTCGCAGTTTCTCAGCATAGATGGAAGTTTCTAGCGGATACTCAACAAACGCAAGTCTACTAGGAGATATCAGTTCTTGGGTATGAAAGAAATCTACTAGAGGTTCTATATCTTTGGAAGAAGTATAGCAAACAAAATCTGCGTTTGGCATACTGTTAACCAAACAAAGCAAACTAAGCCTGTATCGGGTAGCAAAGCGCGCTTGCCTTCCTCCCATATAAGTCGTGTCTAGACCGTTATAGATGCAAGTTATGAACTTTGTTTTCATATGGCCTCAGATTTTTGTTGGACAAAAAATGTTCCACAGTTCTCTCTGTTTGTGAGTCATAGTCTGAAATTGTCCTCGCTCATTGTCTGAAGTATCATTGTCTTGCAAGCACAGAGGACGAGAAGAACACACCGTTTGGTAAATGGGATACAGATAGTAAGAATACAACAAGTCTAGCGGCATTTCGTACCCACGCTTACGGTAACGATCCACTATCATGTTACACGCAAGTTTGTCCAAAACATAGCAAGATGCACCGGCAACATAATGAGGACAGTCTGCCTTCATACATTCACGCGGATCGGGAGTATCTGTCAAGTCCATAAGAAGAGTACTTGCGTATTTAGTTACTGGTCTGTATGGAATAGGAGATAATTGACAACATGACCAAGAAACAGAATTCAAGTCGGTGTCTAACCCATCTACCATATCAAGCGCCCAAGGCATAAAAACATTGTCATCTTCACATATCATTACATGATCGTAGTTTCTTTCCAAGGCGATTGCAGCAACTGCTGCATGGGATTTCATGCAACCGATCACACCACCCTTTATTGCATCAAACCTTTCAAAAGTCCATCGAAGATTTCTAAACTCTTGCATTGTTTTTTCTAGTCTATCGGTTCTATAGTCTAGATTGATTACAAACTTCGGAACACTAGAGAAAGAAAAACTCATACGACTAACTTTCTGTGTTCTCTGACAGATTCAGATGTGGGAAAGCCTTTAATTGAAACTGGAGCATACAAATTCCATTGATATCTCTGTACGAAATATGCATCTGAATTTTCTCCCCTAACATCAGAGTACCCTGATTCTTGCAGACACAATGGTAATAGGGGAGAAACTGTTTGTATGTTTGGGTAAATTCCTCTAGAAAAATACTCGTCTATTGCATAGTGCCGTGGATTTGCCATAACACTTGTATTCTCGTAAGCAACCACATACTCACAAGCCTTTTTGGTCCACAGCATACAACCTGATCCAAATATGCCACGATGATTTGGATTATCTGTAGGAGAGACATTGGTTAGATCCAACAATCTAGAAGAATAGTAGTTGGTCAATGGTCTATGAACACTAGGATTTAGATGGCAAGCATACCAAGAAACTGAATTCAATTCTTCATTCAACTCAACAACTGTTTGTCTTGCCCATGGCATAAAGAGTATGTCGTCTTCGCAAACCAATACATGATCGTATTTTCTCTCTAAAGCAAGTTTTGCAACAGCAACATGAGATGCGGCACATCCTGCCTCTCCACCACCGATAGTAACTGCGTCAAATCTTTCAAAGTCCCATCCCATATAATCGAATTCTTTCGATACTAAATCAAGCCTATCTCTTCTAGATGCGACATTGATAACAAACTTCGGAGTAGTTTCAAATGAGAACACAGTCATGGATTTTCTTTTCTCTGTGATCCATCGTAATGGTGGGCACGATTGTGATTGATTGGAGTTGCCAGCAGGCAACCAACCTTCAGGTTTCCCGCACTAATCAGTTGATGAACATGACTCATCCATGTTTGCTCGAATGGATGCGCCCATTTGATGTCCAAGAACACCTTTCGGTTTCCTTGCTTGCTGAACATGACTGGCCAGTTGCAGTAGTGAAAGTCTCCAACAGCGTATGAAAGTCCGTCCACCGATCCTGTGTAATGAATCTTGGTCTTGTTGCACACTCCCTTGATCTGTGGACCTGGGAAGTACTGTTCTTTCTTTTCGCCTGGAAGATTGTGCCATGACCAGTTTAGATGATTGTCTCCGAAGAACTCGCTGAACGACAACTTCAGGTAATCCAAGGACTCCTTCTCCATGATGCTCATACACTTCTGAAACAGTTTCTCATCGTAGCGAATCAAACCATTCCTGCATGGTGGATCAGATTTGCCACACAGAAGCATATCGTCCTCAAAGAACACCATGTATTGATGCTCGGACTCGTCAAACATCTCGGCGCACAACTGTCTCGCTCCACAGATTCCAAGATTCTCTGGCTTCTTTATCTCGGAGATGGAGTTCTTGGCAAAGATTCTACTGAACTCATCATCGGTCTTTGGATTGGTGGAGTTGTTAATCACATACTTGGAAGCAGACTTGAATGTAGATGCGTGGTTTTTTGTGGAATCAACCCACAGGGAAAACTGCGCTGGCAAATTGAAGCATACCGAGTATACTCCAAGTTTGGTATTTTTCATGTTCTCTTTGGGTTCTTTGATGATCTTCTCTACCCACGGAGCAATCAAACCATTTGATCCAATCATCTCATAGTGGCACAACTCGGGATGATTGTATGTCAGCAGCGTAAAGATGCTCTCTTCAGTACCCATCAGGCCTTTGTTCAGGCTGTCATTCAAGTAAGAGTAGTAGAGTCCGTTTAGTTTGTTGATGTAGTCTTTGCTTCCACCAAACATTCCACCTCGTGCCACACGAACTACTTTGGTGCCATTAGCAAAGTCATTCAAGGCAGAAGACTTGAATCCGTGTATCTCTCCATCAGGTTCATAGGGGAAACACAGAAACAGCGCACCATCTTCCATGTACTTCACAACTTCACTTTCAAAGCGCGATCCGAAAAGACTGTCGTGAACCGTGTTGACGATACCACCATCTACCCAAAGAAAATACTTTGTTTTGTGGGGGTTGAAAATCGTAGTATCGTTCAACCAAAACATCTTAGACATGACTAATGGATTGTAAAGTTCTAGGCGTGCTTGTGTGCTTTCTGCTAACCATCCCTTTTGATTGTACCATTCGGGATTTGTCCTGATCGTCTGTATCTGATCGTAGAACGGCATCTTGGTACGCAAGTCTTCAGCAGTTACATACCGCAGAGTAGTGTTGCTTCTATCTCTGTTCTGCCAAACAAACTCTTCCAAATCAGGACTAATGAACAACATCATCGGACACTTTACTGCCCGAAGCAACTTACCAAAGGTTTCTTTGTAGTGATTGAAAGGCCGTGAGAAAGATGTTTCCATCTCTCCTCTACCTATATTGATTAGTCCACTTACAATCGTGAGTGAAGACATAGTTACCCTCAATATCCTAGATGAATTGGCTTCTCAATTTTATTGAGCCATCCTTTAGACTTACTATAAGGCCAGAGAACAAACTTGGAAGGTTTGCTATCCACAGGACTCACAAAAGTTACTGCTAGTTTAGAGTGCCCTTCGCGGAGATCGTCTTTAGACTTGATAGCCTTGTCCCACATGATAGGTCTAGTCTCAGGCCTAAAGTCTTCTCTCCAAAGTGTATCGTTAGAATCATTGTGGATAGCACACACAACAAACTCTAGATCGCTCGCTTGGTGGAATTGCTTCTCGTCCCATACCAAAAGTGTGGCATTTCTAATCTTGCCTTCAGGTAGTCTCTCGCAACGGTTCTTGAAATCTAGTTGAGCATACTCCTCGTATTGCTGAAGAGTTCTTTCTTTGCCCTTACCGTACTTGCCAAACACAATGTTTGGATCGTATTCCATCTCAAACAGAACTCGGTTTCTATGATGGCAAATGTTGTTACGCTCAACCCAATTCATACCATCCACCAGTTTATCTTTGTTCTGATCAACATGATCTACCCAATGCTTATGGGTTCTATACTCGCGGGTGTATTCATGCCACACCACATTTCTATGTGGGGTGAACAGATCATACCCGTGGGTGAAGCAACGCATTGCCAACGAAATCTCTTCTCCGTGGAAGTAGTAGTTGGGATCGTGTGGAACTTCTCGCACCATGTCTCCAATAGTGAAAGCAAAGTGAGCAGAGAAGAACCTACAAGGAATCGGAGATGTCAGTTCTTCAAACTTCTTTCCATTGCCTGCCCAAAAGCAAGTACCATCAATGTAGTGAGGCTTGAAGAACACACATCCTTCGGGGGTGAATCGGTCAAACTCCAAGTATAGTGCATGGTTCTTTTCAAGCAGATCATCGTGCTGTCGGCCGCGATGTTGCTCAGGATTGAACGGAGTTACATATGCAGTAAGAAGTGGTTTCTTGTGTCCTTTTGCCTGTAACTCCTTGATCCATCCGATCAGAGTCTCATCCCAATCTTGAGCAAAGCGATGATGAGAGTCTAGTTGGAGCGTGTACTCTTCTCCGCCATACAGTTGCTCTTGGATAGAGTTGCGTGCCCAACACGCTCCCTTGCTTTGATTCCACGGCACATCAATGATCTTGAAGCGAGGATCATTCTTGAACTCTTGTAGTTCAGCGTCCCACGGATCAGTAGCCTCGTGCTGCCAGCAAATCCCAAATCGTAGGCGATCAGGGTACTTTGCCTTGTCTAAACAGTCCTTGATGGTAGGAACCAGTTCAGGATCACGATATGCTGCAATCTGAAGGAAAATGCGTTCATCGCTTGCCATTTTGTACTCTCTCTTTCTCTTTCAAGTAAGCACTCAACAGAACCATATAGTTGATTACATCTACACAAGTATCCATGAAACTCTCATTGGAAACATGAAGTTTGCCAGACTCAACAAACGAACTGAGTCTGCTCATCTTATCAGTAAGACGAACCAAGAACCCCTGCTCGGTGGAGCAGATGCCCATTGATTCTACTCTTGTAAAGTTTGCGAACGGTTCTAGTCCGTCATTGCCTGCGTAGTCTCGGTTCTTCGCATCCATGAGGATGCGGCCGCTTTCGCAGATTTCTTTGTGCCATGCCAAAAGTTCATCACGAGTCATAATATAATCACCTTCCTGTTGATCCAAACCCACCGATACGATCTGTAGTTTGTTCGGGTCTAGTATGTATCTGTTCGATGGGTAACCTAAGTATGCTTACAAGATCACCTTGACAGATTCTTTCGCCATGTTTTACTGTAACAATGGCGCTTGATGCGTTCCTGACCATCAGGAACAACTCATCAAAATAGTCTGCGTCAATGATACCTTCTCCGTTCGGCATAATAAGTCCACGCTTTAGTGCAACGCTTGATCGCATATGCACTCGAACAGAGTATCCCATAGGAATCTTTGCAATCAATCCAGTTGGAATCAGTACAGTAGTTTGCGGGGGAATCATCAAATCAGAGATGTGCCGTGGAGTAAGTCTGAGCATATCACCCATAGTGTTTTCAGCATCAACCGATTTGATGATTCTAAGATATCCACGATCATCCACAAGGTGTGCTGCCAAATCAAAACAAGCAGAATGTTCAGTTGCGTATGTGGGAAGTGGCGCGTTTGCATACAGTTGATGAAAGCCAAACTGCATTGTGTCTCCATTACTTAGAGGGAATAGGAATCAGTTCATTCAATGCTTGCACATGAGTCGGAACAAGTGGACGATCAGTAAGACTTTGCCATTTGTTTTGACTTTCCCGTTCAGCGGACTGTACGAACATTGGGGTAGAGGCAGCAATCACTTTGAACTTACTCTGTGCTGCGGCAAATCCATTATCCATAGGAATTTGCTTGGTGTACAAACACATATGCGCTATGTCTGCTGCATAGTTCTTGTATCTTTCGGACACATACAGTACTGCGTGTGCTGCGAGCATACCGAAGATTCTGTACCATCCATTGTTCAAGTCAACAATTGCTTGCTTCTTATTTCCATGAGAAATACCAAGATACACGGCATCAGTATCATCCGGCACTTCTATCACAGGTACGAATGCTTCAGTTGCAAGAGCATCATCCTCCAACACAAGAACAGATCCCTTGCTTGCTGATAGCAAGGCATCAATGTGCGCTTGTCCACATCCCATGTAGTGTTTGCCAAACGCTCTGAGTTTAACAGCGGATAGGTTTTTTGGTGGTGGAATGATCCTGCCTGGGATTCGCATATGCGAAGTGAATCCCAAGCGATCAAATTGCTCAGTCATTTGTTTGGCATTTGAAGTTGCTCGGTCTAGATTGATCCATCTAGTTTGTACATTACGAAGGTCAATTTTCATGTCACTCTCTCTTAGAACTTCTTACCGATATGATACTTGGGAACCAGTTCCCAATCTCCCTTTTCCTTGTGGGGAATGATCTTGATTTGAGCAAGGCCTGCGGTGATATTTGCTGTCTTTGTGGGATCAACTACTTTGACGAGTCCCCATTCGTTCAACAAAGTCACAATGGTATTGCGTCGAGCGATATCTGCTTCGGTCAGCGTGGACGGAAGACCATCAAGCGCGAACAGTTCCTTGAAATGGACGATATAGTATTTGCCCCGCTTGTGTAGAATATGGCAAGACTGATACAGTTTCTTTTCAGTCTTGGAGGAAATCCCAATGCGGGTCAGGGTTTCCTTTACCTTTAGGAAATCATCTGGCTTTGCCAGTGTGATCTCTACTAATTCTTCAACGGTGATTTTGGGTTGGTGTTCCATACATATGCACTCCATGCCAATGAGTATGCCTCATCTTTACAAATATGTAGGAACCGGCTAACTTAGACACCGCCCCGATAGGTAGAGCGCACAATGTTAGTGATCTGTTCGGGTGTCAGTACTCGCATGATGTCTTTAGCCTTGGCATCAGAGCAACCATACCGCTCTTTGATAGATGCCAGATTTTCTGCTTCTTCTGCCTTGAACCATTTACTGAATCGTTTCCTAGAGCGGATGCTATGCCGCAGAAAATCAAACTGCATTCGTTTACGCAGGGAACCATAACGATTCATCGCGTTTGCTTGCAAGATGGTATCAGGGAAGTAGGACAGTCCTCGGTTCACCAAGAACGGAACATATCCCTTCTCGTCATGCTCTTCATCACACAACGAGTTCTTGTTCACATTGATGGCGTTCAGGTAGTCTGTGAGTTTAAGCGGCATCTCGCACCACCAAAGCAATGTGATCCTGATGTACCAAGTCTAGATCACCGTAGTGATTGCCACGATTAGTCGCTAGTTCCCAATACACCATATCTCCCACACGAATATCCTCGGTGATTCCACATCCAACCGCAACCACTTCAGCAAGTACAAAGTGACCCTTGGTATTATCATCCTTGTAGATGATTCCACCCTCGGTCTTCTTCTCTTTACCAAGATCGGTGCGTACAGCAACCCACTTACCAATAGGTCGCATTATGCTCTCCTCATGCAGAGCCATGCAACCTGAGTAAACTCAGATTTCATATAAGGAATCACATCGGCTGGAACTTTCAAATCACTATCCCATGTTTCACACCAAAGCCAAAGATTCTTGTCTAACTTCTCTTCATTCGACATTGA
>Ga0194129_10008777_pt1 | contig 11566 bp, 8 predicted proteins | sample TA2KigCa35mmetaG_FD_150862 | JGI IMG/M metagenome (GOLD analysis project Ga0194129, IMG submission 150862) | Freshwater microbial communities from Lake Tanganyika, Tanzania - TA2015038 Kigoma Deep Cast 35m | ecosystem: Environmental > Aquatic > Freshwater > Lake | place: Tanzania: Lake... | reverse complement strand
CAAAGGCAGCGCCCGCAAAGAAGAAGCCAGCGCCCGCAAAGGCAGCGCCCGCAAAGAAGAAGGCAGCGCCCGCAAAGGCTGCGCCCGCAAAGAAGAAGGCAGCGCCCGCGAAGAGCCCGGAAAAACCCGTGGCGAGCCAAGCCGCCTCAGCCAAGACCCGGGGAGCATCTCCGAATTCCGACGCCTTGAAGTCCGCCGGAGCGAAGAGGGCTGGGATAAACATGGCTGGGGCGGAGGCTTCGACCACGAGCGCGAAGCCGACGGTGGGTGCTCGAAAGCGCGCCGCGCGCCCCGCCGACGACGAGGCCGAGGACGGTCCGTCGAGCGAGCGTGACTTCCGACGCCGGGACGAGGACGACGAGGACGACGAGGACTTCGACGATGCGGCCGACGAGGCCGACGGCGAGGATGAGCAGCAGGATGCCCTCGATGACGAGGAGGAAGAGCCAGACAGCGAGCGCCCCGGTCGACGCCGTGGCGAAGCCGCAGCGAAGTCGGCCGCAACGCCGATGCCGGTGATTCCGTTGCCGGTCAAAGAGCTCCCAAAGGAGCCCTCCTTGGAGGAGCGAGCCGCGACAATCGAGCAACGACTTGCGGCTCAGTCGGCGGATTTTCTCCGCGCCTACAACCACGGCTTCGACATGTCGTGGGTGTTTCACGACACCGGACTCGAGGGCGTCATCTACACCTTCGAGGAGCTGCAGAGCGCGTTCCGCAGCCTCGATGTCGGGCCCGTCGACTCGAACGTCGTTCCAATCTTCCACGCGATCAAGCGAAACCAAGAGGCGATCGCCCTTATCCGCGAGCTCGTCGTGGACCGAAAGGCGCCGATCACCGTCGACCTGATCCGCAGGATCTACGTCACGCTCCACCCCGACGAGGGGGACATCAAGACGGTCAAATACCGTCGCGACATCCCGCAGCATCGGCTTTACTTCCACGAGTACGAGGCGCCCGACAAGATCCCCCTCAAGCTGCGCGCGCTCGTCGATTGGCTCAATGCGCCGGAGTCGCTGAAGGCCGCCGGCCCCCTGAAGCTCGCCGCGAAGGTCCACTACGATCTGGCGCACATCTACCCGTTCCCGAAGGACAGCGGAAAGGTGGCTCGCCTCCTCATGAACCTGCTTCTGATGCGCGCCGGTTACCCGCCTGCGGTGATGCACCACAGCGAGCGGCAGCGCTATTACGACGCCCTCAAGACGCCTTCGGCGCTGCTGCTCGTGCAGATGGTCCGCGATGCGGTCGAAAACTCGATCTCGAGCATTGAGAAGCTGCTCGATGACCACCGCACCCGTTCGCTGATGAGCTGACCACGCTCGGGCTGGATCGGCGAGCCCTGTCCCTCGAGGTTCGGACCTTCTTCCGGCGCGGTCGTGCGTCCGCGGTCGTTCGACCGCTGCGGGGACGGCGCTAGCCCGTCGAGCGTCCGAGCGCCGTGAAAGACGCGACGAGGGTCTCGGCCGCCGTGTACGGATCGACCGCGCGTTGCGCCACCGACTGCACGGCAACCTCGATCGCGTCGCCCATCGAGCGCTCGGCGTGCTCGAGGAGCGTCTGTCGCAGCTGGTGTCGCATCGCCTCGCGCAACCGAGCAAGCTTGCGAGTCCGCCCAGCCTCGGTCCTCTCGAGCCAGGACTTGTGGGCGGCGAGCTTGTCCACCAGCGGATCGACGCCCTCCCCCCGAAGCGCCACGCAGCGAACGATCGGCGGGTCCCAGTGCCCACCCGCATCCACGCCGGACGGCCCCTCGCCCGCGGGCTCGCGCGCGGAACCATGATGGCCGGAGTGATCCATCCCGAGTAACCCGTGATGGCCGGCGTGACCGGCATGCCCGGCCGAGCCGTGTGAGTCGCTCCGTCGGGTCGTGTGGCCGAGCGCGATCATCAGCTCGAGGTCGCGGACGGTCGCATCCGCGCCCTCGCGGTCGGCCTTGTTGACGGCGAAAACGTCCGCGCACTCGAGGATTCCGGCCTTGATCGCCTGGACGTCATCGCCCATGCCGGGCGCCATGACGACGAGCGTCGTGTCGACCGTGCGGGTCACCTCGAGCTCGTCCTGGCCCACACCGACGGTCTCGACCAGGACGACGTCGGCGCCCCATGCGTCCGCCACCCGGATGATGTCCGCCGCGGAGCGCGAGAGCCCACCCAGGGCACCGCGCGTCGCGAGGGAACGAATGAACACGCCCCGATCCTCGAAGTGCTGCTGCATGCGGATGCGATCGCCGAGGATCGCGCCGCCCGAGAATGGGCTGGTGGGATCGATCGCGATCACCGCGACGCGCTTGCCGGCCCTGCGGAAGGAAGCGATGAGCTTGTCCGTGAGTGTGCTCTTCCCGGCGCCTGGCGTTCCGGTGATGCCGATGGTCCAGGCGCGCCCGGTGTGAGGGAAGAGCTGCTTCAGGATCGTCCGGTACTCGCCGACGCCGTCATCGACGAGTCGACAGACGCGGGCGAGCGCGCGCGTCTCACCTGCGACAACCCGGGTCGCCAGAGGATGCTCGCCCATCTTGCGGCCTAGAAGCCCTTCTGGACGAGCTCCTCGATCGTCCGTGTGCTCATCGAGCCATCGAGCACCTCGGGGTGCCGCAAGAGCGCCTGATGCAGCGGGATGTTGGTGCGAATCCCGCCGATGATGAACTCGTCGAGCGCGACGCGCATCTTCGCGATCGCCTCGTGCCGCGTCGAACCGAAGCTGATGACCTTGGCGATAAGCGAGTCGTAGCAGCTCGGAACACGAAAGCCTCCGAACACGCCGGAATCGACGCGCACGCCGCCTCCGCCAGGGGGGTGATACTCGGTGATGAGCCCTGGCCACGGCACGAAGGACCTGGGATCTTCGGCGTTGATCCGGCACTCGATCGCGTGCCCTCGGAAGCGCCATGGGCGCGTGTCGGGCAGGCTGACCTGAGCGCCCGCGGCGGAGACGAGCTGCTGCTCGACGAGGTCAACGCCAGTCACGGACTCAGTGACCGGGTGCTCGACCTGCACGCGGGTGTTCATCTCCATGAAGTAGAGCTCGCCCTTCTCGTCCATCAAGAATTCGAGCGTGCCGAGCGTGTGGTACCCCGTCTCGCGGATCGCGACGCGGATGCGTTCACCAATTTCCGAGCGCTTCTCCTCGGTCATCGCGACGCTCGGCGCTTCCTCGATCACCTTCTGGTGACGGCGCTGCAGCGAGCATTCGCGTTCCCCGAGCGTCCAGACGCCACCGTGTTTGTCGGCGAGAACCTGGAACTCGATGTGCCGGGGCCGCTCGACGAAGCGCTCGAGGTACACATCCGGGTTGCCGAACGACTTCGCGGCCTCGGCCGTCGCCAACAAGAAGGCCTGCTCGACGTCCTGCTCCTCGCGAACGACGCGCATGCCGCGGCCGCCGCCACCGCCGGCTGCCTTCAAGATCACGGGGAAGCCCACGCGCTTCGCCTCGGAGAGCGCATGCAGCGGTCCCTCGAGGACGCCTGATCCCGGCAGCAACGGCAGGCCGAACCTCACGGCCTGAGCGCGCGCCGCCACCTTGTCGCCCCAAGCGCGCATCGCAGCCGCGGTCGGGCCGATGAACTGGAGGTGGCACTGCCCGCAGATCTCCGCGAAGTCGGCGCGCTCGGAAAGGAAACCGTAGCCCGGGTGCACCGCGTCCGCGCCGGTCACCTCGGCCGCCGCGATGATCGCGGGGATGTTGAGGTAGCTCAGCGTCGCTTCGGGCGGCCCGATGCAGACCGCCTCGTCGGCGAAGCGGACGTGCAATGCGCCTTCGTCGGCGGTGGAGTGGACCGCGACGGTCCGGATCCCGAGCGCCCGGCACGTCCGGATGACCCGCATGGCGATCTCGCCGCGGTTCGCGATGAGGACCTTCTTGAACATGACGACTGGGCCCGAACGCTCGCGGTTTGACGTCAGCTACGCGCGATGCGGAAAAGCGGCTGCCCGAACTCGACGGGCTTGCCGTTCTCGACGAGGACCTCCCTGATCGAGCCCGCGCAGTCGGCCTCGATCTCGTTCATCAGCTTCATCGCCTCGACGATGCAGAGCGTCTGGCCCACGTTCACACGGCTGCCGACCTCGACGAACGACGACGCGTCCGGTGAGGGCGAACGGTAGAAGGTTCCGACGAACGGCGAGGTCACGGTCACGAGGGACTCGTCGATGGCAGCCTCGAGAGCCCCCGCGACGGTGCCGGACGGCGCCGCCGAGGGTGGAGCCGCCATCGTTGGCGCCGGAACGGCGAAGCCGGTGTGCGCCGCGATGGGAGTCCCTCGCACGAGGCGAATGCGCGCTTCGTTGTCGCGGTATTCGAACTCCGACACGTCTCCCTCGGCGAGGGTACGGAGGAGGGCCTTCAGCTTCTTGAGATCGATTTCCATCAGGACAGCTCGTTCACGAGTTCCAGCGCCCGGGTCCGAAGCAAATATCGGGCTCGCCCAAGGTTCCCCCCGGGAGCGAGCGCCACGGCCACGAAGTAGTGGTCGGTCACGATGCGCACCACCGTCGTCAGCTGGTCGGCAACGAGGACCAGCTCCTCGACATCGCCGATCTCCAGCATCGAAGCAGCCTGCTTCACGCTACGGAGCACGACCGTGAGCTCGATGCCGACGCTCTTGACGTCTTGCCCAGTCTGCTCGCGGGAATGGCTCGCGAGCGTGATGCCGTCGAGGTCCATCACCACGCCGGCGACGCCCCCCTCGATCGACTCGACGACGTCCTGCAAGAGCGCCTCGAACATGGCGCGCGGAGATTACCACGCGGCCATCCGCACGAAAGCCGAATACGCCCAAGCGAAGTCGCTTGCGTCCTCGGTGCAGCTGGGCCATCCCCACCCCCACGGGCCACCTCCGCCGACGAGCCTTGACCGGCGGAACGGCCAGCGACTAAGGTCCTGGGTCCTCAACACGGATGGGCGCCCCGCCTTAGGGTGCGCGCCCAAGAAGGACGACCAGAAGCCATGCGCGCACGAGCTGGTGATCCACCACGCACCATGCCCCAGAAGGTCCTTGCGGGACGCACCGGCGACCCGCAACTCAGGGGCGACGTCATCCGTACAAAGGTCGATCAGGTCATTCTCTCACGTGCTCCGGCACGGGCCGTCTCGGAAGGTCTGCGTCTCGGGATGAAGCGCGCCCTCCCCGAGGTGACGATCGCCTACGACGGCTTCGCCGTGTCCGACCCGTCCACGCTGTTCGCCTCGGTGAACGGCGCGGCCGACTCGGTGTCCTCGGCGTTCCCGGAGTACAACGTCTTGATCGGTCGAGCCGGGATCGGGTTTCCCGCGCCCGTGCACATCGAGCGATTCGCGGCTCCGGCGCGCCTCGCCCTGACCGACGACCCGCGCCTTGGAACCGTCGGGGGACTCGGCATGCTGTGCCTCGTGGTCTCCCCGGCTCAGCTCGGCGAGGCGATGGCGACCGGCCAGGTGTGGCTGCGTCCGCCGCGGTCGATCCAGATCCACTTGTCGGGCAAGACGCGCCCGTTCGTGTGCGCGCGCGACGTCGCGCTCGAGCTGATCCGACGTGATCTCCGGCAGCTCGTGCAGGAGGTCGAGGCTCGTCACCACGCCCCCGTGGTGCTCGAGTTCGCGGGCCCGAGCGCACGCCTCCTGTCGGTCGGGAGTCGCTCCGTGCTGTGCGGCATCGCTCACCAGGTCGGCGCGGCGGCCGCGCTGTTCATCAGCGACGACAAGTCGGAAGCCTTCCTCCGCGATCAGCGGCGCAGCAAGGCCCACCGCGCGCTCGCGCCGGACCCGGGCGCGCCCTGCGACGAGGTCATCACGCTCGACCTCAACACGGTCGACCCGCTGATCATGGATGAGGACGGGCGCGTTCGAACCGCGCGCGAGCTGGCCGGCAAGCCCGTCGGTCAAGTGCTGCTCGGCGGAGACTCGGGCGCGACCTTGCGGGATCTGCTCGCATCGGCGAGCCTCCTCAAGAGCAAGCGGATCCCGCCGCGACTCGACCTGCTCCTCGCTCCCCCGTCGCGGCAGGTGCTCGAGGTGCTCGGCCAGGACGGCGCGCTGGTCGACCTCGTCGCCACGGGCGCGCGCCTCATCGAGCCCGATCGGCGCGTCGCGACCGGCGAACTCTACCCTGCGCCCGTCGGTGCGGCTTCGATGCGCAACATGGACCCGGAGCCTCAAATCGAGGGGCGGCGGTCGTTCCTCGTCGCATCGGCGGAGACGCTGTCCTACGCCGTGGCGCACGGGCAGGTCGGAGATCCGCGCTCGTTCAAGCGCCCGGCGCGCGTCACGGTGCCGCGGGTCCTGCCGACGGAAGACGTTCTCGTCGTCCGCAAGAAGGGTCAGAAGAAGGGTCCCGGCCACCAGCCATTCAAGGCGACCGACCTCACTGCCCCACAGGCGTGGAAGCTCCCAGCGACCCTCGACGTGTTCCCCGGCGTGCCGCTCGGCGGCGCAGCGAAGGCGACCGAGGCCGGCTACGCCATCGTGGTCTCGAAGCTCGAGGACGTGCGTGGAGCGTGCGATGCCGCGATCGCCGGCGCAAAGATTCGCGCCGTACTCGCACCGTTCATCCCGAGCCAGCTCGTCACGATGCTGGCGACCGAGGGCATTGCCTCGTTCCAGGTGGCCGCCTCCGTCGTCAGCGCGGTCGGCAAGCAAAAGGACCTCAAGCTCGCGATCACCTCGAAGGCGTTCGGCCCCGAGCTCGAGGCGACCATCGGCAAGACGAGCACCCAGCTTCGGTGGCTCGCGGTCGACCGCGAACAGAACTGGACGCTGGCGGGTCGCGCCTGAGGCTGCATCGCGCCTGAGGCTGCATCGCGCCTGACGGTGCATCACTCCTGACGGTGCATCACTCCTGACGGTGCATCACTCCTGACGGTGCATCACTCCTGACGGTGCATCGCGCCTGACGGTGGTGTTGCCCCAGGGGTGATTCGCGCACGCCGCGGCTTCGTGCTCAGCGGGCGAAGTCGCATCGTCGAGGACGGTGAACTCCGCGTCGGGACGGCGGGCGTGCGCTCCGTTTCAGTGTGCGGCCAGCGCTTCGCGGTAGATCTCGAGGTGCTCGCGCGCGCACTTCTCCCAGCGAAACCCCTCGGCGCGCTCGATGCCACGCTGACGGAGCTCCTCGCGCAGCGACGGCTCGGTCGCGAGCCTGCGGATCTGTCGGGCCACGTCGTCGAGATCGAGCGGGTCCGCGAGGAGCGCCGCCTCCCCGACGACCTCGGGCATCGCCGACACCTTCGAGGTGACGACGGGACAACCGCAGGCCAAGGCCTCGAGCGCCGGCAGGCCAAATCCCTCGGCGCGCGACACGAACAGAAGCCCGGTCGCCCCGTTGTAGAGCATGACGAGTTCTTCGTCGGTCACCGTCTGAATGCCGAGGTAACGGTCGCCGACCCCGAGCTCCTTCGCGCGCGCGGCGAGCCGTGCGGCATTCCCTCGTCGGCTGACGACGACGAGCCTCGGTGCATCGAGGCGGTCCCCGACGGCGCGAGCGTAAGCCTCGAGCGTCCGCGCGTGATTCTTGTTCGGCGACATCCCTCCGACGCAGAGAAAGAACGGCCGGTCGCCCACGATCCGCTGGCAGGTCGACGCGACGAGCGCGCGGTCAGCGACGCTGCGAAAGGGCTTCGAGACGCCGTGGTGAATGACGCGCAACTTGCTCCGCGTCATCGGGATGCGCGCGATCAGGGCGTCAGCCGTGGCCTGACTCACGCACACGATCCGGTCGGCGCGAGCGAGCGACTCGGGAATCGCGGCGAGGAAGTACGCCCACTCCGCCGTGCTGATCAGCCGCGATTTGCTGGTGTTCGTCGGCTGGTGAAAGTGAAACATGTCGTGCATCGTCAGCACGGTCGGGCAGCGCAACCCGCGCGGCAGGACATGAAACGGGCTGTGATAGACGTCGGCGGGCGTCGGGCCGAGGCGTCGACCCAGGACCAAGCTCGTCCACGGCCCGTAGACCTCGTGATTGAAGGGCACGACGCCGTCCCGGGCGAGCGGTCGCTCGTCCCCGCCGTGCTTGACGACGAATCGAAAGCGAAGCTCCGGCTCGAGGGCCTGCATGTGCGTGAGCACCTCGGCGCAATATCGGCCCGTACCACTCGGGCTCGGGCCGAGGTAGCGGCCGTCCATCATCACCGTGAAGCGCGTCATGGCCTGGGACGAGAGCGCGTACCCCGTCGCGTCGCGTCCCGCAAGCGCGGGTGACGGAAGCGCGCGAGCCAGGCGGGGTCGATTGTCCTTCGAGTCCCGCCTCGCACGCACTACGCTTTCAGCGATGAACGAGGAGCTGAGCGACCGGATCGCGGCGGCTCGCGAGCAGCTGGACGCGGTCCGTGCCGAGGTGGCAGGCGTGTACATCGGCACGAGCGTTGCGGTCGATCACATGCTGATCGCCCTGCTCGCGCGGGGTCATGTGCTGCTCGAGGGCGTCCCCGGCGTCGCCAAGACCACGCTCGCGAAGGCCTTCGCCGATGCGCTCGGCGTCACCGTGCGGCGCATCCAGTTCACGCCGGACCTGTTGCCCTCCGACATCACCGGGACCTACGTGCTGTCGCCGAAGGACGGCACGTTCTCGTTTCGACGCGGTCCGGTGTTCGCCAACGTCGTGCTCGCGGACGAGCTGAACCGCGCACCGCCGAAGACCCAGGCCGCCTTGCTCGAGGCGATGCAGGAGCAACAAGTCACGATCGAGGGTGACGGCTACACGCTGCCGAGCCCGTTCATCGTCGTCGCGACGCAGAACCCGATCGACCTCGAGGGGACCTACCCGCTTCCCGAGGCGCAGATCGATCGCTTCCTGATTCACCTTTCGATCCGCTACCCGAAGCGCGAGCACGAGATCGCGATGCTGCGGGCCCACGAAGTCGGTGCGGCGACGGCCAGCGCCATCCTCGAGGAGCGCGCCGTCCTTGCGATGCAGGATCTCGTGAGGCGCGTTCACGTCGAGGACGACCTCCACGAGTACGCTGTGGGGCTGTCGGAGCACACGCGCAGCGACCCTCGCGTCTTGCTCGGCGCATCGCCTCGCGCGACCCTGGGACTCGTGCAAGCCTCGAAGGCGATGGCGGTCCTGCGCGGGCGTGGGTTCGTCACGCCCGACGACCTGCGTGAGCTCGCGCAACCCGTCCTCGCCCATCGGTTGATCCTTCGCGACGACGTCGCTGGTGATCCCGCGGTCCGCGAGGAGGTCGTCCGCTCGGCCCTCACTCGGGTGAGCTACCGCAAGGCCGTCCGGCCGGTCTGAGATGAGCATCTACCCGACGCGGACCGCCGTGCAACTGACGCTCGCGGGACTCCTCGCGGCGGCGGCGGGCGTGGTGTTCCGAGTCCCGGACCTCGTGCTGTGGGGAGGCTCGGTCGCGGTTGGGGTCGCGTTCGCACGGGCCGTTACCCTGCTCAGCGTGTTGCGGATTCGCAGCGCAGGGTTCGAGATGCTCTGGCCCGATGCGCGGAGGGTCGTCAGCATGTCTCGTGGCGAGACGATCGAGCTGCGCGCCGAGGTGCGCAACCGGGACACCCTCGCGGCGCGTTACGACAAACTTCGCGTCATCGCCTCCCCCGCGCTCGAGTGCACCATCGAGCCGCGTGCCGGCGAGGTCAAAGCGACCGGTTCGGTCGAGCTCAAGGTCCGCGTGCGCGCGCTTCGCGCCGGGTTTCACGGCATTCATGGGCTCGCCCTCGAGGTGCGCGGAGCGCCGGGGCTGTTCGAAGTCCCACTCACCTTCGCGAACCCCTACGGCATCGAGGTCCTCCCCCATCCCAGTGGCTTTGCCCTCGGAACGGCGGTGGGTGGTCGAAGCCAGACGGTCACCGTCAGCGGTCGCTCGAGCGGTCGTCGCGGCGACGGGACGGAGCTCCGCGAGCTCCGCGACCTCGCCCCGGGGGACTCGTTCCGGCGCATCGCGTGGAAGGCGAGCGCCCGGCGCGGGAAGCTCATGACACGCGAGCTCGAGCGCGAGGAGCACGACGTCGTGTTGCTCGTCCTCGATGCCTCCGTCGAGCTGTGGGCCGGCGCGGTCGGAGAGGCTCCGCTCGATGCCGCGATCGACGCAGTCGCATCCCTCGCGCAGCACCACCTCGTCCGGGGCGATCGCGTGGGGCTCCGCATCATCGCGGCTCGCGGGCTCGCCGATGTCCCCGTCGAAGGCGGTCGCCGCCAGCTCGTCGCGATCACCCGCGCGTTGCTCGACCACACCGGCGTGATCGACGCCGACCGGTCGGGCTGGAGCGAGATGGACGTCGCGGTCCAGGTCGCCGAGCACCTGCGCCCCATCGACCCACGAGGGCTCCGTGACTTGCGTCGTGGACGGCTCGACCGACTCGCCGAGCGTGCGGCGAGCGCACGGCGCGATGCCCCATTCGCGCGACCGGTACCGGCCGGCTTTACCGAGACCGACGCCGAGCTCCGACGCTATGTGGCCTCGTTCGGACTGAACGGGCCCCCGCGGGCGGAGTCGGAGCGGGAGCGAACCAACATGCGCGTGAGTGAGCTGCTTTCCACATTGACATCCGTCAAGCCTCAGCGGCCCAGCGTCGTCCACGTCGTCGCACCGCCTCCGCTGCCTCACGCGGTCGACTCGCTCCGCACGGCGGTCCGCATGCTCCGCCGAAAGGGGACGATCGTACGGTGGTCGACGCCCCCGCTGGCCGGCGGCCTCACGCTTCCGCCCTCCCAAAGCGAGGACGCGATCGAGCGCGCCGACATCGACGAGGTGGCCGAGCCCCTGCCGAACGCCGACACCTTCGGGGCGCTCCGTCGAGCGACCGAGGCGCGCGCGTGGGTCACGACGAAGAAGGGAGAGGCCCTGCTCCGGAGTCTCGGGGTGAAGGTCTCACGAGGAGCACGGCCATGAGCGAGCGCTGGTCGAGCGCCAAGGTATTGCGGGAGCGCGGTCTCGCGCCGAAGAAGTCGTTCGGGCAGAATTTCCTGCAGGACGCGGGCATCTCCGAGCAGATCGCGAGGCTCGCGACGACGCCGACCGGCGGGACCGTCCTCGAGCTGGGAGCCGGGGCCGGCGCGCTGACCGCTCCGCTCTCGGATCGCGCCGGGGTGGTGATCGCCGTCGAGCGCGACCGCGATCTCGTGCCAGTCCTCGGCGAGCTCTTCACCGATGCACCACACGTGCGCATCGTCGAAGCGGACGCCGCCCAGCTCGACTGGGTCGCCTTGCTCCGTGAGGGACCGGAGCCGCGCGTCATCGCCGGCAACCTGCCGTACCAGATCACCGGGCGCTTGATCGAACTCACGGTTCACGCTGCCGCCGCCATCGAGCGCGCCGTGTTCATGGTGCAGCGCGAAGTCGCCGACCGTCTCGCGGCGGGACCGGGCGACGAGGACTACGGCGCGGCGAGCGTCTTCGCGCAAGCCGCCTTCACGGTCGAGCGCGCCCTGAAGGTCCCGGCCGGCTGCTTCTTCCCGGCCCCGAACGTCGACTCCGCCGTGGTGGTCCTCACCCCGCGTCGCCCCCCTCGCGCCGAGGAGACCCGCGCCTTTCAGGAGGTCGTCAAGCGTGCGTTCGGTCAGCGCCGCAAGACCCTCCGAAACGCATGGAAGGGCGTCTTCGAGTGGTCGGGCGAGGAGCTCGCCGCCAACGCCGCCCGCGTC
>Ga0194129_10008776_pt1 | contig 11566 bp, 10 predicted proteins | sample TA2KigCa35mmetaG_FD_150862 | JGI IMG/M metagenome (GOLD analysis project Ga0194129, IMG submission 150862) | Freshwater microbial communities from Lake Tanganyika, Tanzania - TA2015038 Kigoma Deep Cast 35m | ecosystem: Environmental > Aquatic > Freshwater > Lake | place: Tanzania: Lake... | reverse complement strand
CCGGCGGAGTTAGTTGGTGCTTCTGCCAGGAATGAACCTGATGTTGCGAAGGCGTTTTCTTCTCTTAAAAATTTCTCTTGGTTTTCTAGCAGGACTGCGGTTACCGCTCTACGATGTGAATCTTTGATTGAGTCAAGACCCTCATAGTTGAGGAGAGGTGCCCACTTTTCCTGCAGATGCTCGTTTTGGAACATTTGCGTTTACCTTTGTAGTGTGACTGTTTGCGTTTGAATTATATTAAATTCAATTATTTGCTAAATTTTGAAAGAGTGTTCAGATAAACGGACATTGAACCAGAAATTTCTTCTGGTGAACTGTCTACTTGCTCTGAGAGAGACTCTGATTTAGCTTTTGGAGCACTTGTCTTTGAAGGGAAATATGCTTCTCTTAAAGTCTCCAGTTTTTCACGATATTCTTCCTCACTTTCAAACTCAACACTTTCGGCAAGTGAAGCGAGCTTGTCTTTCTGAGTGGCAGCTAGACCCTCAGAAACCTGATCTAAGATTCCATCAGCAACCGACTCTGCGAGACGCTTGTTGAGTGAAACATTTTTCTCAATTTGCTCGTTGAGTTTTGTTTCCATATCATCAAGTTTTTCTACCATACTCTCAAGGACATCGTATTTATCTTCAGGGATTGATACATAATGTGCTTCAAAAAGTTCCTTCATGCCAGCCATAAAGGATTGAGTCAACTCTTCCTTCAGACCGCCTTCAATTGCGAGTGTATTCTCAGTGAACCACTCGTCAGCAACATATTCAAGGTAAGAGTCAACACGGGAAGCAAGTGCTTCTTTAATTTCCTCTACTTCCTCTAGAAGAGCTTGTGCATATTGCTGCTCTAGACCTTCCTTAATTTGAGCAACCTTCGATCTGATTGCTGTCTCAAAAATAACTTTTGCTTTTTCTTGAAACTCTTCAGAAAGATCTTCACCCTCAAGGAGAGCATTAACATCTTCTTCAATATCAAACTCTTCTTCTACAACTTCTTCTTCCTCTTCGTCCTCTTCTTCATCTTCTTCGACTTCTTCAGTCTCTTCTACTTCCTCTTCCTCATCTTCTTCTTCAGAGATAAATTCCTCATCGTCGAGTTCTTCTTCTTCCTTCATTGCATCAGCAGCCGCCGCACCCTTGTTTACAACATCCTTAACTTGCTTAAGGGTTGTGCCAGGTGTTTTCAGTTTTGCTGAATCATCATCTGGTTTATAGTTTTCTGGTGTAGGACCGCCAAGATCTTCATATGATCCAGCAACTGAGGTGTCCATTGGATCTGCTGCTTTTGCGCTAGCATTTACAGCGGTCCTGGATTGCTTAGTGCCTGCTTCCATTTCTTGTAATTGTTTGCCACGAGACATTTGAACTCTCCGATTTTCCTGTATGAAATCTATATTTATTTATAATTTAATAAATTACAATGAATTTAAGAATTCATTGAATAAGTTTAATTTATTTTCTTCTAGACGCCTTTGGTCTACAAGAGTATTAATACTACTTCTAGCGTTTTCTGCTGCTTTTTCTTTCAAAATACCACCATCCCATACCCATTCTTTACCTTCCATAATTCCCTGAACAAAAGCGTCAGGTGCAGATGGATCAGCGACAATATCAGCAGCAGTTGCTAGCATAAAATCTTCACCAACTTCACTATATCCTTCTTTTGTTGGTCTTAGTGAACCAATACCACGAGAAGAAACGCCAAGAGTGACTCCTTCTTTAAGAAGTGACTCTGCAATTTTTCCCATTGGAGTAGAAAGAATTTGTGCTTTACCAATAAAGTTATTTCCTTCTCTTTGAAGAGAAACAATTTTATGGGAAACTCTATCCAGGTTTACAGTTGGTCCATCGGGGTGACCGAGTTCTCCAAGAGCACGTCCTTTTTGAACATACTGCTCACTGTAACGCTTAACTTCTCTTTCCATAATAGAAAGGGGATACATTCTCCCGTTTCTATTGACACATTCTGATTGTAGAAATGGTCCTTGAATGTAGAGAGTTTTTTTACCGTTCTTTTCTTCGGTAATAACCTCTACTGATTCAATTTCTTCGGTAATAAGTTTCATTATGCTTGACCTGAAATTTGAACTTGTTGGAAATAAAGAATTCCTGATCCAGAACCATAAGCTGAGACTTTATTTGATGCAGATATTGATGCATCTGCTGAACTAAATGCTGTTACAATTCCAGCACTGTTGTAATCAATTACCATTCTTGTTTGATAATATCCACTAACATTTGATGAGGTATCAACAGAAATTACCCTTTGGTGCGTGAAATTATAATATGATTGACCTGCTGCAGTCAGTGAAACATAATCACCAACACCAAATGGAACTTGAGTTCCTTCTGGTACATTAACTGTTGTTGTCGCACCTGTAGTAACACCAACAACTCTGTTTGATGCTTTGGTTAAAGCAAGAGTTTCTGTTCCACCTGAAGGCACATAGTAATCTGCTGATGTTGCAGATGGAGTTGCTCCAACAGAAATAAAAGCAGCACCACTAACAGCAACTACTCTCAGAACACTTGACTGAACAGTAAATGCTGATGAAGTTGTTGCAGTGCCTGTTGTGAATGTAAATGAGGATCCAGCCCCAACTGGTCTATGGGTCATTATTTTTAATAATACACTTTTAGTTATTTATTAAATTTATTCTTCTTCATTCTCTACTTCTTCACCATCAAAAACATCTGATGCTACAACAGGACGAAAAGCATCAATTTTTTCTGCTGACTTTGCAAAAAGAAGTTCTTTGATCTTATCACTGATCTGCGAAGGTGATTCGTCCGTAGCGATCATATCCAAAAGGTCATCCATTGTTAATACCTAAGTAATTTCCTTTATTTATATCTCACCACCCTTGGGCATTTCTGCTGCTTTGCCGTCTGCTTCAGTTGCAGCACCCTGAGCATCAAGATTTGGTTCCATCACTGGTTTCCCCAAATCCATACCTGCAGGTTGTTGTCCAGGTGCTAATGGAGCACCGGTCATTGGATCAACAGGTGCATTTGGATCAGGAATGGTGCCATCTTTGATTTCTTTTTTGATAATTTTATCCTGCTCAAGAATTTCTTCATCAGTTTGACGAAGAATCTTACGTCTTACATAGTCCTGCGAGAAATACTTACCAATATAAGGTTCTGCAACTTGAACTATACTGAGTCTTTCATTTAACAGTTCTGCATCTTTGAGTTCTGCAAAATGATTATCATAAAGGAAATCGTATTGAATATGTTCCTCCATAATCTCCCAGTCTTCTGGAGTAATAATATTTTTAAGAATTAGTTGAGTTCTGAGCATATCATTGAACATGTAAGAGAATCTTTTTCTCAAACGTGCAACAAACTTACTAAACTTAACTTCATCACGAAGAATTTCAGATGAACGTCCTAGATTAAATCCACCCTCTCCATCCATTCTTGATGGTGGAACATTCAGAGAACGATATAGTTTTTTCTTAAAGTATTCAATATCAGTGATTTCTCCAAGGTTTTGCCCGCCAGGAAGAGTAGAAATTTCAGTTCCTCTACCACCTTCACGGCGAGGAAGCCAAAAATCCTCAAGCATTGCCATGAACTTTTTATCATCACGAATTTCACCCGTGTTCGCATCATACACAAGTTTATTACGATAACGCATCATAACATCACGAAGATATTGTTCTGCCTTTACCTTAGGGAGATTGCCCACATCAATATAGAAGATTCTTCTTTCTGGGGCACGAGACAAACGATAGATAACCAAAGAATCCTCAATCATACGAAGTTGATTAAGAGATTTAATTGCTTTGTGAAGATATGAAAGGGTCGATCCTTTATTTCTATCAACAAGTCCAGATGTGCAATATGTGATAGAATCTTTACTCATTTTAATTCCACCAAGTCCTCCAAGAGAGGATGGATTGGTGGTTGGATAAGTTATTTTTGGATTATAAACAAAATATTCTTCAATCTCAGGAAATTCATATTCCATGGGATTGTCATTATTCATATTTGCAAGTCTATATCCGTCTTTCCCTTTCTTTTTAGCTTGACGAACATAACGCATTTTCATTGCGTCAATGTATCTTAATTCCTGAATACCTTCTTGAGGATTTTTAAGATCGATAACCTTATTATAATAAAGTCTACCATCAATATACCAATTTCTATAAATTTCGTGAGATTTTCTATCAAAATCTAATAACTCTAAAATATGTTTAAACTCTGCTCTAATTTTATTTTTGATTCCGTCGCTAGCATTTAAATTTGAAAGTTCAATTGAGACCGGACTATCATTACTATCGGATACAATTGCCTCGTTTACAATATCTTCAATTGCACTATCACATTCTGGATGAAGCGCCATCTCACGATATCTTTTAATTAGATCAAATTCAGTTCTATAAATTCCTTCAATATCAACATATGAACCAAAAAATCCACTTGACAGATAATGATCAACCCCGTCCTCATTGTTAGGAGGAACGGGGGAAACTACCGATGGTGATACTGGTTCAGTATTCTCAATAGAGAATCCAAATAATTTTGCCATAATTTATTGTACTAGCGAATAGTTTTCTAGTATTTATGGTAATAAATCAGGCGAGATCTCTAGTATATGCTCCAGGTTCCCAGTATTGAATTTGGAATTCAACAGTATATTCCTCAATAGCATCTGAAGAATCATATGAAAGATCAATTGCAGATATATTAGTTGGGAAAATATCGTAGAAAGTATATGTTTTTAAGGGAGTGATAGCAGTTCCATCAGCTGCAGGAGAATTTGTAGTTGATTCAATTCCTCTATCAGCACCTCTTCCAAGTTGATGAACAAGAGCATATGTCATGTAGGAACCAGGATTTGTAGCACCGGTGTTGTTGCTATTCTTGCTAATTCCTTGCATCCAAACTTCAAACGCATTTCTGAGTAGGAAGTTTTCGTCATTAATGACGGTAACGGTCCAAGTATCAAACGTTCTATCACCAGCAACTTTTAGAATTCTTCCTCTAAAAGGAACATCAATTGGAGCAATGTTTGATGCTGGAAGTTGTGCTGCCTTGCATAAGAACTTAAAGGTATCAGCTTCTTGATCTGAACCTGTTCTCCAAACATTTGCCCCAGCAGCAACTGGGAATGATGGAATTTCAACTTCAAATAAATTAGGTCTTGCGCCGCCACCTGCAAGTTTTGATTTAAAAGCGGTGATTGTTCTGAGAGTAGACATTTTGAGTTCCTCCTTCGTTAATTAGTTATGTAAATTAAACTCTGCCAGCCACTTCTTCAAAACTTACACCAGTTCTTGTGGCAACAAATGTAAGGGTGATGTAATTAATTGACTTGGTTGGTTTTAAGAAAATATCAGCTCTAAATTCATTATTATCAATTACATCAGGAGTGTTATTAGTTTCATCGCAAATGACTAAGAAGTCATAAATTCCTCTCTTTGCTTGAACATCACGTAGGTAAGGTTCAACAATATTAACAAAGTTTGATCTAGTCGTCTGGTCGTTAATTTCAAAGAGTTGAGCTTCAGCTGATCTTTGTAGTGCTTGTTCAATTGTGAGGAACAGTCTACGTACATTGATTCTGTCAAAGGCAGATGCATAGGAAAGTGCTGTTTTGTCACCAAAGAGAAGAACGCCAATTCCTGGTTGATTTACAACAGCATTTACTCTTGCAGTGTAAAGAAGATCTCTCTGTGCTTTTGATGGGTTGTATGCAAGTTTTGTCGCATTGTTTAGAACACCTCTTTGTTGACCAGCAGGAGAGAACCAAGGGAATGCATCAATATTAGTTCTAGTCATCAGTCCAGCAATATCACCATTGCAAGGAATATATCTGAAAGTATTATTAAAACGGTCATAAGTGTACTTGTAACCACTATCAAAGATTCCATATGAAGATGAAGTGATTGCACTGAAGAATCTGATTACATTATTTGTTTGTGTGGTCGTGTTAGTAATGTCAACAACTTCAGCTCTGTGTGGAGAAATTACTGCAACACAGTCTTTTCTGCTTTCTGCAACTGCAATCAATTTATTTGCCTTTGCTTGAGAATCTGCTTCTAGAGTTAGACCAGGGCCATTTAAGAGATAATCGACTTGAATTTCATCTTTATTTGAGAACAAATCATAAGCAGTCATCAGATTGCCCAGAGATGCTCCAAATCCACCAGCAGCAGAATAATCGACGCCACCTCCAAGATTGTAAGTTTTATTACCCAATGCACTAAAGGTAACTCCTTGTGCATTTTGACCCCAAAGTCCAGCTCCAGTTGAAATTGGTGTAAATGAAGCAGCCGCAACACCAGAATAAGTTGAGAATCCTGTTGCTATTGGACTTGTTCCATTGTAACCATCAACAGCAGATGATGGATTTTGACCTGCATAAATGTAGTTTGAAACATCTGCAAGATAATTTTTGTACCAAACTTTTTGTGGCGAATTGACTTGAGAAATAGCATCTAGTGCTTTAGAAACAGAAACATGTTTTTCAAGAATGTTTCCTTGAATTCCTGTTACTGATCCAGTGTCATCAACAACAACAACGTGCATTGCGTCGTTTTTGCCGTTTCTATCAAGTGAATATGAATTAGTAGATGGTTTTGGTGCTATGGATTTCCAGTAAATTGTTGAGTTTGTGAGACCAAGAGTTTGTTGATCGTACCAATCATTAACTGCACCAAGAGAGACTCCAGCATTTGCATTGAGTCCAGTATTAACACCTACATTGTTAACAAAGAACATTGTATCTGCTTGCTCAAATGATGCTACAGAATTTCCGTTAGCATATGTGATTTGAGTTTCAGTTCCTGCAGAAGAAACTCTGGAAACAATCTTTACGTCAATTGTGCTATTTCCATTTGTAGTATCTGTAGAAACTCCAGTAATGATACCTTTTAGATATCCTGTAAATGATGTTGTTGTTCCTACACCAGCAATTGCAGTGCTAGTGATCGCAGTTGTTACACCAAATCCAATTTGAGCGCCAACTGTTCTTAAGTTTGTTGTTGTAATTCCAATTCTTTGATCTGCAAGATCGTCAATAAAACAAACTTTTAAATTGTTTGCCCAAGTTCCTGGATTCTTTGCAGCATATACAAATTGTACGCTATCACTAGACCAAGAATTATTGTAGTTATCGTAGTTTTTAATTTTTGCGTTGGTAGTATATGCGTAACCTACAGCAGCGTTTGCGTTATTAAGAGTGGTTCCATCTACTCTTGCTACCTTAAGAACTCCGCCGTAGGATAGGAAAGAGGATGCGGTCATCCAATACTCATACTGAGCGTCGGTAGAAATTGGTTTACCGAATGTATTGATGAGTTGTTGCTCAGTTTGAATATCAATTGCTTCCTCAACTGGTCCAATTGCAAAAGGTCCGGCAATAGCACCAATGTTATCTAAAACATTATCAGCTCTCCCAACAGTTAAATCAACTTCCCTAGTAAGTACACCGGGAGATAATTGAGGAGTCGCCATTTTTTTCTCCGTGATCTCAGTTTATCTAAAAATTATTTATTAAAAACTTACTTTACGAAGGGAAAACGTGACGTGAACTACCAATCGGGATATGTCCAATCTATAAATGGAAGTTTCTTTTTTCTAGACTCTATAATTCTTTTTATTGAACACTCCTTACATTCATACGCATAAGAAGATGCAACAGGTCCTCTATTTTTATGTGTTCTATAAAAACTGTCTATAAGATTTTTTGTTTCTCTACAAACTCTACATGTTCTGTCGTTAAGCAATAAATGACCTAATTTTATTTGTTTATCAATATCCATTACATATATTCCCACATATAAGATCGATCTCCATATTCATCGACAAACCACCTATCACCTTCAGCATCAACAAAACTATTACTATCTAATCCATCTGATACAAATCCAAATGGAGACATGTCTTGTTCAATTTGATTTTTTTGTTCTTCATATAATCTCTTTCTTACGTCTTGATCTGTAAGTTCCTTAAAATAGTCTTGTGCTACTAACCACGCATAAATGACTAAGCACATTGCAAGGTCGTCATTACAACCTTCTTCTGCTTCAAATGAGTTATGTTTCTGAATGAATGTTGTAAGTTCGGATATAATTTCATAATCATTTAAAAATAATTTATTTTCCTCAATCATTGTTTTAAGATTGAGACATCCAACTTTTTTAACTGTCTTGGACATCTTTACTCCCAGTTGAGTTTTTTTTCCAGAAAATCCTTGCCCAACAATTTGTCCTGCTCTACCTCTCATTGAACACATGAGCAAGTTTTTATATTCCAAATCATATTGAAGAATACTTGCTACCTGATCTCCGACATCATTAACTTCACAAAGAATATATGCTTCGTTATAACTTTTTCCAATCTCCTCTATTATACTTGGAAAAAGCATGGGTTTTATTTCATTATTCCTATATTTGGCAACAACTTTATGTGGAAACTCTGTAATATCTACAACAGTAAATGCTGAATAATCGTTCCCTACACCTCTAGCAACGTCCACAGTGATGAGATAGTCATGTTCTTCAATTGGGTCCACATATACATCTAAACCGCCACTACGGGTCTTAGGATGGTCATACACGAGGGTTCTAAGTTTAGATGCAGCAATCAATGTATCAACAGAACCTAAGAACTCGCATTCAAATTCAACCTTGAATTGTTGTTCGGAAGTGTTGGCAATTGTTTGTGCTTTCCATTCACTGTCTCTTCCTGGAACTTCGGACCAGTGAACGTCTGTGAAAACATACTCATTTTTACCACGCTCTGCATCATGCCACATACGGTAGAAATGGTTCATACCGTGTGGTGTAGAAACTATGATGACTTTTGTGCTTTTACCAGAAGTAATAGTAGGATAAACAGATGCAAAGAACGAGTCTGCAATATGGTTTGGAACGAAAGCGAATTCGTCGAGGAAGAGGATATTAAACGACATGCCTCGGACAGCACTCGCAGATGTAGAAGCTGCCAATATCTTACTGCCATTTTCTAACTCCAACGATCCTTTGTTCCAAGCAATAATACCTTGCTGCATCCACTTTGGTAGGTTTTCATATGCAGTTTGCAATCTATCTAAAAGTTCTCTTGCAGTTGCCGCTTTGTTTGCAAGAATACCAATGTTCACGTTATCATTGAACACAGCATAATGCAAGAGAAATGACACAACAGTTGTTGACTTACCAGTCTGTCGTGGCATCTTACAGATATTAAATCTGTGACTGTGGAAATTATTAACTAACTTTTCCTGAAAAGGATACATTGCAAATGGTTGTAATCCCTTATCAAGGGTCACAATTTTTACATAATTATTTGCAAAATAAACAGGATCGTCTTTGCACTTAACAAATTCTAGAATTTGTTCTTGTGTAAATTCAATAGGGGTATTTGCTTTTTTTAGTAACGGATTACCAAGATAAACATCACTCATGATAAATTCTCTTTAAATCAACAATTCCACTTTCTTAATGAAAGTGCTTTTCTTGTAGGACGACCTTTTTCATCCTTCATAGGACCAGGCATTCCGCCCATACGAGCGCAAAATGACTTTCTTCTTTTTGCTGCTTTAGAACCTGGTTTTAATTCTGATGGTGGTGTAGTTACTGGTGGTTTTAAATTATGACCTTGTGCTCTAGCAGAAGCTCTGCCTGCAGCATTTAATCCTCCTGTTGGATTTTTTCCTTCTTTACGTTGCCATGCAGGACTTTCTTCATCAATCTCTTCATATTCCACTTCTTCCCCATAAGGTTTTACATATTTTTTTGAAGGACCTGGAGATGCTAGCGAACCACCTTGAAGTCCTGCTTGAATAAGTGGTTGCCCTGGAGTGAATTCAGAAACTGAATGAAGAACAAGTTTTGCGCCAGGATAAACCTTTTGAATCTCATCAGTTACATCTTGACGAGATGGAAGTTTTGCTTGAGGAAAAAACATTCTCATCGCATAGTATTTTCCTCTCCACATGATAGTAACAGCAACAATATTACCATATTGAGATTGCAATCTAGTTGCTTCCTCAATCTGACATTTAAATCCTTTAATTGGTTCTGGTTGAATTAAATCAACAACTTCAGCAAAAGTGTTTCCATCTGCATCTTCAATGGTTACATCTTCTGCTTTTACACAGTTTGGATATCTCTTTCCAAACATAGTTTTCATACCTTTTTTCTTATAACCAGGCCAACATTTTTCGGATAAAACATCATCTAAAATTTTATCAACTAATTTTTCTTCTGATGCTGGAACACAATTAGGAACAATTTTTTTTCCTTTCTTTTTCATTCCCACTTGCTTATATCCAGTCCAACATGCTTCTTCCATTTCTCCACTTGCAACATAATCTGCTGCAGTGTCAATATAATCTGCTGCTTTAGTGATCTTTGATTGTACCCATGCTTCCAAATTTCCTTCACCCTTTCCCACTGTCATTCGAAGTCTTTTTATTGCATCTTCAATGGTTTTGAGTTCTGATCTTGCCATCGAATACTCTTCATCTTTAATGGAAACTTTATCCCACACTTTTTCGCCATAAGAACATTCTGATCGAGTTTCTCTTTTATCACATAAAGGGCAATATCTTTCTTCTTCATGCATTTTCGCTTCTGACTTAGTGCCCCAATTATCCGCACCAACTTTACGGCACTTGACTAATGCTCCTGATGCATAAGCACTTGGCCAGACGCTGTAACGAGACTTTACTTTATGGTAGCAGGCATCTTTAGTACCACTACCCTTTCCTGGTCTATCTTTTACTTCTTGTAAGTCTAATTCTTCTTTCATTTTTTTGGGTTTATCTGTTGGAACATAAGTTGGTTTTGCTGCATCTGTTTTTTCTTGTTGTCCAGGATCTGCTGCTTTTTTTCGTCTTGCGGCAGATCGTCTTTGTGCTGGTGTCATACTTGCTCTTTTTTCAGAAGAAACACATTTAGGCACACCTTCACCTGGCTCATCACTTGCACAAGTTCCACCCGTAACAACATTTACCCAACCACGTTTACCATCTTTTGATTTACTTCCATACCAATCACGGAGTCCTTCCTCATTCATTGATTTTGTTTTCTTTTTCATTGAGTTAATGAATTTTCTGTAAACAGCAGCTTCTGAAGTTTTTCCTGCCACTCTTGCTCTTTGCTCCATGGCAATTGCTGCTTGGATTTTATGAGCATGAGATCTTCCAGAGTTTCTTATTTTTGAAACACTCTGTTTCGCAGTCTGAACATCTTTAAAACCGAGACCATGAATTGTTCCTTTTGGATCTTCATCTGTATAGAGATCTGAGTGCTTATCAGACTTATCTGGTTGTCCTGGTTTTTTTGGAATACGAGCACCTTCATCAATTGACGCACCATTTTCTTTACGAAGCATTCCCTCAGGATCAACCATAAATCCAGCAGGAATTGCTTTACACATTTTATTAGTGTAGCAATAATATTCTCCTTTAGGACAGCGACCGTTTTTCTTCATTCAACTGGTTTTGACTTAGTGCTTTCACCTTTTGCTCTTTTTTTTCTTCCCGCACAATGAGCGCGTTGAGAAAATCCTTTTGGATTTGAGCAATCAATACTCTTTTTATATTTATTCGTCCA
>Ga0194129_10008774_pt1 | contig 11569 bp, 10 predicted proteins | sample TA2KigCa35mmetaG_FD_150862 | JGI IMG/M metagenome (GOLD analysis project Ga0194129, IMG submission 150862) | Freshwater microbial communities from Lake Tanganyika, Tanzania - TA2015038 Kigoma Deep Cast 35m | ecosystem: Environmental > Aquatic > Freshwater > Lake | place: Tanzania: Lake... | reverse complement strand
CAAATACGCTTCTTTAATAGATTTTTGATAAAAAAATGTTGGTTGATGCATTTTTTCCATTTCTCTATCAAGATCATTAATCGCATACGCAATGTGATTAATATCCATAAGTTCGCGTGCCATATTTTTTATTTCTACATATTCGTTCTCAAAGCAACTTTTTTGGATAGCAGGTTGAGAAAATCTATTTTCTTTTTTATTGTTCTTTTTTTTTCTGCAAAACATCTCGATTTACCTTATGGTGGACAACGTGCTCGCTACCCTGCCCCCTACCCACCACTATGGGTTTTTCACAGAGCCGCAAACACGTTTATCCATAACATCAATAAATCCTTATGAGGATAGCGTACTTGCTTTTGTTTATTTCATCTTGTTATAAACAAGCACGCATTCCATTCTTACCGCTTTAATCAAGCAGATTTTCTCCTGGGCTACATTCTTTTATTTATCAAAACAGCATTAACAAAGTTTTGCATATCTTTTTCAGAATAAGGTTTTGTAAAATAACTTTGGATCGGTAAATTTTTAATTTTTTCTTCGATATAATTTATTGAAAATGCTGAATACACGTAGATGATGGCTTTATTATCAGGATGATTTTCAGCGATCCACTTCACGAAATCGCAACCATTGCCATCCGGCAAACCTATATCAGTTAAAATACCGTCAAAAGACAAATCAAATTTTTCTAGAGCTTCAGCGTAAGTAGTGGCAACAGTGATATCGCAATTCAATTTCTCAAGCATGACTTGTGAATTGCGCAAAATGTACGGCGTATCTTCTACAAGAAGAATACGTAACTTTTCAGAATGATATGACATCACCACCGCTGTTCTCCATAAACAGAACATTGGCGATATCACAAACATGTGATAGGATGAACTTGGCTAGAAGTTCGCGATCGCCAATGATCCGAATTTTGTCCCTCTAGGTTAAAGTGACAGCTTTGACCTAGAACTTATAAAAATATCTTACAGAACAAATTATACTTCGTTTCGTTTAAATGTCAATTATTTTTAGTGCTTTTTGAGTTAGTTTTTTTGATCAATTAATGACCTATTAGGGCTGTGTTGTGATAACTAAGTAATTACGCTATTTTTAGGCGATTGACGATTCACTTCGCTTTTAAAAGCCCTCTATTACAGAAGAGCGCCTAGTAAACAGATAACTACTTTACCAAAACAACTGGAATATCTGTTATGTACATCTTGGGGATAAGGTGAATTTTGTTATTTATACAAAAATCCTGTAACTCAGGTTCATTATATCTACTTGTTACTAAAAATATTCTGTAATTTTTCTTCTTAGATAAAAGCATTTTAATAATATCAATGCCCGTGTATTCTTCGTTAAAAAACTCATAATCAACAAGAAAAACCCCAGTATCATACGAAGTTTTTATAAGTTGATTCTCCAGCTCTTGTACACCAGAGAAAAAATAAAAGTTGGGCGTTGGATTAAAAACAGAAAATCTATCTCTCCATATATAAGAAATGGATTTATTATCATCGATACAAAAAATTGGTTCGTTTAGAGAAATTTCTAAGCGCTCAATATAATATTCAGGTGGCCATCGCAATGGCAGTTTAATATATATATGCGTCCCTTTATTTTCTTCTGAATTTACGGAAATTTCACCTTCCCAAGAAGAAATACTTTCTTTTGCATGATGAAGCCCTAATCCTGATCCATTTTCTTTTGTTGTAAAACCGCGCTCAAATATAGAATTCAGCCGCTCCCCCTGTATTCCTGGCCCGGTATCTGAAATGGTAATAAGCAAATCATCACTTACCCTCTTCAATGAAATTTCTATTATTCCACCAAGTTTATTCATCGCTTCATAGCTATTATTAATAATATTGGTTAACACTCTTCGCATAACAGACGGAATAACAAAAATAAAAAATCCATATGCTGATTCATGAAAATCTTTTTTAAATACTATTTGATTATTCTGAAAAGATACCGCTCTCTCGGAAAGTAACTGATCGATCATAACAGCAATTTGAACAATTTGCTTTTGCGAAGATGAGCTTTGCTCTGAAGATTTTCTTTCCAAATTGTTAGTAATATCTCTTATATGAATAATAGAATCTCTAAGCAAGACTCTTTTCTCTTCATCAAGCTCAGGTAATTTTCTCGTCATTGCTTCCAAAGTCGTTAAAGGAGAACGAATATCATGAACTACTTGGTCAGCTATTCTCACTTCTCTTTCCAATGCGCGCGATACTTTATCAAATGCGTCATCAATAAATTTACCTAACAAATCAAACTCATATGTATTATAAGAATACATAGAGCTATCGTCTTCTTTATGACCAAGATTAAAAGATTCTATCCTTCTTAGATATCTGTTAACAGGAAGAAAAATTGTTCTTGAGAACCAATTTCCTAGTAGAACCGATGTGATCATCGCAAACACAAGGGCTATTGGAAAAATCCATAGCATGGATCGAATTCCTTCCCCATCGCTGTTTGTTAAATGAAGTAAAAATATAAAAGAAAATCCTATTAGAGAAACAAAAACAGAGGCTGTTGAAAGTAAAGAACATGATTTTACCTGTATTGAGTTTTCTGGGCAAAAAAGAAAATTTTTTTCTTTCAAACAAAGAATAAATCCTATTGCCATTAACAATGTTCCAAATGTCCACAACATATGCAACCACTCGGCAGATATAATTTTTTCCATATCAAATAAAAATAAACAACAAATTGTCAATGACGATGATACAAGTATCAAACAACCTAATGATAAAAGCGCAATAGAAAGAGATCGTGTTCTTGATAAACAAGTTATAGCATAAAGCCAAATAAACATATCTACAGCAATAGAAATATTTTGGTATGTTTTTTCAAAAGGAGCTAAGTTGCTATTGGTTATAAAATAATAAGTTAATGTGGTCACCATTGTCGCTGTGAACACAATATATGGAGAGTTTTTGTAGGATATTAGCTTATAATTTTGTGATTTCGACAATAACCTCCAACAATAAAATTGACCAAATTCAAATACAAAAAGCGTAACTGTAAGCATCAAATCAATGCTCTCACTAATATCATAGTGTAATATTCTAAAAAGAATATTATAGTAAGCGTCAGATAAAATTAATGAAAAGAATGCGATTGCATTAACTAGAAAAAATTTTTTATAAACAAAAGACTCTTGTTTCCTCCAGCACCATACGGCAAAAAAAAGGCAAATAAAATCACATAATAGTTGAATGACAATTGTTGCTAACATATTAACCTTTCTCTTTAAACTTTAACTAACAATCTTTTCTTGAATTTTAAAAATCTTGCCTCTTACGCAAGAATATATAGTTGCAATAAACATAGATATAGCAATCATCAACATGATATTGGATGAGGATCCATTTCCAATAAACAAAGATGGTGTCACAAGCAAAAACGCACCGAGCTGCTTAAATAGGCCATTTGTTCCCATAAAAATCATTGAATTAAAAGCACTGTTTCGCCCTATCAATTCTTTGCGGAACCCCTGAGTAATCCAAGTAAATCCCATCGTTTGACAACTACTAAAAAATCCGAGGAGAAAAAACAATATCAAAATTAACCATAAAGGTTTCTCTGTTTGAAGAATAGTAACAGCAATCACGATAAGAAGACTGACTACAGCGCCGATAAAAATAATACTGGGTGGATTATTTTTCTTATCTGCAATATGCCCAATAACAGGTAACCCTATTATCAATCCCAAAAATAAAGCCATAACAATAAAACTACTTATCGTTTCACTGTAGCCAAAAAAGCTTGTAAAAAACACAATACCCCACAACGTTCCTATAACACTCACTGGCGTATCAAGCAAACTTACCATAAATACATCGCACCAATTTCTACGGTTTAAAACGATAATTTTAAGTGCTTCAAAAAATGGTATTTTATTATCATCTTCTTTTTTATGATTATAGCTTATTTCTTCCGATGGCTTAAGATAGAAAAAATTAAAAGCAAGAACACATAAACTAACACCTAAGACTGTTCTCAAAGCACCATCAAGACCAAAATGATTTACGATAGACAACAAGGGATACTGACAAATCATGCCACCGAACATTCCCGCAGACAAAAAAATTCCCATAAAATAACTAAATCGCTTAGGATAGACTAAGGCTATAATCCGAATTCCGCCAATAAAGCACGTTGTTCCACCAAAGAAACCACAGATAAAGCGCGCAGCCCATTGGCTTGCAAAGTGATTACCCATAAGCAAAAGAATAATACCGGCAACAGAGCCGAGCAAACCAATCAAAATAATGCGCCTTAAAGGAAAATGATCAAGAAAATATCCCATGGGAAATAAGCCCGCCATGGTTCCATAAAAATATGCCGCAGAAATAGCGGCAACTTCACCTTGTTGATAATACCCAGCAGTAAGATAGGCAGGCGCTAATACATTATAGTAAGCCATCTGCGCAGATTCGAAGGCATAGAATAATGTAATCGCGATAAAAATAAATATATTCGAGCCATTGAAAGATTTTACAGCAGAATTCACACCCACTCCTTAGTTATTTAATTTTTCAAACAAATGTTAATATTGAAGTAAATCACCATTAAAACCAATTTCAGTAATCCTTTTTTTCAAAGCATCCATCGCTGTCAAATTCGGCAACAATTCTACCTCTCTTCTTGGATGAATGAAAACAGGAAATGAAAATCGTGACTTCTGTAATTTATTGCTCTGATCTACTACAACTCGATGCATGGTTGATTGAATAAAACCATTTGTAGCCATTTCCAACATATCTGCATTGAAAACAAGAATTTCATCTTTATCAATTTTAGGTTTATGCCAATGTCCTTCGCTATCTTCTAACTCAAGCCCCTCTCCTGTGGCAAATGGAATAATCGTTAATAAACAAATATCGGTGTGCGCCCCAGCTCTTGGTGATTTTTGAGCCAGTTGTTCAACGGGTGGATAATGTATTATTCGAAATCCATGACGATCGGAATCAAAAATCATGTCTGATAAAGATAACGCAGAGCTTTTTTTCACATCATTTGGAAGATGTCTATCAATAATTTCTATGAGCTTAACTCCAAGATTAATAAATTGATTCAATATTTCTCTCGTAGAATTACAGTCTATGCCGTCAGGATAAAGACCACGAATGTGCGTTTGAAAATATTCTTTCATATCTGCCGCACTATTACCTACCGCGGTCTCTTTATATAAAGGAACATAGCCTTCATCCACTATATCCGAACGCAATAATGCTTGTTTCTCTTGATGGTTAAAAAATTTTAACCATTGTTCATATACATTTTGTAACAGCTCAGTTTGAACGCCATGATCCTTTAGAAGGACGAAACGATTACATCTTAAATTATCAATAATTTTTTGCTCAGCAAATGAATCACTAAGACTTACCCGACAATTTAAATTTTTTTTAAAATCTTGAGATATAACCACTTTCTGCATAATCTCCACTCTGCTCTAAAAAAATTATGGCAGTATTATAGAACATTATTTCAATTTTGCTTAAATATTGATCTTATCATATTATTCTAACATCTTTTCGCACTAAGGTAAATATATTTAGTTCGTCATGGACGTAGCTATGCAAGTAAAAAACTAATGCGGCGAGTGGTTTTAGGCAACTTAACACCTAGGTTCTTTTCCTATAATTCCCTTGATCCAATGCATCATTTTAAAATGTGAAGCTCGGCGACCAGTAGTTAGATAGATATTTTTAAACCCCTTGTCATATAGTATTTTTGCACACTGCTCTCCTGGAATATCAGTACCTAAATCAGAATCAATATAAATAGGGGTTTGAGGTGAGAATTTTTCTATATTCTTTTCTGCATCGTCAAAACTAGTAAACGTTAATAAATTTTTACCTTGTTGTTTGGCAGAAAATTTCCATGTTTTAATCACTAAATTGTCATTATCAATTAAAATAAAATCCGGTTCTTCTTTAAGAACTTCTTGAGTAATATCTGAGGATTTCATAGTCATAACTCCTAATGATTATTACTTTTCTGTTATGCAAAAATAATATCCATCACCTTTCTCAAATGGATAAGTAATCTTATCCCACAAAGCTATTGGGAGTTTATAATCTTCTGTACATCTAAAAACTGGGGCGTGCGTTCTATTTTTTAATCCATCAAGAATTTTTTGATCAGCACGTGATGCAGCATAACTCAAATAATCGTCAAACTGACGATCTAACATGCAAATAAAATATTTTATATCGCCTGTTTTGGTTTTTAGAAGAAATGAGCCTGTTGTATCTATTAAATAATATTCTTTAATGTCGTTATTCTTAACAAACTCCATAAAGTGGAAAGAAAAATCGTTTCTATTTAACAGACTATCGATAGGTATATTTAAATGGCTCAAAATCGGATAAGATAATTTTTCAAAAAAACTTTTTTGACATGCCTTGATGTTCATAATAATTTCATCTAGCATTTTTTCTGTATCTTTTATTAAGAACTTATCAACGAGGCCTCGATTGAAAGCATCAAGCGCCAGCTTTAAATCAGCCTTGCCTGTTAAAAGAATTCGCATAACTGATGTACTAGAAATCTGTTCAAAAAGTTCTATGCCATTCATCTTTTTCATATCATAGTCAGAAAGAATTAGCATGATGACATTATTTTTATTCGAATCTCTCGAAAAATCTTGAATTTTAGTCAAATCTAACCTCGTTTCTGTTGTATCTTGATCTTCATCAAAAGCAAAAGCAGAAAGGTTTAAGTTTTCTAATTTTTTTTGATTTTCAATAATATAATTTAACGCTTGTTTCGGGTCACTAAAGGTTTCTATTTGAAATATTTCTTTTAAATGATGGCTGACGGATTTTAAAAAATCCTTATCATCATCGACTAGCACGATTTTTCCTGGAAAAAACAAAGCTTCAAGAGTATACATATTCTTATCCTTACTTATCTATTTTCGACAACTTTCTATCAACCACATTGATATATTTATTCAGTTTTGCAACAGAAGAACGAATAAGGTCTAATGATTCAACATACCTCTCATCTTCTTTTAAATTAATATTAATACTTTTATTTTCGCAAGTTGCCGTCAACGTCTTGGCCGCTAGTGATAATGTTACAAGAGGCGAACGCATAACATGTATTAAATTCTCTAATTGATCTTTATAGAATTCAGTGTTTGTCATTGTTATTTCCTAGCCGCCTTTCTGTGCCAAATGATCTCAGTAGCCGATATTAGTTCAGCATCCGCAATAATCGGATTTTCAACGTCTGTCTCTGAATTAATGCACACAAGATTAAAGCGAAATTCTGATTTGGCTCTGCGTATTTTTCGACACAACATTTCACCAGAGGTAAGTTGCACAATACAATTCGTGCCGATGATATTTGACATATTTTCTTTTGTTATTGGTATACCTGCAACAACATCACCTTTTTCATAAGTAGGAAACATGCCATCATCGTTTATCTGATAATAAACAGTCGAAGGGTAATGTTTTTGAAAAACAGCTAATTCTTCTTGTATCTTAATTTCCTCTGGTTCCTTACATGCTTCTTGAATAGCCTGATCACTCGATTTTCCTACAATGACGTTTGGTGGCTGACCCTCTTCATACAACAACCACTCGACCGTACAAAATACCCCTTCTTGCGCAACACGCTTAACAATCTTGTGCGCACCATCCAAAGGCAATCCACCATGATGAGCCAGCTCCCACCCTTTCAAGGTAAACATATTCAGCTCGTCAGAATCACACATTTCTTTGCGCGACAAATTAGCCAAATTTCTTACGCGCTTAATTCTTACCGCTCTAGCTTCTGGCGTCGAGCGATCGTCAATAATTTCTGTCTTTTTTTTGTACTTTTGAGTTGTTTGCTCAAAATTTGACATTTTTCTGCCTATTTAAATATAAATTTTTTTGATACTCTATGCTGATTAGGCTAACACAAATCGCTGTAAAAATCAAAATTTTAACCCTAGTTAGAGGCGTCAGATAATGATGCGTTGTCAGTAGCTTTCATCATAGATTTTACATTAAAATTATTGAACGTTTGCTACTACACTGTGGGCGGAAAGTAATGGAAAATCAAATTATTCTAATAACTGGCGCGAATACAGGCATTGGCTTAGCCGCAGCCAAAAAATTTCTTTCTCATGGAAAGTGTGTCGTCATTAATTATATAAAAGATGAACAGTTAATCGACGAATTAATATCCTCTTTAAAATCAGAGTTTCATGAAAATATTATAGCGATAAAAGCAGATATTACTAAAGCTAGTGATAGACAATTTTTAATCAGCTCAGTCATAAAACAATTTAATGGTATTGATGTATTAATTAATAACGCCGCTATAACTAACTACGAATTTAACTTTCCAGAAATTTCACTAGATGGTTTCCGTGATACGATTGCCGTAAATCTTGAGGCACCCATATTTTTGTCTAAATTATTCGCAGAACACTTAATTAAAAAAAAACAATCCGGATGTATTGTCAATATATCTTCCGTCGCAGGCCATCGAGGATGCGAAAATATTCATTATGGCGCGTCAAAAGCCGCATTAATGAATATTACTAAGACAATGGCCAAAAAGCTCGCAAAATACAACATTAGGGTAAATAGCGTTAGTCCAGGTTTTGTTCTTACGGAATTGAGTCAAGAATGGAAAAAAAATAATCTGAAAGCTTGGAATAGGATATTGAAAGAAATTCCCATGGGTTGCGCCGCAAAACCTGAAACAGTAGCAGAGGCGATCTATTTTTTAGCGTCAAAAGAAGCGGACATGATTACTGGGGTTGATTTGCCGGTTGATGGTGGTTTCTTGAGTTAACTGCTAATGAAATTATTTTCAATAAAAAACTCTTCTTTTGTTTTTATTGTAGATGTAGACAGTATGATCCCCTTCATAAATTTAACAAAAGCGGAATAAACAACTTTATATTCCAAGCCGTGTTTTTTGTATAACTGAATAACCACCTTATCCGCTTGATCTATAAAACGCTCTATGTGATTTTGTTTATCCTCTGTTGAAAAGTCCTTAATTTTGCTATCTACAAAATTATAAACATAGTTTTCATAATTTTTTTCAATTGTAATAACTTCTTCTCTTTCTTGAAGATTACGTTTATTCTTCTCATTTTCTGTTATTTTCATTACTTCGTAAGAGCTATATCCATCTTTAATTGCATTGATCAAAAACCCAGAAACACTTTTCTTAATGCTTTTGTTTTCAATGTTATGCTTTGTAATATTTATAGCTTTTTGAATAGCTTCATTAGGATACTCTTTTAAAATCTGTTTTGACTGCTTATCAGATAGGCCTAGTTTTTTTAATTCATGGTATAAATCATTATCCTCAACCGCGTATTCTAAGCTTTGTTCAGATAAAACCATGTGCTTTTTATGAAATACAAACTCTATTTCCTTCACTTTTCTGCTATTTTGTTTGTCCAAGATATAACTTACTGACAAATCAGAAAGTTCGTTTATCTCTTTTAATGCTGGGTCTATGACACGACGTTTTAAATCAGCAAATGCTGAATAGATATTTTCAATTTGTAGTCTTTCTTTAAGCCAATCTAATGTGATTTTTCTTTTTCCAAACGCTTTGAACTGTTTAAGAAGCTCATACATTCGTATTGCATATACGCTCTTCATTCCTGAAACATTTTCTATATTATACATAGTAAATGTTTCTTGAAGCTCGCTAAGAAAAGGAATAAGCTCATCGGTCAATGTTACTTCCGCATATCCATCATTGTTAAAATATAGCTTCTTTTGTACCCAACGAAATTCGCCTTCTATGTTACTCTCTTTGTTGTAGATTTTTACGTTTCTATTATAAAGCGAATTAATAGTCTCTTTTAATTCTTTATATGCGTTTTTTGTTTTTATGCCAAACATTTCTGCATAATCGGATGCTGAAATACAAAATGTTTTTGACGGTAATGGTTCTTTAGATTTTATTTTTGTTATACAAAACAATATTATTCTTTGCTCTTGTAAATTAAGCTTGTAACCGGCTTCTATTAGCCGATTGCTCTTTACTACCAAATTTTTAGTTTGTAGTTCCATACGAAAATTTATTTATTGTCTATAAAATCCAAAATAACAAAATATGACATTAAAATCAAGTTGTCATATTTAAGTCATCGAACTATGACATTTACCCTGCTTAATTCTGCCGAACTATGACATTTACCCTGCTGTTTTATTTTTATACTGATAATCAAATATTTTTTAATCTCTCTCGTAACTGAATTATAATCTAATCGTATTTATATAAAAATTTTTAGCTCGATATGAAGTTATATTACAAATCTTAGCAGGGTAAATGTCATATTTCAGCAGGGTAAATGTCGAATAAGCAGGGTAAATGTCATATTTCAGCAGGGTAAATGTCGAATAAGCAGGGTAAATGTCATATTTCAGCAGGGTAAATGTCATATTTCGGCATAAAAAAATCATATAAATCATAGGGTTATGTGATTATAAAATATATTAAAATAGTTGTTGTTATATACAACAACAAGGAAAGATGAATTATTTCAACTTAATAACTATCTATATAGAAAACCACCCTTCCCTATTTGCTGATTATGATATGTATCATTTGCAATATGAATGCAAGATAAAATGGATAACGTGTTTATCTACCGTGATGAAATATTGGATTATGTGTTATTGATTTAAGGCATAAATAAATTTGTACGTACTTTATTGTTCTTATTTTACACTCGAATATAATCATCCAGTTAGATTTTAATTTACAGGCACATTATCTTAAATAGCTTAATAACTTAGTTAAATCATCGACTTTAAATGATTAAATCATATAACTAATACAGTCATTAAAACACAACGATTATATTTAATAATCATTATACCGTTATACTATATATTTTAAGTTTTACGAAAACGATTTAACTATTACAACGTTAAACCATTGCACTGAATAATTATTTATATCTTATAACGGTATAACGATTAATAAGGTTAAATGATAAAATCATATTATTTTGTAACAGTTCAACTATAAAACGATAATACAGTATAATTATATAATTTTAAGCTGTTGCAAGTTATAAAATTATTTAATATAATAGTTAAACGGTTAAATTTTATTTTAAATTTAACTATTAAACGATTAAACCGTTTAATAGTTAAATCTTTAAGGAGGGGGGGTTAATATGGGAAAAATAATAGCTGTTGCTAATGAGAAAGGTGGTGTTGGCAAAACTACAGCAACTATAACTTTAGGCGATATATTTGCTAAATTAGGCCATAAGACTCTTATCGTAGATAATGATCCACAAGGAAGCGCTACTTTTTCAATGCTGGGAAAAAAAGAAGAAATAAATGCACACGTGGCTGATGCATACGATGGACAAGAGGTTCAACCTATTCAGATTAAAAAAAACTTATACCTATTAGGTTCAAGCAAAAAACTTGGCACAAAACTAGACAAAGGCTTTGAAGTAATTTATGAGTTTGCAGGAGTCTTAGATAAATGTCGTCAAAAATATGATTATATTTTAATTGATTGCGTACCATCAACAAGTTATTTCCTTACAGCGAGTTTACTTGCT
>Ga0194129_10008772_pt1 | contig 11570 bp, 9 predicted proteins | sample TA2KigCa35mmetaG_FD_150862 | JGI IMG/M metagenome (GOLD analysis project Ga0194129, IMG submission 150862) | Freshwater microbial communities from Lake Tanganyika, Tanzania - TA2015038 Kigoma Deep Cast 35m | ecosystem: Environmental > Aquatic > Freshwater > Lake | place: Tanzania: Lake... | reverse complement strand
TTTCGTATAAGGTTTATTTACCCATAGTAGCAATGGGTAGACCTTTTTTATAAATATTTATTGATGCATTTATGTCACGATCTAACTTAATTTTACAATTTAAACATTTATACCTCTTTTTATCTCCTATATCATTTATCTCTGTACATTGACTACATCTTTTAGTTGTTTCATATTCATTTATCTCTTTATATATACAATTAAATTTTTCACACTGTATTTTTAATTTTTCTCTAAATTTATAGTGTGATATTGAATATAATTCTCTCTTTGTTATTTCATGAATATTCGATTTTTCATTCTTTACAATGTTTTTGGTACTGAGCTTCCCAATAAAAATTTCCGAATATTTTTTACATAATATATTACTTAATTTCCAATGTAAATCTTTAACTTTATTTTCTATTTTCCCATATATTCTGTTCATTGCTTTTTTATATTTTTTATTACTTATTTCGTTTTTATCTTTTCTGCTAGTTATTTTATCTATTTGTTTATAATAGTGTTTTAGCATTTCTTTACAATTATTACCAACTTGATAAACATTATCTTCTCCATAAATTGTTGCAAATGTCCTTATTCCTGGATCTAATCCACACGCTTTTTTTATTTTTATACGGTTATTTATATTGTTATTTATTTTATTTATATTATTATTTTGAATATGTTCATTTATTTTATTGTCTACTTTGGTAATTTCTTGTGGAATTAATAAATAATATTTATTTAAATGTTTATCATACTGTAATTTAATAGTTTTTTTTATTTTTCTTAAATCATAATTATTTTCACATTTCATTTCTTTTAAAACAGAAACACAAAAACCATTTTTTTTAGAAGAAATTAAATCTGGTTCAATTATTAAATTTTTTCTTCGTTTGGTTTTTATTAAATCCCTTATTCTAAATTCTTTAATATTTTTATTTTTTAAATTACTTAATGCTGATTTATACATTTCCACATTATGTTTTATAGCTTGATCCAAAATATGTTTATTTATTTTATTTTGTTCTGATAAATTAAGTTTAAATTCTTTTAATTTATGATCTCTTATATCATAAAAATTAATTAATTTTTTATTTTTTGTTATTATTTTATTATCGTTATTAAACACAACTGAATCTATATATTGGTTAGTTTTATTGTACATATCAATATAATCGTCAAACCATAATTTAAGAATTTTTTTTTGTTTATCTGTTGGATATATTAATATTTTTACACTTCTAGTAATTAAATCTGTATTTGTATCAATAAATAAATTATTGTTTGTGTAATTTAAAATATCAAACCACGAATTTGATTTAATATTGTTTGATTTTTCAGTTAATTTAGGAAACCAAAATTTTTTCATTACATTAATATATAATATCTTATAGAAAATATTTTTTAAATTTATTTATATATTTATAAGAAATTATAAGATTTAAATTTTAATTATATTATTTAAATATATAAATATTATATATAAATACATAATATAATGGATAAAAGTAAATATGTTGGTGGAAAACAAGCTTGTGAAATATTAGGAGTTCATATACAAACTTTATATAATTGGGAAAAAAAAGGATTATTAGAAATTATACGTTCTCCAGGAGGAAAAAGATTTTATAATGTTGATAAATATCTACAAGAGAATAATATAAATGCAAAAAAAAATATTGAGGATAATGAAGAAAAAGAAATAAAAGAAAAGATATGTTATATACGTGTATCTACATTGGGACAAAAAGATGATTTAAAAAGACAAAGAGAATATATGCATCAAAAATATAAGAAACATACTATAATTGAAGACATAGGTTCAGGAATAAATTTTAATAGGCGAGGATTAAGAAAAATAATAGAGATGGCAATAGCGGGAAAAATAGATGAATTAGTAGTAGCACATCGTGATAGATTAACAAGATTTGGGTTTGATTTAATAGAAGATATAATAAAAAAATATTCAAATGGAAATATCATAATAGATGACGATAAAGATAATAAAAAAGAACCAAAAGAAGAATTAGTAGAGGATGTATTACAAATATTAAATGTATATACAGCCAAAATGAATGGATTAAGGAAATATAAAAAAATATAATTAAATTATTATAATAATACTTTATAAGAAATTATAAGGTTTTATTCTACTAGTTGCATCCCATATTAATACTGCTTTTTTCTGGTGTTGTTTGGAAACCAATATATTTTCTTGCTATTTTTGGCTTATTATTTTTTGTTTATGATAATTATAAAAATTCAAAACGTGATAATTCAAATTTTTATTTTGGTTTAATAATGATAATTTTAGCTGCAATAACTGAAGCAATTATATTTTTTATAGTAAAACAAGTAAAAACAGAAAATAATTGGGATCATCTTTTTCTTAGTTATATTTGGGGTTCAGTTATTCTTACTATTTATTTGTTATTTGATAAAAAAGATACAATAGATATTAATACATCAAGCACTTGGTCTAATCTAATAATTGCTGCAATAATTAATGGTTTAATCGGTACAATTGGATATTATTTAAGATTTTATTCAATATATAGATTAGAACCAGAATTATATGCCTTGTTATCATATTTTGGCATTATAATGGCATATTTTTATGGAATAATTATAAATAATGAAACAATTAATATTTACAAAATTATAGGCACAATATTAATATTATTATCTAATTATTATATAATTAACAAAAATTGAAATATATATAAAATAATGATAAATAATTTAATATATTGTTATTATATTATTAATAATGCCACCAAAAAAGAATATAAAAACTCTCTATTCAAACTCTAACAATGTTGATATAACTTCTCTTTTATCAACTTCGGCTATAACAAATAATTTGACCACAATTGGTCAATTTGGCGGAGGTTCAAATAAAAAAACTAATAGAAAAAATAAAAAAAAAGAAGAATATAGTGAAGATGAAGAAAGTAATTATTCTGATTCACATGGTAGTGGTGAATCAGAAGAAGAAGAGGAACAAGAAGAAGAGGAACAAGAAGAAGAGGAACAAGAAGAAGAGGAACAAGAAGAAGAGGAACAAGAAGAGGAAGAAGAACCTGAAGATAAAAACGAAACTGAACCTGAAACAGAAGATGAAGATAAAGAAGAACAAGATTTAGAAGATGATGAAGATAAAGCAACTGTTGATACCACTAATAAATGTTATTCTAAATATGCAAAAGATGATGGAGATTTTGATTTAGATGAATATTTTAAAGATGATGATATAACAATTACTAAAACAGGTCGTGTAGGAAAACCAATATTATATAAATACGAAATGGTCAGAATATTATCAGATCGTTCAAGACAATTGGCAGAAGGTGCTAAACCAATGATTAAAAATACTACAGGATTATCCCACAAAGAAATTGCTTTATTGGAATTAAAAAATAAAATAATACCATTGATTATAGAAAGACCCATTCCTAATTCTGGAACTGAAAGATGGAGATTATCTGAATTAGATATTCCAAATTATGATTAAAAATTTTTTATAAAAACTTATTCTTTTTTAACAAACTTTTTTGTTGTAAAATTTTTTTTACTTTTTGAGAAATATTCAATAGTTTCTTCAATATCTTTATTAGATATTAATTCAATAACTTTATTTATACCATCATCTGTATTAATATTAAGCTTGTTATTTTTTGCAATTTTTTCCATTAAATATTTCATACTAAAATTATTGGTTTTCTTTTTTGTAGTAGTATTCCATTCTTCTATAAAATGACCATATTGACCCTTTTTAAGAATATATTTTTTTCTACCTATTTTCCATTCTTTTTCAATAGATTTTTTTAAACTATCTATTTTTTCAATGACTTTATCATATATAATGTCATTGGTTATTTCAAGTTTTTCCTGTTTTTCTTCTTTTTCTTCATCTAATTCAGCCAATTCTGCATCTAAATCATTATCTTGAATTATTTTATTATTTTCTCCAAACAAAGACTTTAAATTAAATTTATAATTATCACAAGTAACATATTTTCCATATGGACCATCATTTAACACAACATCAAATTTACCATATTTACCAATTTTTTCAGGTTTTGCATAATTACCATTCGACATTGTATTTATTGTTTCAGTAGGAATTAATTTAATTTGTTCTTGAATATAGTCATAAAATGGTTTTATTATATTTTTTTTATCCATTTTACCTTCTGCAACATCATCCAATTCTTTTTCCATATTTGCTGTAAAATTATAATCCATTAATTTTTCAAAATATTTTTCCAAAAATTCAGTTGCTTTTCTGCCTAAAAATGTAGGAACTAATTTTCTTTTTTCTTTGCCAATTTTAATATTTCTAACTTCCATATTTATACTTTTAGGATTACTTTTATTTACATTATATTTATTAAGTTCTACATCTTTACCTTCAATATCTTTTATTTCAACATATTTTCTACTTATAATTTTGTCAATAATTGATGCATAAGTTGAAGGACGTCCAATATTTAAATTCTTTGGATCCATTTTATTAATTAAGGATGCATCATTATATCTAGTAGGTGGTTTTTGTGTATCTTCAACACCATTAATACTTTCCCAACTTATCAATAATTTTTTTAAACTTTCAATATCTAAACTATTGCCTGGTTTTTTACCTTCAACAATTAAATAACCAACAAATATTAAATTTTCTAAATTACCTACTAATTTATAAGAAACAAGAATTTTTCTTCCTAACATTTCTATTTCTAATGTAATATTTTGATATTCTGCTGCCTTCATTTGTGATTGTATTGTTCTTTTCCATATCATTGAATATAATCGTTTTTCATCAGATGTTCCCTCTATTTCATTATAATTTATTTTAGTTGGTCTTACACATTCATGAGCCTCTTGAGTATTTGCCTTTTTATTTTTATATTCTTTTTTTTCGTAATACGATAAACCATAAGTTTTAACAATCTCATCTTTTATTGCTTTACTTGCTTCATCGGAAATTGCAGTTGAATCAGTTCTCATATATGTAATATATCCAGCTTCATATAATTTTTGAGCTACAGACATTGTCCTTTTAGCATCCATACCTAATTTATAAGATGCCGATTGTTGTAATGTAGAAGTTGTAAAAGGTGCAGGTGGATTTGCTTTTCTAATTTTTTCATTCATTTTTAAAAGTTTATATTCTGCTTTTGTCATATTTTTAATAATATCAACTACAAGTTCTTCTTGCTCTTTAGTAAAGATTATACAAGATTTAGATGGAACATTATCAGTCGCTACTTTGGTTTTTGCTTTAGTCTTTTTTGGTTTTGTTTCTGTATCATCGCTATCATCACTTTTGTCTTCAAAATCTTCATCTTTAACATTAAATTCTATTTTGTCAGTTTTGTTATATAGTTTTGAGTTAAATTCAAAAGTTCCCATTGAAATATCAGAATTAATAATAAAGTATGTATCGGATTTATTGGAATAAAACTTTTCTATTTCTTTTTCTTTATCCAAAACTATTTTAACTACTACTGATTGAACTCTTCCTGCAGATTGTGCTCCTTTTAGAGTTTTGTAAAGAACTGGAGAAATAATATAACCAGCAAATCTATCCAATATTCGTCTAGCTTGTTGAGCATAAACCATATTTAAATCTATTTTTTGTGGGTTTGAAACTGCTTTTTCTAATTCTTTTTTTGTAATTGAATTGAAAACAATACGTTTTGCATTGTTTATTCCTAATTCTTTAGCCAAACTCCAAGCAATCATTTCTCCTTCTCTATCCTCATCGGCAGCAAGTAAAACATTTGTTTTACCTACTTTATTTGTTAATTTACATAATTTTTCAATTACTTCTGTTTTATCATAGTTTTGTTTATATATAGGTTCTAATGTATCTAAATTAATTGAAATAGATTTGGGGTCTAAATCTATGATATGTCCAACAGATGCTGAAACTATATAATCATCTCCTAAATATTCTGATATTTTTTTAATTTTACCAGGTGATTCAACTATTAATAAGGTACTCATATTAGCTATATATTATTAATAATAATTTATCTATATATGAATACTATTTCAACTTTTATCAAAGTAAAATAATTAGAGAAAAAATATATTAAAATTATAAAAAATTGATTATTTTAATATAAATATATATTTCTATAATATAAAATAACTATAATGAGTAAAAATACTAAAACTGATAATGATTCTAATTCTTCTAATGATAATAAAATAATACCTCAACTTTTACCTATAGAAAAAAGTCACCATCAACAACTCAATGAAATTAAAACTAATATTATAAAAATTTTTAAAAATAGAGGTCATATAAAAGAAGAAAATATGGATAAATATATAAAAAAATTTATCGCTGATGAAAATGACGATATGGAATATATAATTAATTTAGATAATGATACAAATTATAATACAACTATTAAAAACAAAAAAATATATGTAAAAATCTTTGATTATAAGATTTCTTCTATTAATAAAAATTCTCCAATTGGAGAGTTTATCACAAAATATTATGATGAATACAAATTTTTGGTAGTTGAAAATATTAATCAAAAATCAGAAAAAGTTATTACAAGTTACAAAACCCCATGTGAAATCTTTAAAATTGATGAACTCAAAATTAATATTGTAGACCATATTCTAGTTCCTAAACATACTGTTTTAACTGAAGAAGAAGGTAAATTAGTTTTACAAACATATAATGCTAAAAAAAAAGATATGCCTTTCTATTTTACAACAGACCCAGTAGCAAGATATTACAATATGAAACCAGATAATATTTGTAAAATAGAAAGGCCTTCTGTTATGACTTGTACTGCACCATTTTATAGAATAGTTGTTAAATCAAAAGTTCTTAAAGCTAAAACTTAAAAAATTTTTTTATTAAACAATAATAATTTTATTTTTTTTTCTCTCTTTTTTTAATGGTATTACATTTTCCAAATCATCATTAATTCCCTCAAGCTCATTAATTCCCTCTAGCTCATTAATTCCTTCATCATGATCAAAATTTTCAGAATTATTATTTTCGTCTATTTCATTATCAGAATCTAAACTAGATTTATTAGTATCATCATCTGAAGAATGGTTTTCAATGATATTATTATGATGGACAATAATATCATTGTTTTCCCATTTCTTAGTTTTAATGAATTTTTTATAATTAATTTTTTTATCAAATATTAAATTAAAGTTATTATCAATGACATAAGTTCCTTCATAATTTATTTCAGAAAATTTATCTTCATAATCTTTAAATTGTTGTTGTGAAATATCCAAATTATTTTCATCAATATCAAAAATTAACATTTTATAACAAGAATTATTTTCATTAACTATTGTTAAATTATTTTTCATTGAAATAATAGTTGCCAAATATCTATTTAATCTATGAAATTTAACTCGTAAATAATTTTTTTTGGAAGGTATATTTTCTAAATTAGTATGATAGCAATTTTGTACATATTCAAATGTTTTGTAATTAATAAAAGGATATTTAACCAAAATATCAAATAAAATTTTTCCTATATGATAGGTTTCTTCCATGAGTGCTAAAATCATAAACGTTATAATTTTGCTGTCAATTTTAAAATGGTTATTTTTTATTAAGAGTATCATAAAATTATGACTTATATTCCCGCATAAATATTCAAATAAAATAGTTTCTTGAGGTACCATTCCTATATTTTTTTTTAAAAGTATTTTTAAAATATTTTCATTTAAAATTTTTTCTTTTGTAATTATTTTTCCCAAGTCCATATTATATTTATCAATAATATATTCGATAGTTTCATCATTGATATCAAAAATAATATCTTTTAATTTTAGTTTTTTATTTAAGGATATTTGATTATTTTTAAACATATACAAGTATAACTCTTGAGAAATTCTATATGTATTAGAAATATATTTATAAAATGCATTATCTTCATAAATTTTTTTAATGTTTTCAAATTTATTTGATAAATAGTGAACTATTACAGCGATACTATACATTTTTTGTTTTCTATTAAGATAGGTCCAGCCATATTTTCTGAAATTATTCCTATTGATTAAATAATTTTCTACATCTTGTAACGTATAAACCATTCCATATTTTTCAACTAATTTTTTTATCATATTAATATTTAAAGAATTCAGTGCATCTTTTTTTAATGATTTAGTCGGATTTAATTTATATCTATTCAAATTGTAGTTATAAATTTCCAAATAATCAAATAATTGAACTTTTTTTTTAATGTTTTTTAAATTTTCGTCCAAGTCACTCAAATAATTGCTCAAATTATAATTATATTTTTCATCAGCAAGTATATTTTTAATAACATTCCAACATTTATTTTTTATTAAATCGCACATAATTTGTTTGACCTCTATTTTACGTTTATCTATATTTTTTAATATTTCCTCATCTGAATAAAACTTGAAAATATGCATAAAAACATCATTGTTTATATTATAACCCATATGTTCACACAACTTTATCATAGTTCTTACCTTTTCTTTGTCTCTTTTTTTAAATATAGTGTTTCTTCTAAATCTCCAAGTATGCATTTTTTCAGTTAATAAATTAGTTATTTGTTCAGTAAAATTACATTTATATTTAACAATAACATTTATTATATTAGTTTTATTATTTTCCAAAATATTAAAAATAAAATATTCATTTAATTTTTTTAAATTAATTTTATTATTTTTTAAATAATACTCAAATATTTTTCCATTATCTTCTTTAATTATTTTTTTATTTATACCGAAAGAATAATTTAAAAAGCAATTTATATTGTATTTTTCTTTCATTAAATTCATAGCATAAAGAAAACCATGATAATTAAGTCTGTCAATAAAAGTATAATCATTCAAATATTTTTTTTTACAATGCGTTATAATCTTACAAATTTGTTGTTCCTTAATAAATAATTTTTCAGTTTTTGCATCTAAAATTTTATTAAGTTTTATTATAAATTTTGATGTGCATTTGAAAGTACCATCATTAATTTTATTTAATGTATTTTCAATAAATTTTATATCTTCATTAATATTTGTATTATCCAAACATTTTTTCAAAGTTGCTGGGATATAATCACTTCCTTTGTAATCTTTGGGTTTATCAATAATATCTAAACCTATTAAATAATCTAAAACTATAGGTTCGTTAACTATACTTCCTTTATGATAAGTATCAAGGTTTTTTATTTTGAAAAATATTTTTAGTTCTTTTTCATTAAAAATAATAAATTTATTAAAAATATCTAAAACTTTTTTACTATTAAAAGATTTTATTTTCTTATCTATTAAATTTAAACATTCAACTTTAAAAAATTTATTATTAACAAAATTTAAATCCACATCTTTATTTTGATAAAGTAACAAATTAAAGTCGTCATTCGATAAATTTTCAAAAAATGTATTTACTAAATCATTTATTTTACCAACATCCTTTGAATTAAATATATCAGAAACATATTTTTTTGTATATTGGTTTGTATTTAGTGTTTTATTAAGTTTTTCAAAACATGTGTTTATTTCATCATTTAATGAATATGTTTTTCTACTCCTCCAATACATTATAAAATAATAATCAATAAATATTTATATATTATAAATTAATGTTTTCAATATTTTTTTATATAAGTAATCATATACTATATTATGGATAAAATAGTAAAAATTTCAGGCTGTATAGGTATGAAAGTATTACATAATTCTACTCTAAATAAAAAAATATTTATTTTTTATGATGACCATTCCAATACAAAATATTGTGAAAAAAAAAGTAGTGTTTTTATAAGTGAATTATTTCAAACTATTTCTAATCAAGATGTTGCCTTAATACTTGAAGAACCATTTATGGAAAGTAATTCAAAAATAAAAATTTTATGGAAAGAGTCAGAACATTTATTATTGTTCAGAAAATTTTATTCAAAATTAATTAATAAATGTTCTAAGAAAAAGATATGTAAAATATTTCCATTTGATATAAGATTATCAATTTTTGATATTTCACCTGATGAAATTATTTTTAATTTAGATAATCCTGAGCCAGGATACAATATTAAATTAAATACTTATTTTCAAAATATTTTTTATTTGTTTGATTTAAACGATTATCAGCCTAATCCAAGTTCCTTAATATGTTTTATTAAAAAAGTTTTTAATATATACAAAACATCTAAAATGTATAAAAATCTAAAAAAAAGAATTATTGATTTTAATAATAAATATAATATTGAAACTAGCAAAGAAACTATTTATGATTTAATAAATAAATATAATTCTTCTTCTAATTTTATATATGAAGAAGGATTTCCATATATTAATAATCATAATGAAAATTTTATTGACCAATTGGATAAAATAGCATCAGGTATTATAGAATTATATTCATTAATTTTAATTTTACTTTTACCAAATAAAAATATGATTTTATATGCAGGTTATTATCATTCTAATAATCTTGCATATATTTTTGAAAAATATTATAGTTTTAAAGAAGAATTTTCATCAGGTATTATTGACAATATCGATGATAAAACCCAATCACAAATTAAAAGTTGTATAAAAATTAATGCAGATGAAATGAAGTTTTTATAAAATTAATTTTGTTTATCCGTTAATATAATATTTAAATTATTATTGTCTATAACTAAATCACCTTCTATATTATCAACTCTAAAAATATTGTCTTCATAACCTAAAAATATTTTACAATCAAATGGTAGTTTAATCCAAAATAAAAAATTAAATAGTTGATTAAATTTTATATAATTACTAGTTGTTTCTTCTTTTTTTATATCATTTAATTCCTTTGTCATAAATTTTATTGAGTTTAAAGAAATAGGTAAATTTGTAAATGCATTTTTTAAATAATTAAAATAATCATAGTCATACAAATAAAGATCTTTTGCACCATAAGACACAAGTTGCATAAATCCTCCTCCTATTCCTCCCAATAATCCATATTTTGGTTCTTTATCAATATCTTCATCTAAATAAATAGTTAAATTAGTAATATTGTCTGGTAAATCATTAAATATTTTGATTATCTCTTTTTTATTTATTTGACTTATTATAAAATTAATTTTACTATTATTTTTTATTATTATAAATTTCATATTTTTATAGATGAATTTAGATATATTTGTATTTTGATTTTCACAAGAATTCTTAATTTCATACCATAGATTACATTCTTTATATTTTATTTTGTTATAATTATTATAAATAGATAACTTGTCAAACATTCTTATTGTCTAATAACTTTTTTTATTTTTATATTAATTTTACAATTATAAAAATATATATATCTTTGTATAAATTATATAACTATTCAATGAATAATAAAAAACAAAAAATAAATAAAAAAAAATTAAGTAAATCTTCTAAATATATAAAAGGAGGAAAAAACTTAATATCTTTAAATGGACCAGTTAATTATTTTAAATTATCTAAAGATGGAAAAGAAATAAATATATTTATGGATTTTCACGCTCCTATAAATAGACAAAGAAAATGTGAAGATTACGATAGTAAAGATATTGATAAATATTTTAATAAAATTCTTTCAACAGATGCTGAAAATAATG
>Ga0194129_10008770_pt1 | contig 11574 bp, 8 predicted proteins | sample TA2KigCa35mmetaG_FD_150862 | JGI IMG/M metagenome (GOLD analysis project Ga0194129, IMG submission 150862) | Freshwater microbial communities from Lake Tanganyika, Tanzania - TA2015038 Kigoma Deep Cast 35m | ecosystem: Environmental > Aquatic > Freshwater > Lake | place: Tanzania: Lake... | reverse complement strand
TTTTTTTTTTTTTAATTTCTTAAATAAATTTTCAAAAAAAATGGTCTGCTCCGATTGCATTAACCCCATTATCCTCAAAGTAATAACCATTTACGTATGGATTGTCACTCTGTATTGTAACCCAACCTGTTTTTCGGTTTAAAAATTTTTTAATAATTTTATTGTTATTAAGTTCAAAACAAAAAGATCCATTATCTTTTAGTTTAAGAACTTTTTTAATAAATTTATTATCCCTTTCTCTCCAAAACTTAAGAATTAATTTTGCTTTTTTAAATTTTTTTTTTAAATTGCTCATATTAGAAATTAATATTTTGGAGTCTGTTTTATTTAAAATTAGAGCCCATTTAAAAGTACCTTTCTTAGAAGCAGTAAATTTATCTGGGACCATTGCATTAAAACACACGTTGCTGGGAAGATTAAATCTTGAATTTGAATTGTAACTTACATTTAATCCAAATTTTAATCTTGGAGGTATCGTCTGCGTGTCAAATGTTATTTTAGCAAATAAATATTTATCTTTTTTTCTTTTATTAAGATAAAATAAGTTTTGAACAAGATTATTTATATTTAAATAATATGGCTTGTTAAATTTTTTTTTAATACTAAAAAAATTATTAACTTTCTTTAATAATTCTCCTTTCATATCAAAGATTTCAATATTAAAATTAATACAGTCTTTAAAATAAAAATTTGGGTAAATTGCTAATTCAGTTGAGTATTTTTTATTTAAAAATATCGGAATTGAAATCATGGAGTCAAAAAAAGTTGATTTGTCGTGATTAAACCAAAAATGTTTTTTATCATTATAATCTTTAAGGTCATAATATGAATGAGTTAATGAAGCATTAGAGTAATTTCTTGTAAAATTACCTGACAAAAATCTTGGAAAAAAACTTTTAAAATTATGTTTAATTCTTAAAGAGCATTTTGACTTGATATTTTTTTTCTCTTTCTTATTTAAAAAAAATATAAATTTAGTTTCATAGGGTTTTAATTTTTTTATAATAATATGTTTTTTAATTTTTGTTTTATTATTACAAAAAATTTCCAAACTTAATCGCTGATTTTTCAGAAAGGTATCTCCATTAGTAAATGAAAAAAAGGGGATTAGATGATCTCCAGGTAGAATATCAAAGCCAGTTTCCGGGGGTAAAAATTTAAGGGTATCTCTACAATCATTAATATCATTAAAAGTTCTTCCACAAGTATGAACGAAAGAGGAAGATTGATTAGAGTCATAATTAACAACAAAGGCCGGGAAAGGAAAAAATAAATTTTTAATGGAAAAAACTTCTAACTCTATTGAACCCTTTAAATTTCCTCTAAAAATAAAATTTTTATTAATTAATTTATTTTTAACTGAAATACAAAATGCTTTTACGTTATCAATACTAAGCCCTTCTCTTATTATAATCTCTCCTTTTTCTAACCTAAGAGTAATTAAAATGAATATGTCCTTAATATTTCGTTTCAAAAACCAATAACCCATAAATAATACTCTAGTGTCTAAATAATTATTAACAAAAAATGGAAAGATAGCAGATGATCTTAGTACTGGTCTTTTTAATATGTCAAAAGGTCCAATGGATCCTGTGCTTTTAAGATGATCAAGATAAGTTTTCATATAAAAAAATATTACTTCTAATAGTTCATTAAATATTTAAAAATTTCAAATTTATTTTATTATAAATTAGTTAGCCTTATATTTTTAAAATTTTTATTTTAAAATAATTATTTGTCGATTAATTTTTTAAGAAAACCGAGAATAATATTTTTTTTATAATTCAAATCAAAAAGTTTATATTTATAAGTTTCAAAAATTATATTTACCAAATTTCTAGTATAGTTAGTTTTTTTTCTTTTGGTAATACTATGAATTGATTTGTCAGTATTTAGAAAAAAAAATAAACAATTTTCCGAATATTTAACAGTTTTTGCTAATTCTAAATCCTCTATATTTAGTAGCTCAGCTTTATTTACAAATAATGGTTTAGTTTTTATTTTATAAATTTCTAAATCTCCTCCAGCATCATCATTAGGATCCTTTAAATAAAAAAGTCCTCCAAAAATTTCTACTGGATTGTCTACATGAGGACCTCTAACTGAAGATGAGGTAAGAACAGGAGTATTAATTCCTGGTTGGCAATCAGAAACTAAATGAAAAGAAGAATTTTGAAGAGAATTATTTTTTCTTAGACCAATAAAATTCATATCATCAAATTTTTCTGATATTTGTTTATGAAATTTTGGATAAATCTTTTCTAAATCGCAACTAAAAATTTCTAATAATTTCAGAAAAAAATTTTTAGATGTATGATGTAATATAAATTGCCTCCACAGAGTTTGTTCAAATTTTTTATCACTTAAGAAATCTAACGAGTTAAATTGCAATCTTTTATTGCTTATAGAATAATCATTATGATTTTTAAAAGAGTTAATAATTAAATTATACTCTTCTTTGAGTTTGCTATATAACTCGATATTTATGGCATTTTTTATAATTAAGTGTGGAAATGGTTCGGGATAATAATTTTGCCTTGAGAAATTTTGTAAACAATCTAGGTTCATTATAATAATTTTAGGATTAGTTTAGTTAAAATTAAATCTTAAAAAATTATGCTATAAAATGTATAAATATTTTCACAAAATATATATAGTTTAATCTTAAATAAATATACTTAAATTAGATAGTTTTTTGAATAAAAAAGAATTTGATCTTTCATTAAAAATCGGAGCAAAAAAATTACACCAAGCGAGAAAAAAGTTCTACGAAGTATCTAATCGGCATCACATTAAATTTTTAGATAATAAAGGAGCTATTAAAAAAAAATATCTCATAAATAGAGCATGCCCATTATGTAATAAAAACAATAAAGTTTTTTTGTTTTATAAAAATGGCGGAAAATATAATTTATGTAATAAATGCGAAATGATTTATCTTAATCCGTGTTTTAAAGACAAGGAATTAGAAAATTACTACAAAAATATGCATGATATGCAATCAAAAACATTGGATAATGAAAAAAAATTTTATGAAAAAATTTATAATTACGGATTAAAAATAATTGAAAAAAAGTTAAAAGAAAAAAAAAATAAGAACTTACTAGATGTTGGATGCTCTAATGGTTTATTCTTAGACTTAGCAAAGATGAGGGGTTATGAAACTTACGGAGTTGAATTAAATAGAAAAGAATTTAATGTTGTTAAAAAAAAACATGTAACTTGGAATATAAATTATATAAAACTTTGTAATTATACAAAATTAAAATTTGACGTAATTACTATGTGGGATGTAATAGAGCACATTAAAAATATCGGTCAGCTAGCAAATACTATTAAAAAACTACTCAAACCTAAAGGCTTATTTTTTTTTCAAACACCAAATAGTTTTTCCCTAGCCTCAAGAATTCTAAAAGACAAATGTAATCTTTTTGATGGAATAGAGCACGTTAATCTATATAATTTCAATAATATAAACTACTTAGCAAAAAAATTCGGTTTTAAATTGCTAATTGCGGAGTCTGTAATCTCAGAAATCCCTGTTATAAATAATTATATAAATTTTAGAAATATTTATCTTGGTGAGAGAAAAAAAAATGAATTAAGTATTATTAATGAAAATGTAATTCATGATAAAAAATTAGGTTACAAAATGCAAGTGCTTTTTGAAGTTTTAAAATAATTCTATACCATAAAATATTCTTCATTATTATTTGAAATAAAAAGTTCTTTATTGAAAAAAGAATATTTTTGAAGATCGGATGATTTTATCCCATCAAATAAAAGCATTCTATTGTCTATTTGTTTTCTTATTTTTGGTTTCGTATTTTTAAAACAAAAAAAACTAGGAACTTTTTTTAAGCCAAGTGCGCAAATTTTTTCAAATGAAACAAAAGTCATATTTAAAGCAATTCTAAACGAGTCTTTCTCATACATGCCACGATGCAAACCATTACCATCAAAAAAACTTATATCATTTTTGTTATGTTTAATTAATACAGATTTTTTTTTTTCAACATTATTATTTCTTCCAATTAATCTTAAATACTCATTATAGTCAGCAAAGTATTTTTTTTTGTGAGACCCTTCGACGTAAACTGTTGGTATTAGGCCATCGCTATTTATTGACACAAATACATTAAGCGATCTACCCCAATTATCCGTGTGCCAATTACCTGAAAAAGATTTTTGATCTTTTTTTTGTTGACTTAAATCTATGGATATTAGACAGGCATCATCCCCTAGATAAGATTTAACAAGAGAAAAATATTCTTTATAAAAAAAACTAAAAAATTCTAGAATAATTGGTGTAAATATTTTTTTTTTTAAAAAAACTTGATTTAAAATTTTATTAAAATTCTCAGGCAGAATATTCTTAAACTCAACATGACCATGATCTTTTAATAGACTTAATTCGCTTTCAAATAAAAGATTATTAACATTTATTTCTTTTTTATCATATTTGTTAATAACATATGAGTTCAAGTAGCTATTTTTTAACGTCATGAGAGCACTATAATTTTTTTTAAGAAAATTAATCATTATGTATTTATGATAAAAATAACAAAAATTATACTTAAAAACCCTAATGTAAACTTTTTTTTAAAAAATTTAATATTAAATTAATTATGTAGTTTTGTTTTTTTTTATTTAAATTAAAGTATATTGGAATACTTAATGAATTTCTGAAATATAAAGAAGCATCAGGAAAAATTTCTTTTTTATACTGCTTGTAAAATGAAAAATTATTAATTAGAATATAGTGTTGCTGGGTCAATATTTTATTCAAAAATAAATAATCAACTAATTTTTTTTTGCTTAATTTAGAGTTCTTAAAATCTAAATTAATAGTATACAAATGGTAGGATGGTCTTGTAAACCTATCTAGTTTTCTAATATTAAAAAGCTTATATTTACTAAATACATTATTATACCTTTCAAAAATTTGTTTTCTTCGCTTAACAAAAAAATGCATTTTTTTTAGTTGAGAAAAAGCTAAAGCGCAATTTATGTCACTTAATCTGAAATTTAATGATGCTAAACTAATGTCGTAATGGATATAATTTTTCTTTTTAATTCCATGATTTCTTAATAAGACAAGCTTTTTATATAATTGCTTTGAATTGGTTGTGATAACTCCTCCTTCCCCAGAAGTAATAGTCTTTAAAGGATGTAAAGAAAAAATACATATGTCACTTAATTTACATGAACCTACATAATGATTTCGGTTTTTATAAATAAATGAGGCTCCCAATGCATGACAGGCATCCTCGATCAAAAAGAATTTATATTTTTTTTTTAGTTTATAAAAATCAACGAGAAACTGAGGATACCCTCCTAAATACATAGTTATAACAGCTTTAATACTTTTAATTCTATTTTTTTTAACGCAATTAATAAAATCATTGGGTCTCATATGTCCTGTCAATGGACAGACATCTGCAAAATAAATATTTGCCCCAATTAACTTTAAAGCATTACTAGCTGCAACAAAATTTACTACTGGTAGAACAATATTGTCATTAGGTTTTATATTTAAAGCTCTAAAAGCCATATACAAACCCGAGGTGGCACTATTGCAAGACAATGCATATTTTGATTTGACTAATTTTTTAAATTCTTGTTCAAATTTTAAAACGTAATTACCAGTAGTAATTAAATCTTTTTTTAAGGACCTGACAACCTCTAAAATATCGTCTTGATCAATATATTGTCTTCCATATGGAATAAATTTTTTCATAATATTGATATTGTTAAATTTTTTTCAATATATTTGTATTAATAAATCTTTATATCTTTAAAAATAACATATGATTAAAATAATCAAGAATATTTTTTGCATATCAAATTTATCAAAAAAAAATATCATTACTAATATAATAGCTATCTTATTATTAACCGTTTTAGAAATATGTAGTATTGGAATAATACTTCCTTTTTTAGAAATAGTAACAAATCCTGATTATAGCTCAAAATTCCTTAAAAAAGTTTTTAATTTAGATGAAAGAAATAAATTAATTATAATTTCAATCCTTATATTATTAATATTTATAGTTAAAAATATTTATATTTTCATATTTAATTACTATCAAAAAAAACTATCCTTCAAAAAACAAAAAAATTTAGCTCAAAGAGTATTTAGAAATTATCTTTATTTGGACTTTAGTAAAAAAATAAAAATCTCAGAAATACTAAGGGATATTAATTACGCAAATAATATAGGCCAATGGATTATTTCGGCATTACAATTTATCAGTGAATTTACAATATTAGTAGTTTTAATATTATTTTTATTTTTTATAAATTTTAAAGCAACGCTTCTTATTTGTGTAATTTGTCTACTTTTTTATATTATGTTTAATATGCTTTGTAAAACAAGAATAAAAAGATGGAGCGAAGAAAATTTAATACACTCAAATAATAATTATAATTCACAATTAGAAACTTTTTCTGGTTTAAGAGAAATAACCATATCAAGAAAACAAAATTTTTTTGAAAAAAAATATTTAAATTCATTAAATGAGCTTATTGCAAGAAGCTTTAAAATTAACATGCTGGATTTACTACCAAAGCTTTCTTTAGAATTAATATTTGTAGTAATTTTTATGGTTTTAACTTTCTATTTTTATTTATTATTTAATACTATCCAAGCAATAATCCCTTTATTAGGTGTCTATTTCTTTAGTTCTTTAAGAATATTGCCGGCTTTTAGTAGAATTATTGTGCTAACTAACTCTCTTAATTATGCAAGTCACCCAATTAGGGTTTTAAAAAACATATTTTTCTTCAACCAAGAGGTTCAGAAAGAAGGAAAGCTTATAAATATCATTAATCAAATTGAATTAAAAAATATTAGCTTTAAATATGAGGATAAATACATATTAGAAAATTGTAATTTTAAATTTGATAAAAATTTTTTTTATATATTAAGTGGACCCAGCGGAATAGGAAAAACTACAATAATAAATTTATTAATGGGGTTATTAAAACCAACAGACGGAGAAATTTTAATCGATAATTTAAATTTAAAAGATTGCCTTAAAAGTTTTAGAGAAAAAATTGGACTAGTATCTCAAGAGGTTTTTATTATAAACGCTAGTATCGCAGAAAATGTTGCATTAGGCTTGGAAAAAAAAGATATAGACTATACTAAAGTTCATATATGCATTAAATTGTCAGAATTGGAGGAATTTGTTGCGGAGAAAAAGGGGGAATTAGATTTTATTATTGAGTCTAATGGTAAAAATATATCAGTTGGCCAAAGACAAAGGATAGGAATTGCTAGGGCGTTGTATAATGATCCTTATATGCTAATTCTTGATGAACCAACAAGTTCATTGGACAAAAAAACAGCTAATGATTTTATTCTTTCTTTAAAAAAAATATCTAAAAATAAAATTATTATTATGATTACACATGATTTAAACAGAATTAATGACTGTGATCAAATTATTTTTCTTAATGATAAAAAATTATCAATAAAAAATTAAAAATTAATTGTCTTTTTTTAATAACAAAATATGAGAATGATATAATTCTGTCTTAAAATTAGAAAAAATATTGTCTTGAAATTTATTTTTTATTAATTCGATTTTATTTAAATCAATTAAATCGTAAGTTCGAAACTGCTCATCAGTTGTATGATCGTTAAAACTTCTACCCATTAAATATTTATAAATAATATTAATTGCATCAAATTTTCTTTCTGATTTGTAGAAAAATAATATAGAAAAAACTCTTAAAATAGAAAATCTAAAATTTTTTACGAAATTATCATAAATTATTTTTTCATATTTTTTTAGATTGTAAAAAAAAAATATTTTTTTAAAGATAAATTTTAAAAAAATAAAGTAGAAAAAATTTTTAATTTTTTGAAATATATTTAATTTATTTGTGTTTATTTCTTTTAAAATTTTTTTTGAAATAACATCTACTGAGTCTAAGTTGTATCCAAAATATTCTTTTAAAATTTCATAATTTTTGTTTATAATGCTGCCATCAAAATTAAAATTTAAGTAGGAAAAATCAATATCTTTAATAATATTTTCTGGAAATAACTTTAAACAAATATGATCTTTATATATAAAGTTATGTAAGTCATTATTTTCATCAAAAAAAATTTTTGTAGGCAGTCCATACAAAATGCCTTCAACTGCAACGTTATCAGGGCTACAAATTAACTTTGATGCTCTATCAAAACAATAGAAGATATCTTCTGAGTGAGAAATTTCTACATTTTGAATATTTTTGAATAATTTAAAATAATATCTTATATATTCTCTATCATGGGGATAAATTCGCAAAATAAATTTTTCATTCGGATTTTGCTTAATGATTTTTATATATTTTTTTAATGTTAAAGAATGATACTCTAAAAATATTACTTTATCAGTAAAAGAGTTACCCTCAAAAGAATTTATTTTAAAATATTTTTCCTTATCTAAAATTTTTACATTTTTTTTTATAAAGATTCTATTAAAAATAGCTCCTCCTAAACATAATAGTATTTTTTTAGTAGGTTTTTTATTCTCTGGATGGCCTAACATTTTAACTTTTTTTAGAAAATCTAACCTCAAACTTCCTGACGGCAAAATCTTGGAACTATTATAACCTAGTTTAGAAATATATATTTCTCTAGTTCTTTCACTTATAGTAAAAAAACCATCTATACTCTTTGAGTATTTATTTGAAAGAAAATTTGGTTTAAGATTATCAAAGTGTTTGCTTGAAAAAGTTAATGAATCTTCTTCATGATTAGAAAAATACCTAAATCCCAATAGTTTAAATAAATCTATTAATATTTCTGTATTCTCCCAAATATCCCTATAAAGAATTATATCAGAACTAAAATTTTGTTTTTTAAAAAAAAATCTTTCAAATATGTCTCTTAGTAAGTATTTAGTATAACCGATATATATATTTTTTACTTTTTTATCTTTAATTAATTTTAAAGCTAATAAAAACTTTGCATTAAGTTCTATATTTTTATTTTCAAAAAATATATATATATTCACAGTAAAATAGAAAAATTTTAAAAATATTTAATTAAAATTTATTATGACAGTGTTAATATCTTTCCAAGTGATGGAGTGCCTTTTTTGTCTATCAAAAATAGAAGGTAAGTTCCATCTTGAATAATATTTTTATTTTTTTCGATATCTAATTTAATATTATTCTTACTAATTTTTTTAAATTTCAAATCAAAATATTTAAGCTCCGAGGCTTGGGCATGAGTGGTTGATCCAGTTGAAATTAATGATATTTTACTTAATTCATCACTGTCATTTACTAAAATATCTATACCACTTCTGTTAGAAATTTTTTTATTCATTTTTACAATTTCTGGTCTTTTAGCAAAAACAGTCTGATTATCTTTCTTTTCAAATAAGTATGATGGATAATAAATCTCACTATTCCAAACGTCACCTCCGGAAACCAATATAGTTGCATCGGGCAATAATAATAAAGAAGAATGGTAATTTCTTCTAAATTGACCAGGATTTTCAATAATTTCTGTTTGAAAAGTTTTTGGGCTAAAAATTTCGGGATTTAAAACACTAAACTCTCTATCCTTAAAGCTTGTTCCACCGTGAATAAATACATTTCCGTTTGGTAATAAAACTACATTACCGTTCATTCTAGGATATTGCATTTGACTAATTTTTTTTACTTTCGGCCGGAACGAATTACTAAAATCGATAAGATTTATGTCGCTAGATGGCAAAAAATCTACTTGCTGTCCACCAAAAGTAAATACTTTATCTTTTTCGATCATTACCGAGGAAGATGAAAATCCAACGCCAGCGCCTCTTTCACCTGAAATTAAAATAGATTTTTTTTCATCTTTTTTTTGATCACGTAATATAATATTTTTCTCTGTTGATGGCTTTAATGGGATATTGCCCGTCTTTATTACATTCCCATCACCAGTTGGGTCGAGCCTCCATAATTTATCATATGAAATTCCAACTATACTGCCATCAGAAACAGTATAAGCTTTAGGATAGTACCACTCATCCCCTTTAGCCACTTCATCTTTTTGATTGTTTATATTTAAGTTTTTTTCTTCATGGTTTTTTAATTCTACATATTCGCCTGCATGTGAATTTTTACTTCTATTACCAAAAAGATCGTCACTTCTTGCACTTTTTAATTGTCTCCATCTAAAGTTTCCATTTATATCTTTTTCTAATATTTCCGGAATTGTAGAGGGTTCAGCTCCTATTCCGCCAAACATAACAAATGAGTTATTTGAGAGTTTTGCAATTGATCCATACCACCTTTCATAACTTAAATCGGCTATCGGAATAAATTTTTTTTTTTTAATATTATATATTGTAGATTTTTTTTTGGTATTTTCTGAATTAGCTGCTGGCTCAGTATTTCCTCCTAAAATTAAAACATTTTCATCATCTAGCACTCTTACTACTGAACAAAAAGCATCATGAACAATTGGTCTAATGAAAGTATGATGACTTTTATCCTCTAAACCTAAAGATGGATCCCAAATATCAAAGTCTACACCTCCGTTTACTGGATGATGATCTCCATATTGATAATCCCCATCATCTCGATTCAATTTAAAATAGGCATGCTTACCATGATTATAATTATTATTACTCAACTTAATTTTTTTATTTTCAGACAATTTTTTATTTTTTTCTTTTTCAATTATAGAATATGAACCAAAAGTAAGAACTGTACCATCAGGCAATAAAGCTGCGTGTAAGGACATTACAGGCCAATCAAAAGCTGCAGTCCACATTCCAATTTTATCTGAATTATCTGAAATTCTAATGTCGGTATAACTATTACCTCTTAATGGTCTTCCTATTTCTTTAGTTGGATTTACAAAGGCTGAAACGTCAGCTACAAATTTATGAGTTTTATCAAAAATATTTTTTCTTAGGATATAAAGACTTAAACATGCGTTAATAAAAATTACCACTAACGCAAAATAAACAAAATATTTAGCTTTGCTAAATAGCAAATCTTTAATGTTTGTAAAAAGTTTTATTATTTTTGAAATCATTTAAATAATCAATTAGTCCATCCAAGTAATTAAATAATCTTATATTATGTAATCTTATTTTTGGAAGTAAAAGATGTTTTATTATTTTTATGTTATATTGGGTCATTACAGCATTATTTGCTAATAATAAATTATCTAATTTATCAAAAGCTTTAAATAGTAGTAGTTTATTTGAATGACTGTAAATATTATTATAGTAAGTTGCTAAGTAATCAAAGTTCAACTGCCTATTTCTGTCTATCGTTAAGACGTTAATTTTTCTTTCTACTTCTTCTGAAATAAAACCATCTCGTTTTAATTTTTCTAAAAAACCTATTTCTTTTAAGTTATGGCACATTGAAAAAAAATAATCCTCTTTTTTATTTTTTTTTGAAATATATTTCAGCATATAAGTTAATCTAATAGGGTGTGAAAGATAATTTTTATAAACTCTATCAAATAATAAATCTTTTAAGATAAAGAATAATTTTTTAAGTTGTTGATTGTAATTAATTGGTAAACTTTTTAATAAAGTTTCAAAAAGAATTTGATTATTATTTAAT
>Ga0194129_10008768_pt1 | contig 11575 bp, 2 predicted proteins | sample TA2KigCa35mmetaG_FD_150862 | JGI IMG/M metagenome (GOLD analysis project Ga0194129, IMG submission 150862) | Freshwater microbial communities from Lake Tanganyika, Tanzania - TA2015038 Kigoma Deep Cast 35m | ecosystem: Environmental > Aquatic > Freshwater > Lake | place: Tanzania: Lake... | reverse complement strand
ACTAATGCAGTTGAAGGCTGAGTTGAAGGCTGAGTTGGTTGATTATTTTCTGGAACGGTAAGTTGGATTGGTTTTTTGGGGTTTATTTTATTTGATATGTAAGTTAAATCTTGATTGATATTTTGTAGTTCTGTTTGAATATTTTTTATAGATTGTGGGGGTAATTTTTTTAATTTTAATTGTTTTTCAAGTTCATTTTTTCTTGGTTGTAGTCTTTCATTTCTTAATTGTTTCAAGCTATTGATAGGTAATTTTGTGATATTAATATTGGGAGCAGTTATGTTTTCTGTAGCTTGAATTGGTTGTTGTTGTTCATCGGCTGATTCTTTTTCGAAACCTTTTTGAGCATTTGAAAGCATAGAATAGACTGTATTAATTGTATTTTGGTTACTCATTATAATAATATTATATTTTTTTTTATAAGTTAAAAAAAATTGGATATAATATTTTAATGAGGTTTAATTCGATAGTATTTAATGATTTGGAGTTGGATGTATTATTGGGGGATAGGAAGAATAAGTTGGGTGCAAAGAAATCATTAATATTATTTTTTCTAACATTACCAGATTTTAAAAATTTATTTGAGGTAGTATATTTACCCGAATCAATATTAAATGACGAAGAATTTTTTAAACAAGTAAGACCATTGATGGGTAAAATTGGAGTTTCTTTTGATTCTAAATTAATAATTGGGGAAGAGGGAATATTGGATTATAGTTATAATCCATTGCAAGATTTAGTTAGATATAAGGCTAAATATGATTTATATGGTGTTCATTATAAAGTAAATTTTGGAAAGAGGTTGATACAGAAGTCACCTAAGTATGATGAGTATGTTTTAAATTCTCAGTATAATTGGATGAATGTTGTGATAATGCAGCAGTATTGTTTGAAGAATAGTATAAGTTTGATGGTTGATTTGATGTTAAGTTTTATGGAGAATAGTTCTGAGGATTATTATATACATATGAGGCAGATATTGTGGGAGGGTGTGGATATATTTCGAAGGATGAATATGAAGTTTAGTATGATAAGGTTGGTGGTAAGTCCATTTTATCCGAGGTTGAGGGGGTTGAGGAATGGTGAGATATTGGATTCAGCGAATATTGCGCATACGACTTTAAGGTGTGTAACTGAGTGTTTATCGAAGGAGAAGATGTTGGTGTTGGTGAGAAGTTGTGTGGATTTTAGTTTGGTTAGTTATGTGAAGTATTTGAGGTATTATGGTAGTCATGGGAAGGATGTGGAGGTGGAGGGTATATTATGTGGAGATTGTTTGGTTGAGTATGTAAGAGATTGGGATTTTAGGGAGAAAAATTTGAGAGAAGCGCAGACAAATTTTTTGGGGGTAATAGGTAAATTAGCGTCCGCCTGAGCCGGGGCGTTTTTGGTTATCGCATTTTGAGTCGCCGGTGCTTTCTGGTGCGGTGAGGTTGCATCCCCAGCAGGGTATTTTATCTTTTCTTATCCAGTTTTTGGCGTCAGGATGTTTTTGGAAGTCGGCTTTGCGGAAGTCGCATCTATCTTGATTTTCGAATTTACCGCGCCATTGGAGGCATTTGGGGTTATCTTTATTTTCAGGTTTCCAGCAGAAGCAGGCGTTATCGAGGTTAGCGTATTTGGTGCAGTAGGTATCTATAGATTTTTTGCAGCTTGGGTCATCAGAAAGTCCTTTTTTCCAGTTTGTTGAGCGGCATTCAAATTTCTTGCATGGATTTTCATCGTTTATAATGATAAATGGGCAGTCATCGAGGTTACCTTTATATTTATTTTTGTCGAGAATATCGGGGACTGAGCATTTGGGGAAGTTAGTTTGGAAGATTTGTTTGGCGGTATCTATGTTAGTTCCGTAGTCTCTGAGGCCGCTGTATCCGAGAGTTTTGGCTAATGATGAATTTGGAGGGACGATAATGTAGTAGTGGTCTTCTTCGAATGTTACGCTTGGGCAGGTGATACCGTCTCCTTGGAAAATATTTGTTGAGTTTTTTTTAGATTTTGAGGTTTCATCTTTTTTAGTTTTTTTAGATTGTTCTTCTTGTTTAACTTTTGAGACTCCAGCGGCTGATTTTTTTTCTAATTCTTTTGCTTTTTCTTGGGTTGATGCAGTTCCAGTTGATGATGTTGTTGTAGTAGAAGCTTTAGATGAAGTTGATGTTACTGATGATGTATCAGATTGGTTATCTTTGAGAGCTTTTGCGATAGCTGGTGCGTATTTGGAAGCAGTTGTTTTGTTTGTTTTTTCGTAAAGATCTTGCTTGGAGTAGGTTCCATCTTTGGAGTAGATTTCTTTGCATTTATCTGCGATTTTACCTGAGATTGTTGATGATGCTGCTGTGGTAATATCACCTTTAGCGATGCTATCAAGAGTCTTTTTGATGCTCATAATTCTTGCTGGGCTTGCGTATACACCTTCTTCATCTGGAGAGAAGTCTGAGATGACAAATGTATTGACATATCTTTTCATTCTGTCGCTAACAGATGTAACTTCTGAGCCTATTGAGCGCATTTTAACGAAGTATCTTGATATGGTTCTGATTTGTTGTGGAGTTAATGATTTATTGTAGTAGGCAAAGGCGTATAGTTCGCCGTAGAAGTTGCTGTCGGGGTTGATGGTTACGCGGTCATCTTCGAAGTGAATTTTGGGTGATGCGGTTTCCATAATAGCTTCGCCGTTAAGGTAAAGAATTATTTTATCTCCATCGTAAACAACGCCGAATAGTAGGTCTAAGAAGTTTAGTTGGTAAATGGATGTTTCGAAGATTGTTCCGCCGACGATAAGGCGGATGGGTCCGTATTTGTTGGGGACCATAATGGCGACGCCGTAGTCTTGATTTCCGGGGAATGTTATAAGTTTGTATCCGTCAATTTTGGCGATTTCTTTTTTCATTTCTTCGGCTGAGGTGGTGACGATTGTATTGGAAGGTTTTTTAAGTTTGGAGTAGGTAAGTCCGGAGCGGTCTTCGCATGCGCCTTCTTTTTTGGAGCATTTACCTGGTAGGCAGAAGTTATTTTGGGCGTCAGTGCCGTTGCAGTCTTTTGAGAGTTTGAAGTAGTTATCTATTTCTTTTATTACTGCGTTATATTCGAGGCTTCTCCATTTTTTGACGTCTTCTTCGGTTAGGGTTGATTTGCATCCAGCTTTATTCCATATTTCTTGGAATTCAGCGATTTTCATTTTTGAGGGGTCAGTTGTTAAACTTGAACCAGTTTTAATTGTTTTTACAGTTCCTCCAGAAGTTCCTGAGCCCATTACGTTATCTACTATTTTAGGTGTTCCTTTTGGAGTAGCTTGAAGGTCAAGTTGAAGGTCTAAAGGTCTGGTTGGTTGTGCAGCGAATGATTCAACAATTTGTTTTTGGTATATTTTGGATCCTTTAACGAATATAAGGAATGAGAAGTTATTGGTAAGTTTTATAACACCGCTATTTTGAAGTTTAAATGCGCTTGGTCCTGTTATGACATTTTCGATTAAATTAATTTCACCTTTTTGAACATTTTCTGATGAGGATGCTTTAAAATCAAAGCCATGGTAGCTGAGGTCGCGAATTATAGAATATCCTGGATCTAAGCTGTCAATATTAAATGCGTTAAAGTAGCAACGAAGGTTATCCCAAAGTGGGATAACATTTTCATTAACTAATTCATATAGACCTAAATCGGTAAAATAGTTAAATCCTTTCATGCTGTTGAAGTTGTATGAGAGGTAAATGGATGTTCTTACATAGTCGGTATATTTTGGAGTTTGGAAGAGTGAATATTGGTATTTGAAGTCTCCGGCTTTAGTATATTCGTAATTTGGTTCATGAACAGTTTTTAGAAGAACATTCTGAGTATTGTTAAACATGACGAGGTTACGAAGAGGCATACCTTTATCGGAAAAATAAAGACAACCAAAGTAGTAATATGAAGCAGGTTTAAGTAGAAAATCTAAACGGTAGTAGATTGGTTCGTTTATTGTGAGGGTTTTGAGTGTAGATTGTCTAAGAACGTAGCTGCTTTGTCCGTTGTTGGGAAATACAACAATTTCGAATTTACCGTTGCTACCGGAGAATTGGGTGGGTTGTCTTCCGTAGTCGAAAGATACGTTATCAATCATGTTGCTATGGAGTGTTTGGTTGGTAAAATTGGTTAAATTTTCAATTATTTGTTGTTTATTTAAAAATTTTTCGAGTAGTCCATCTTTTCCATCTTTCCAAACTTTATAGACAACTGCTGTTAATCCAAGAACACATAAAATGATTACCACTATCCAAATATCTTTTTTCATGAATATTAGTATATATAGAGAAATAAATACTAATATTTTTTTATTTATTCTAAATCATTGATTAGGAAATCCAATTCCTTTATTTGCATTCACTAAAGTCGCAGAACCAGTCATCTCTAAAAAGTTAGCAATTGCTGGGGTCTTACCATCAAATTTCGCACTATATGCATTTAAGTTATTGACATTAGATGAGCTAAGATTAAATACTTTATCTTTATTGTTAATTATAAGGTATCTCATTCTTACAGGGTATCCATTTTGTGGTCCTTTATAATCAAGTGGTAGTGGAGCTAATTCAAAAGTTGCTAAATAACCATTATATTTTCCATTTTTGATATATCCAAATAAAATATTTGCTCCAGCGTTTTTAATTTCAATATTCACACCTAAAAATGGGTCAGTTACATATCCAATTCCATTATCATTTAATTTAATTTCAAGGAACATAACATTAGACAATGGAGTATTATTTGTATAAGTCTGTATAGTTCCATAGTAAATCCATTTACCATTCCAGATTGGAGTATAATATGCATTCCAGGGGCTTCTACCAGAGAGGTCAATATCTCCATTGGGTGTTTTGAGGGTATATTTAGTATTATCTGAATTGGGAAAATCATATGGAGAAGTGAAATCTCTAAGAGTAAATTTAGTAGTTTTAATAACCCAATCTGACTTAACTCTTCCTCCGGGTATAAATTGCCAATTATACTTTGAACTATCTGTTAAAAATACACTACCATTGTCATCATATAAATATCCCCCAAAATTATTATATCCTAAATATAGATTAGTTTTTTCATTCATTATTGTGTAAGTATTTTTATCAGAAGGGAACTGTAGAATTTTCCAATATTGATTTGAGCCTGATTTATATAGATTAACTTTTAATTTTGGTTCTTCATCGTGTGTATCAACTTCTAAATAATAAATTGGGTCATCAAATGTTCTTATGTAAAACATATCATTAAATTCTGAGTTAAATACAGATTCTAATGTCCATTTTTGAGGTTGTTTGTCGTTAAGGAATGTTTTTATTTTATTATTTGTTTTATCTTTGGATTCTTGGTAAAGTGAGTCTGGTTCATCATTTTTTCTGGATGATAGATATACAAAAGAATCTAAATCTTCGACGGTTATAACTAAAGAGAAGTCTCTATTTGTGTTGAGTGGTTTAATATAGTTGTATTCGTATTTAACAAATGGTTTTTCATTATAATTTATTACATCATTTATTTCTTCTTCCTCAACTTGAATACCTTTTCTTATTAATTCATAAGTAACGCCTTTCCTAATTATGTCAAGATCATTTATATATACACCAGTAGTGGAACTTGCTCTACTTATTTCTTGAACAATATCGACATAATTTTCTTTTGATTTTTTAAAGATAATACCTATGAATGAATCGCCATTTTGAAGTTGATCTACAAGGTTAAGTTTAAATTTAGTAATTAATAGGTCAATATTTTCAGGTGATGCATCTATAAATCCTCTTAAATCACTTCCAGATGTTGCAATTACAATGTAGGAATTTATTGGAGCTGTATCTAATGCAGTTATTAGTCTATGAGTGAAAAGTGAGACAGTTGGGATAATGTGAGTTATATTAAGAATAGGGCTATCAATTTTGTTATTAGAGAAGTTAGCAAGTTTTTTCATTGGAATTACTACAACATAAAGACCATTTTCATTTTTTTGTAAGTTAGTAGATTTATTATTGAGATTGGTTCTAAGAGATAAATTAAATCCTGAGCCTTGATTATTGCTACCTGCATATGCTGATAATTTTACTGGATTGGCTTGTATGGATTTAATTTGTGATTGAATGGGTGCGTCGATAAGTTCTACATTTTTAAATTGTTTTTTGTAATTATTCTTGGGTTTTGAGCATATACCAGGGCAGTCGCATTCTTCATTTTTTTTAGTTTCGTTGAGGTAGTATATATCAAGAGTTTCGGGATGATCGTTAGCAAAATTTTCTTGGAATGTTCCAAATTTACTTCGAGCTAAATAAATTGTTGGTGCTGATAGAAGTATAAATATTATAAAAATTGGGACAACATCTTTATTAATTTTATCTACTTTAGATAGGTATATTAAAACAATAATTATAAGTAAAATAACAAATCCAAATATGATAAACATATTTTATAGAATATTATTATTTACCTAAAAAAATTATTTTTTTGTCAATATTAAAAAAAATAAATAATTTGTTTATTTTATAGAAAAAATTTTAAGTAATTACTTTTAATTGGATGGTGCCCATTCAGACCATGGATTTTCTAAAATTACTGGAGCAGGGTCATTTTTTTCATCCAATATTTTTTTTAGCATTGTTACTTCGTAATTTGATTTCATCCAATTATTTTTTGAAACATCTTGTGTTCCAAATTTAGGTTTTTGTTTAATAGTATTTTGATGTCTTTTATCTTTGTCGTATTTTTGAGGAAGAGTATTACCAAACATTATATTTCTATTAGCTTGATTATTATCTTTTATTTCTCTTTTAAAGCAATTTCTTTTATCTTTATTGGAATCAAATATTGATTTAACATGCGTTCCAGGTTGATCTTTATTCAATGGATTTTGAAGATATTGAGGATAATAACTTTGATTTACATTAGACAATGCAGCATTTCTTGTTACATCATTAACCGGACTTGGTTTAGCTCTTGATTCTTGTATAGATCCTCTTCTTACTTTATCATCTTTTTCTAATCCAGTTGAGAAAGTATATTTATCTAAGTTTCCAGTATTCATTGACATATTAGCTTGATTCATCATGCTGGCTGGATTCATCATATTAGGCATCATCATATTTGGTAAGAAAACTGGATACATCATTGGCATCATTTGTTGATTCATTTGAGGTTGTTGTGGTGGCATTCCTCCAGGTATTTCATTTATGCTGGTTGGATGGGAGTTGTTGTAAGAGACGTTTATATTGATTGGGTTTTCTGGTTCACTTTCATCAGAATCTCCAATTTTATTTATTCCGTTCATTTTAAGAGTTTGTTTTTGTTTTTTATCTCTGAATTTCTTGGGAGGTTTCGGGTAGTCCTGAACTTTTGCTGCCGGTAATTTATTTTTAAGATCTAACGGAGCATCATTCAAACGAATTTTAGGTTTTCTTGGAATCCTTACTTCAGGTTTTTTAACAATTTCCTCTTGTCTGGGTGGAGATGGAACCCTTCTCGGTTCTTCCTTTAATTTCTTAGCATCTTCTTTCAACTTATTTAACTCATCCATTATCTTCCTTTCCTTAGCAGTATCTTTTACCTCTGGCTTATAGTATTCATCAACATGTCTCGATACTAAATTATCAGGAACATCATCATCTCCATAAGAACTTTTCTTTTTATCAGATATTAATTTTTCAGAAGTTCTTCTTAATCTTCCTTTCTCCTCAGATACTCTTGGACTTAGTTGTCTTCCTGGACTACGCTGTCTTCCTGGACTACGCTGTCTTCCTGGACTGAGTTGTCTTCCTGGTTGTTCTTGAAATACTCTGGATTTATCAGGACTGAGTTGTCTTCTTGGTTGTTCTTGAAATACTCTTGGTTTATTTGGACTAATTTGTCTTCCTGGACTACGTTTTCTTCCTGGGCTACGTTGTCTTCCTGGACTTGATTGTCTTTTTGGTTTATCAGCACTAAATTGTCTTAGTTTATTGGTAATAGGTTGTTCAGCAAATACTTTTTTACTCTTTACTTTTTTAGATTTTCTTTTTTTAGGAGTTTTTTGTGAAGTTTGTGAAGAAGCATCATCTGATGATACTTGAGATGCTGTATCATCTGATGATACTTGAGATGCGGTATCACTTGCAGAAGCTTGGGATGATATGTCGTCTTTAGATTTTTTAGATTTTTTAGGTTTTTTATTTCCTATTGATTTTTTATTTTTTTTAGATTTTTTTTGCATACTTGCGAAATTTTCTATGTAAAGTCCTTCTAAATTTTTATTAGATTTAAGTAATAATTCAATCATAATGTAAATGATAATGGCTAATATTGGCATTTTAATTAGGTCATCTTCTCTAAATCCGTTATTAAATTTGTAGAATAATAATATAGATACCAAAATTGCAATTAAGAGATATCCAATTTTTGTAAATACTTGTTTTGTGTCCATTATTATAATATTATAAAAAAATTATAATAATTTATTTAATTTATAGAGGTTTCCATTCTGACCATTGACTTTCAAGAATTAATGGTGCTGGATCAGATTCTTCATTTAATATTCTTTTAATTACTTGACCATCATATCCTTGCATTGTATTTCCTCTATTAAATTTATTTTTTTCAATATTACTTTCATTATCTTGAGCAATTAATATTTTTCTCATATCTTTATTTCTTTCTTCATAGTCTTCTCCGTATATTCCCTTGGGAATTCTTTCTTCTCTTCTTAAATTTTGACTATATGAACTTCTAACAAAATTTCTTAATTGTTCATCTCTATCTACATTTTTTAACATTTGTTTAACATTTCCATCTGAACTCATTCTCCTCTCACCCATCTCAGCCTTAACCAATCTATTTTTTCTGGGTTGAACTCCTGAATCTATAACTTTTCTATTAACTTCTCTTGGAAAAGTTGCCATCATACTGGGCTGACCTATTTCAGCCATTGGAACATTTCTTGACAAACCATAATTACTTAATGATTTTTTACCTCTTACTTTATCATCAATATTTCTAAAATTTCTCTCACAATCTACTCTACTATCCTGCATATATTGATCTCGAGACATCTGACAAGGTAATCTTGCTGTAATTAAATCTGATGATTGATTATCGAAGCTGGTATCTCTTGATTGATATCTTGGTTGATAGCAGCTATCGAGTCCTTGACCTTCCATTTTTGTCATTATTTCATTTATTTTTTTAGATGTTTTTTCTTGTTGAGGGAAAAATTGTTCTTCATATGGTTTTCGGTAATTTACATCCATCCATGGATTAAAAAAATTTGGTGATACATAACTCTCTGAAACTGGTCTTCTTATTCTTCCATATGGAGATATTGGTCTATCATAAGTTCTTCTTCTCCCAGATGGTGAAATCGAACGTTCAGATGTAGGTCTTCTTCTTCCAGATGGTGAAATAGAACGTTCGGATGTAGGTCTTCTTCTTCCAGATGGTGAAATAGAACGTTCATTCATTGGACTTCTTCTTCTTTGGGGTGAGCGTTCTGATGTTGGTCTTCTTCTTTGGGGTGAGCGTTCTGATGTTGGTCTTCTTCTTTGGGGTGAGCGTTCTGATGTTGGTCTTCTTCTTTGGGGTGAGCGTTCGGAGGTTGGTCTTTTTCTTTGGGGTGAGCGTTCGGAGGTTGGTCTTCTTCTTGGAGATTTCCTTCTTGGTGATTTTCTTCTTCTTGGAGAATCTTCTGAAGTTGGTTTTTTACCTAAGGAAAGAAGACGATTTTGTAGAATACTTGATCTTCCATAAGTATTTTCAAGTTCTTTTGTTCTTCTTCTTCCAGAAGGCGAGATAGAACGTTCAGAAGTTGGTCTTCTTCTTCCTGATGGAGATAAAGAGCGTTCAGAAGTTGGTCTTCTTCTTGATGGAGAAAAGGGGCGGTCATCGCTTCTTCTTGATGGAGAAAAGGGGCGGTCATCTCTTCTTAGTGGTGATTGTTCTGATCTTGGTCTTATTCTTTCGGGTGATAGTTTTAGTTGTTTGATATTTCTGATAATATTATCTTCTATTTTTCTCATATCAATTTGTTCTTGTTTTGGAATTCTTTTATGGATTGATTCCATCATTTTTTGTTGTTCTGTTAATCTCTTTCCATCGTCAAATATAAATTTTGACATATCTTTAATTTTCATTAAATCCTTAAACTTATCATCTAAAGATTGAGATTGGGTTTTATTTGTATCTATATATTTATTGTAAGTAAAAGGAGCATGTTCATTGTAACTAATATTAATATCAGTTCCATTTCCACCCATTGTATTTATTTTTGGTATATTGAGGACATCTGGTTTTGGAACATCTGGAAAGTCTCTAAAACTTCTTGGTATAGGAGGTTCTGCTTCTCTTTTAATAACTGGTTGTTGTTCAACTTTTCTAATTGTCTCTTGTTCTTCTCTTCTTGGTTTTTCTTTAAATCTTCTTGGTTCTTCTTGCATTGGTCTGAATTTTCTTATCATTTTTGGCTCTTCTTGTCTTGATATAAATTTTCTTTGTTCTTCTCTTGATGGTCCTTCCTTAAATCTTCTTGGTTCTTCTTGACCAGTTCTGGTTTTAGGTCTTCTTGGTTCTTCTTGACCAGTTCTGGTTTTAGGTCTTCTTGGTTCTTCTTGACCAGGTCTTGGTGTAAATTTTCTTGGTTCTTCTTGGCCAGTTCTGGTTTTAGGTCTTCTTGGTTCTTCTTGACTTTTTGTTATTTGATTTGTTAATTTTTTATAATCTTCTTGCATTTGTTGCATCATTCTTATTTGTTTTTGTTGTTCTTCTTGTAATGGTCTTAAAATATTTTTTATTTTATTTTCATCATCTTTTGGCTTTCTAAATAGTGTTGGATAAATTCTATATTCTTCTTGATGTGGTCTAAATATTTGTGATTGGGACATAGAATTAAAAGTATTATCACCTTGAAAAGGTATGCTTTCTGTAGATTTTGGCATTAATTTTGGTCTTTGACTAATTTTTGTTGTTGGTTTTGATTTTATACTGGAACCTTTTGATGGTTTTAGTGTAGGTAAAGCAGGAGCTTGAAATCCTGGTTGTTCTTCAAAATTTGGGAATTGTTTTCTAATTTTAGCAAAATGTTTTTCAACATTTTCTTTTGACCATGAATATTCTTCTGATTCTTCAGGCATTACTAACATTGGTTGAATATTCATTTCTTCTGATGCGATAGTTTCTTCTGAGGATATTTCTGGTTGTTCTATTTCTTGATTTTCTATCTGTATAGGATATTTCATCTCTTCTGATGATATTTTAGATTTTTTTTTACTGGAATCTTTTTTAGATTTACCTCCCACTTTCTTTCCAGATTTCTTTCCAGATTTCTTTGAACCCTTCTTTCCCTTCTTTCCCTTCTTATCCTTCTTATCTTTAATCGCAGAAATAGCGTCTGTTACTGGTGCAGTTTGAAGACCTTTTGAAGGTAGTGGTAATTGAGGAGCAGGAGGTATTTGTATTTGAGGAGCAGGAGGTATTTGTATTTGAGGAGCAGGAGGTATTTGTATTTGAGGAGCAGGAGGTATTTGTATTTGAGGAGCAGAAGGTAATTTGGAAGGTATTTGTATTTGAGGAGCAGAAGGTAATTTGGAAGGTAATTGTATTTGAG
>Ga0194129_10008766_pt1 | contig 11580 bp, 5 predicted proteins | sample TA2KigCa35mmetaG_FD_150862 | JGI IMG/M metagenome (GOLD analysis project Ga0194129, IMG submission 150862) | Freshwater microbial communities from Lake Tanganyika, Tanzania - TA2015038 Kigoma Deep Cast 35m | ecosystem: Environmental > Aquatic > Freshwater > Lake | place: Tanzania: Lake... | reverse complement strand
GGCGAGGGCGAGGGCGAAGGCGACCCGGGCGCGGCCTGTGTGGGCGTCCCGGACGGTCGCGTCGTCGCTGAGGGAGCATGGGGAGCGTGCGCCTACGACGCCGCTTGCGCCGAGGCAGGCCGACGGACGAGGACCGTGACCGTCTGCCGCGGCGGCCAACTTGTCGAAGCCAGTGAGCTCGACGCAGCTGGCTGCGCCCGTGACACCGACGGCACGGTCGTGGACCGCGGCGCGTTCGGTGCCTGCACGTACTCGACGCCCTGCGCCGAGACCGGCGAGAAGAGCCGGCCAGCCCAGCTATGCAACGCGGGTCAGGCCACCGACACCTTCGAGCGCAGCAGCGACGGCTGCGCCCGCGTCACCGAAGGTACGGTGCTCGACCGCGGTCCAGACAGTGGCTGCGTCAACGCGCTCGCGCCCTGCTCCGACCACGGGACGCTCTCGTTTCACCAGGCCGTATGTGGAAGCGGTGTCGCGCGCACCGAGGAGGTGACCCAGAGCTGTGTCCGGTCGGTCGAGGGCGCGCGGTGCGCCGGCGGCGCCGACTACGCCGCGTGCGTCGCGGAGCAGTGCACCTGCCCGGCCCACGCGCCGACCGTCTGCGACGGCGCCTGCCTCGACACGACGCGCGACCGCTACCACTGCGGGGCTTGCGGGCGGGTCTGCGCCACCGACGAGCGCTGCGTCGACGGGGCGTGCGTCGCCTCGACGTGCGGGAACGGCGTGGTCGACGTGGCCGAAGACTGCGACGACGGCAACGATGACGTCCTCGACGGCTGCGTCGACTGCCTGCTGCTGTCGCGCGGCGCATGCATCGAGCCGGCCTGCGACCCGGCGGGCGCCTTCGCGCTGCGGATGAGCGCGCAGTCGCCGAACACGGGCCTGCAGCTGAGCCTCGGGGCCAGCGTCGCGGTGCAGGGCGAGTGGGCCTTTGCCGGGGGGCCAAGCTTCGCCGGGGTCGTTCACGTCTACCGGCGGTCGACGTCGGGCTGGCAGCACACGCAGACGCTCACCGCCGCCGACGGCGCCGTGCGTGACGAATTCGGCGCGGGCCTGGCGGTCGACGACGGGCTGCTGCTCGTCGGCGCGCCGCGACGCGCGGTGGGGCAGGAGCCGGGGGCCGGCGTGGTGTATGTCTTCGCCCTCGACGAACAGGCGTCGTGGCAGCAGCGCACCGTGCTGGTCGCGGCTGACCCCGCCGACGGCGACGACTTCGGTCGAAGAGTCATGCTGCAAGACGGCACCGCCGTCATCGCAGCGCAGGGTTGGGAGTCCTCGCGGACGCTTCGGAATTCCGGATCGGTCTACACGTTCACGTTCGACGGCGCGGCGTGGGATGCCGGCACGCGCCTGGGCGCGCCCACCGAGACGCGCGACCTGTTCTTCGGCGCCGACGTCGCGCTCGACGGCGACCGCCTGCTCGTCGGAAATTCATCGATCGTCGGCGTCGCCTACCTGTTCGAGCGGGTCGACTCCGCGTGGTCGCTGCGCCAGACGTTCACCGGCACCATCGACACCGTCTTCGGGCACCACGTCGCGCTGGCAGGGAACGACGTCTTCATCTCTGCCGTCTCGCAGCCCGTGCCCGATCGCGGCAGCACGGGCGCCGTCTACCGCTACACGCTCCTCGACGGGACCTTTGTGCTGCGCCAGACCTTCGTGCCGCCCGTCGAGGAGACCGGTGGTTGGATGGGAGATTCGATCGCGCACGCCGGCGACCTTCTGCTGGTGGGCCAGCACACTGACGTCGAGCGCGGGCGCGTCCATGTCTTCCGCCGACGCGACGCGGAGTTCGCGCTCGAGGTCACGCTGCAGTCACCGCTCGTGTTTCCGCCGGACTACCAGTTCTTCGACGACGGCTTTGGCTTGGCCCTCGCGACCGACGGCGAGACCATCGCCATCGGCGCCGCCTCGACGCCGACCGACGTCGTCGTCGAGGGCGCGGCGTACCTCGTCGACACCGCCCCGCTGTGCACCCTCGAGGGCAGCTGCGCCTGCCGCCCCGGCGCCGACGGACCCGACTGCGCGCTGCGCCCCTTGTGCGGCGATGGAACCCGTCAGGACGCCGAGGAGTGCGACGACGGCAACGTCGCACCTGGCGACGGCTGCTCGGCGCTCTGCGTCGGCGAACGTCCCTGAGGGCGCGGCCCGCGCCGCGCTCCGCTGCACGGCTCCCGACTCCGCCGCCGGCGGGTGCAGCATCGCGCTCACGGACTGCAGCGACACCTGCGGCGACGGGCAGCTCGGACCGACGGAGCGATGCGAGTTTGAGCCGACCACCCGCCGGCCCCTGTCCAACGTCTCCTGCCGCGAATTCGGCGTCGACAGCGACGCCCTCGTCGGCTGCACCCGTGACACCTGCCAGCTCGACCTCGGCGCCTGCGCGCTGGCGAGTTGCGGCAACCGCCGGGTCGAGGGGAGCGAAGAGTGCGAGCCCCGCGGCGACGCGACGCTGCCGACTTGCGAGAGCGCCGGCCTCATGGGCGGCGCCAGGGTCACCTGCTCGTCGTCGTGCCGCTTGGACTACGGCGCGTGCAGCATCCCGGTGTGTGGCGATGGCGTGCGGCAAGGCTCCGAGGAGTGCGACCTCGCCGACCTCGACCGCCGCACGTGCAGCAACCTCGGCTACAGCAGCGGCACCCTCGTCTGCGGCGACAACTGCTTCCTCGACGACAGCGACTGCATCGGCACGTGCGGCGACGGCCGGCGGAACCGGCGCGAGCAGTGTGAGGGCGCAGACCTTGGCGGCTTCACGTGTCAGTCGTTCGGGTACACCTACGGTGACCTCGTGTGCGTCGCGCCGGACCCGGACCTGGCCGACGGCGGCTGCTCCTTCAACACCTCGCCGTGCTTCGACCGCTGTGGCGATGGCCAGATCGGGGCGACCGAAAGCTGCGAGTTCGATCCGACGACCGGCATGGTCCTCGACGACGCAAGGGACTGCTGGGAGCTGAACCTCGAAGGCACGGCCAAGTGCGACCAGTCGAGCTGCCGCCTCGACAGCAGCCAGTGCACGCTGCCGGACGCGGTCGAGACCTTTCGGAGACCGGTCTTCGCGACAGCCACCGACCTCGACCCGGCCAGGGACATCGACTGCTTCGCCTTCCCGGTCCGCGAGACGGTGGACCTGACCATCACGTCGACGGTCGGCGACTGCTCCAACGACAACGACACTCTGCTGCGCGTCTTCGATGACGCCGCCGTCCTCGTGGGCGAGAGCAACGACGCGTTCCTCGACGCGACGCTCGGCGGTCGGTGCTCGCAGGTCTCGGTGCGGCTCGATCCGGGCACCTACCACGCCTGCGTGCGCGCCTTCTCGTCGCGGGCGTCGCTGCGCAACGTCACGGTGACGGCCGCCCAGACCGGGCGCTGAAGGCGCGACGAGCGGTGGACGCGCCGGCGCTCCGCCGTGACGGGGCGCGACCGACACCGACGGAGCGTGACGGGTCGCGATGACGACGGCGGTGTGCGGCCGCTGGCTCAGCGGCCGATGCGCTCGACGGTGATCAGCGGGTCGCTGGCATTTTGGCGCGCGGCGAGGTCGATGGTGCCCTCGATGACCCAGTCGTTGTCGCCGGCGTCGTCGACGAGCACCTGGCGCACGCGGTAGCGCCGCTCGCCGTCCTTCTCGAGGATCGTGTGCCCCGGCTCGCGCGCCTGCACCGTGAAGCGCACGGGGTGGCCCTTGTCCTTCGCGAAGGCCTCGAGCGCCGCCTTCAGCCCGGGCACGCCCAGGCCGCCGACGTGGGCGGCGGCGTCGTCGACGTCGCCCTGGGCCAGCTCCTTGACGAGCAGGTGCAGGTCGGCGCGCACCCGCAGCAGGAACGCCCGCGGGTTCGCGTCGAGGGCGACCACCACCACCGGCGACCGCTGCATCGCGCCGGCGTCCGCCGACGGCTTGTCCTTCGCGTCGGGGTTCACGAGGCTCTCCCACTCTTCGACCAGGCTCGCGTCGACGCGGGCGATCAGCGCGCGGAAGTGAGCCTCGATCGCGGCCAGCGGCTCGGTCTTCTTGTGCTCGGGTACCGTCTGCGACAGCGTCTTGTAGAAGTCTGACAAAGAACGCAACAACAATCCCTCTGACCGCTCAAGTCCATACTCTTTCACGTACTCATTGAACGTCATGTACCGCTCAAGCAGGTCGCGGGCGATGGACTTCGGGCGGATGTTCTCCCCGACCCACGGGTGCTTCTTCGCGAAGTCGTTGAAGGTCGAATACAAGAAGTCTTCGCCGGGCTTCGGCCACGTAATTTTTTCGAGCTCGGCCATCCGCTCTTCGTACTCCATCCCTGCGGCCTTCATCTCGGCTATGGCCAGCGTCTTTTCGCGGTCCTGCTGCTTGAGCAGGATCGCCTTCGGGTTCTCGAGGATGCTCTCGACGACGGTGACGACGTCGAGGGGCCAGGTCTCCGACGCCGGATCGATGAGCTCGATGGTGTCGAGCAGGTACAAGGACAGCGTCTGGTGCAGCGAGAAGTCGATCTGCAGGCCGGCGACGACGTCGACGCGGCTGCCGCGCTGGCGCCGCACGCCGTCGTGCTCGTCGATGAGGCGCGGGGTGACAACGACGAGGCCGGCCTCGCGCAGCGCCTGGAACAGCTGGCGGGCGCGCTGCAGGTGCTTCGCCTTGTTCGTGCCGGTCTCGTGGCTGCGCTGCACGAGGTCGACGAGGCGGCGGTAGCCGTCGCCGGCGTCGCGCTGCAGCAGCTGCAGCAGGATCCCATGGGACAGCGCGAAGCGCGAGTGCAGCGCCTCGGGCGGCTTCGTCGTCAACCGCTCAAACGTGCCCTTGTCCCAGCCGACGAAGCCCGGCTCGGGCTGCTTCTTCGCCGGCTTCTTCTTGCTCTCGCCGCGCGCGAATTTTTCTTCGGCGCGCTTGTTCTCGACGACGTGCTCGGGGGCCTGCACGACGACCCAGCCGCGGTCGTCGAAGCCCTTGCGGCCGGCGCGGCCGGCGATCTGCAGGAAGTCGCGCACCGACAAGATCCCGGTGTTTTCACCATCGAATTTTGAGAGCTTGGTGAACAGCACGGTGCGGATCGGGATGTTGACGCCGACGCCCAGCGTGTCGGTGCCGCAGATGACCTTCAGCAGGCCCTCCTGCGCCAGCTTCTCCACGAGCAGTCGGTACTTCGGCAACAGGCCCGCGTGGTGGATGCCTACGCCCGCCGACAGGTACTTCTTCACGTCCTTGCCGTAGGGCGTATCGAATTTCTCGCCGCGCAGGATCTCGGCGATCTTTGCCTTGTCTTCCTTGCTGGCGAAGTTCGTCGACAGCATCGATTGGGCCTGCTCGGCGGCCTCGCGCTGGGTGAAGTGCACGATGTAGACGGGCGCCTTCCCCGTCGTGACCAGCTGCTCGATGGTCTCGTGGATGGGCGTCTCCCGGTACGAGAACTCAAGGGGCACGGGCCGCTCGGCCGAGGTGACCTCGACGGCGGCGCGGCGGGTGTCGCGCTGCAGGTCGCGGATCACGGTGGTCATGTCGCCGAGGGTGCCGGACATCAGCAGGAACTGCGTGTCGGGCATGACGAGCAGCGGCACCTGCCACGCCATGCCGCGCTCCTTGTCGCCGTAGTAGTGGAACTCGTCCATGACGACGGACGCGATCTTGTGGTCCTCGCTCGACAGCGCGAGGTTCATCAGGATCTCGGCGGTGCAGCACAGGATCGGGGCGTCGCGGTTGATGCTGGCGTCGCCGGTCATCATGCCGACGTACGCGGCGCCGAAGTCCTCGCACAGCGAGAAGAATTTCTCGCTGACGAGCGCCTTGATGGGCGCGGTGTAGATGGTGCGCGTGCCCTCGCTCATCGACTTGAAGTGCAGGGCGAGGGCCACCAGCGACTTGCCCGAGCCGGTGGGCGTCGACAGCACGACGTGCTTGCCGGCGACCAGCTCGAGGGTGGCCTCTTCCTGCGCGGGGTACAGGCTCAGCCTCTTGTCGTGGGCGACGACGTCGAGGAACGCGTTCAGGATCGTGTCGCCGTCGGTGGTGCCCGCCGGCGGCAGCCGCGCAAGGACGGGAGGCAGCGACGGCGACGACGACGACTGGGCAGGCTCGGTCATGCCGCACGCTCACCCGGCGACGACCAAGGTTCAAGCCTGCGACCGCGTCGTGCCGGTCGGGCGGTCAGATGACGAGGGCGGCGACGGCGGCGGTCTGGAAGCAGGCGAGGCTGCCGGCGGCCATGGCGCGCAGGCCGAGGCGGGCCAGATCGCTGCGGCGCGACGGCGCCAGCGCCGCGAGCCCCCCGATCTGGATGCCGATGGAGCCGAAGTTCGAGAACCCGCACAGCGCATAGACCGCGATCAGCACGCTGACGCCGTGCTGCAGCGTGCCGTCGTCGAGCATGCCAGCCAGCTGGGTGTAGGCGACGAACTCGTTGACGACGGTCTTGGTGCCGATCAGCTGACCGACGGCGACGGCGTCGCTCCACGGCGTGCCGAGCGCGAACGCCAGCGGCGCGCACAGCCGGCCGAACGCCAGCTCGAGCGTCAGCTCAGGGCGGCCGAACCAGCCGCCGACGACGCCGACGCCGGCGTTCAACAGCGCGATCAACGCGAGGAACGAGATCAACATCGCCGCGACATTCAGCGCCAGCGACAGGCCCTCGGACGTGCCGCGGGTCGCGGCGTCGATGACGTTGGCGTCGAGGCGCGGGGCGTCCACCAGACCGCCGCGCGCGGTGTCGGGCGTCTCTACCTCGGGCACGAGGATCTTGGCCATCACGAGCGCCGCCGGCGCCGACATCACGCTGGCCGCCAGCAGGTGCCCGGCGATGTCGGGGAACGTCGTCGACAGCATCGCGACGTAGGCCGCCATCACGCCGCCAGCGACGGTGGCGAAGCCGCCGCTCATCACGCACATCAGCTCGCTCTTCGTCATGCGCTCAAGGTAGGGGCGCACCAGGAGCGGCGCCTCGGTCTGGCCGACGAAGATGTTCGCCGCCGCCGACAGGCTCTCGGCCCCCGACGTGCGCGTCGACCGCTGCATCACCCACGCCATCGCCCGTACCACGCGCTGCAGGATGCCGAGATGATAGAGCACGGCGGTAATCGCCGAGAAGAACAGGATCGTGGGCAGCACGCGAAAGGCGATCATCGACCCGACGCTGGCCCACTGATCGACGAAGCCGACGCGCGGGTCGTTGGGCGACGGCGACAGCCCCACGCCGACGGGAACCTTGTTGTCGGCGAGGTTGCCGAAGACGAAGCGCGAGCCGGCCTCCGAGAACGACAGCAGCTTGCCGATCACGTCGTTGGCGCCGGCGAAGAGGCCGCGTCCGAGGTCGGTCTTCAGCACGATCAGCGCGAAGACCACCTGCAGGAGGGTACCCATGACGACGACGCGCCACGACACCGCGCGCCGGTTCGTCGAGAACGCCAGCGCCAGCAGGATCACGGCGACGCAGCCGCCCAGCGCCCGCGCGCGCCCGGCGCCGTCCTGGGGGATCCCCTGCCGCAGCGACGACAAGAGCGCCGCGCTCTTCGCCGGCGCGGCCACGGGCGCCGGCGACGCTGCCGCCGCCGGCGGCGACGCCGGCAGTCCCGACGACGGCGGCTCGACCGCGCCCTTCGTCGGTGGCGCATCGACGACACCGGCGTCGCCGACGTCGACGGGGGCGGGCTCGGCGTGCGCCAGCCGGCTGCCCACGGCGACGCCGAAGACGGTGAGCAGCGCGAGCGTCGTCGGCAGCAGGATCTGCCTCATCCCGCGATCCGGTCGACGAACAGCGCCGGTACCGCGAAGGGCGTCGCGGGGTCGTCGATCACGTAGGCCTTGTGCAGCCGGGCCAGCGCGTCTTCGACGCCGCGGTCGGCGTGGTGCAGCGTAGCGATCGGCTGCCCGGCGGCGACTACGTCGCCGAGGCGGGCGTGGATCTGCAGGCCCACCCGCGGGTCGACGCCGTCCTCGGCGCGCAGCCGCCCGCCGCCCAGCAGCAGGCTCGCCACGCCGACGGCCTCGCTGTCGGCGGCGACGACGCGCCCGGCCCGCGCCGCCGTGAAGTCGGTCTTCTTCGGCGCGCTCGGCAGGCGGCTGCGGTCGTCGAGCACGCGCCGGTCGCCGTGCTGCGCCGCGATGATCTGCCCGAACTTCTCGCGCGCGCTGCCGTCCTGCAGCGACCGCGCGATCTTCGCGCGCCCCTCGTCGAGGTCCTTCGCCGCGCGCCCGAGCACCAGCATCTCAGCGCCGAGCTCGACGGTCAGCGCCACGGTGTCGGCGGGCCCCTTGCCCTCGAGCACGTCCAGCGACTCCATCACCTCGAGCGCGTTGCCGACGTACTGGCCGATGGGCTGCTCCATCGACGTCAGGCGGGCGACGACGGACTTCCGCATGCCGGCGCAGATGGCCACCATCGTGCGCGCCAGCGTCGTCGCCTGCTCGCGCGTCTTCATGAACGCGCCCGAGCCGACCTTGACGTCGAGCACGAGGCCGTCGATGCCCTCGGCCAGCTTCTTCGACAGGATCGACCCCGAGATGAGCGGGATGCAGTCAACGGTCGCCGTCACGTCGCGCAGCGCGTAGAGCTTCTTGTCGGCGGGCGCGACCTCCTTCGTCTGCCCGATCAGGCAGCAGCCGACGTCGCGCACCAGCCGGCGGTAGTCGTCGAGGGACAGGTCGACGCGGAAGCCGGGGATGCTCTCGAGCTTGTCCAGCGTGCCGCCGGTGTGGCCAAGGCCGCGGCCCGAGATCATGGGCACTGGCACGCCGCACGCCGCCACCGCCGGCGCCAGCGGCAGCGAGATCTTGTCGCCGACGCCGCCGGTCGAGTGCTTGTCGACCTTGACGCCGGGGATCTCTGTCAGGTCGACGACGGTCCCGGAGTGCAGCATCGTCGACGTCAGCGCGACGACCTCGTCGTCGCTCATGCCGCGGAAGTACACCGCCATCAGGAACGCGGTCAGCTGGTAGTCCTTGACCTCGCCGGACAGCAAGCCACCGACGAGGAACTTCAGCTCGGGCTCGGTGACGACGCCGCCGTCCCGCTTCTTCTGGATGATGTCGTAGGCGCGCATGGAGGAGCGACGCTAGCAGGCTATGGTGAAAACGCCGTCGGCGTTTCAGCACAGCCTGCTCCCCCCTGGCAGGTCTGCTCCCGACCCGATCGTCGATCACATCGCCGAGGGCGCCGTCGCGACGGCAATGGTCATCACCCGCGGCTTCGCCGCTGCTTTTTCCCAAGTCCGGGAGAGGGCTCCCTCTCGCTCAAGACGTCGCCAGGTAGCGGCGCTGCTGAACTCGAAGGTCACGTCATCCCTCCTCCTGGAATCGGGAGAAGGGGCCAGGGGATGAGGGTCCGGCCCCGGCGCCGGCGCCGCGTCGTTTCAGAGGTCCCAGGCGCGGGGAGCGTCGTCGTCGCCGCCGGCGCCGCGCGACGGCGAGCCGCGCGCGACGTCGCGGCGGGTCAGGGCGTCGCGCTCGACGACGGGGCGGGCGACGAAGATCGGGGCACGCGCCGACAACGCCAGCGCCACGGCGTCGGGGGGACGCGCGTCCAGCGGCAGCAGCGCCGCCTCGCCCCGGCGGCGCAACAGCACCGTGGCGCGCAGGCCCGGCTCGCCGTCGAGGTCATCGAGCTTCACCGCCACGACCTCGGCGCCCAGCGTACGGACGACGTCGTCCAGCAGATCGTGGGTCAGCGGGCGCGGCGCGGTCTTCTGCTCGAGCCGGCCGAAGATCGACAGCGCCTCGGGCAGCGCCACGCCGACGGGCAGCAGCAGCTCTTCACCGGCGTTGACCAGCACGATGGTGTGGTTGCCGCCGGTGGGCATCACCGCGGCGACGAACATCTGCACGAAGCCCACGGGCGTCGTCGCCGCCACCGGCTGCGCGACACGCCCGGCGGCGGCGCGCCCCGCGCCGGGCACGGACCCAGAAGGCGATGCAGAAGGCGATGCAGAAGGCGATGCAGAAGGCGATGCAGAAGGCGATGGCGGAGTGGTGACGACTACCCCAGCGACGAGGAGCGGAACCCACATGGCGTCACCTCCCAGATTGGATTGTAGTGACGTCGAAGGGTCGCTGCCGGACCGACCGACCGTGGGACAGAAGCTCGCCCTTCAGCCTACCTCGATGACGAGGGGGGCGACGCCTTCGCCGGGGATGCCCTCGCAAGCCATGACGACGCGGCGCTTCAGATCCATCACCAGCGCGCCGCACGTCGTGACGTCGTGGGGCAGGGCCGGCTTGGGGGCGAGTCCCACGACCGAGAACGAGTCGAAGAGCGCGCGCACCGTGGCGGGCGCCCGCTGCCCGACGAGCTTCGTCATCGCCTCGTAGCGGGCGATGGTCGAGCTGCCGGGCAGGATGCGCGCGGTGGGCGCCATCTCTGCGTCGACGCAGTGGTTGGTGTGCACGTAGGGGCCGCGGCCGCCGTCGAAGATCACCTTGGTCTTCGTCGATGACGTCTCGACGCCGAAGACGTCGTGGTCGTCGGCGAAGACGTAGTGGCGGCCCGAGCCCACGGTGGTCGACCGCAGCAGCTGCAGCGCCTGCCGCGCGGTGCGTTGGCGCAGCGCCTTGCGGACGAACGCCGGCCAGACGACGCCGACCTTCGCGTCGACGCCGTTCAGGTTGTTGATGGTCAGCGCGTTGCCCCACGACGACAGGCCGGTCATGCCGAGGCAGCCGGTGATCGAGAAGAGCACCGTCCGGCCGACCTCGGGAACGCCGGCGCGGGACAGCTTCGGCTTGCTCGGCGCGCCGTCGTCGTCGGGGTTCTGCGGCACCGTGATCAGCACGGCGAAGGGCTCGGCCGAGCCGTGCATGTCCCACGTCTGGCCGAGCAGGCGCTCGTGGCCGTCGTCGACGAAGACGGCGGTGCAGCCGCCCGGATCGGTGGCGACGTCGGTGGCGACGTCGGCGGCGGGCGCCAGCCCAAGCGCGGCGAGGTCGCGCTTCGTCAGGTCGCGCAGGTCGGTGTAGTGGTTGAGGACGACGACGTGGGCGGGGGTGAGCCCGGCGCCGCGGGCGATGCCGCACAGCTCGGCGAACAGCGCCTCGTCGAACGCGCGCAGCGCCGGCAGGTGGTGGGCGGCGAGGGACAGCACGCTGGCCTCGTCGCCGAGATCGGTCTTCTCGAGGGTCAGGCCGAGGCGGATGGCGTAGAGCGCGCGGATGTCGTCGCGGAAGGCCTCGCCGTGCTGCTCGCCCCAACGGGCGGGGTCGGTGCCGGTGAGCTCGAGCGTGCGCAGGGTCATGGGCCCGTTCGTAGCGATCCGCTCGTCACCTGGAAACCCAGACGTCGTTGCCCCCGCCGCCCGCCCGTGGTGCCATGCGGCACTCGGAGGTCTCTCCCCATGCGCCCTTTCGTCGTCTCCCCTGCCCTGCTTCCGCTGTTCGCCGTCATAGCCACCGCCGCATGCTCGCTGCCCGACCTCGCCGGCTGCAGGCTGAACGAGGACTGCGCCGTCGGCCAGCTGTGCATCAGCAACGAGTGCGTCGGCGGCGAAGGCGAAGGCGAAGGCGAAGGCGAAGGCGAAGGCGAAGGCGAAGGCGAAGGCGAGGGCGAAGGCGAGGGCGAGGGCGAAGGCGAAGGCGAGGGCGAAGGCGAGGGTGAGCCGGGCTGCGCCAGCGAC
>Ga0194129_10008765_pt1 | contig 11581 bp, 9 predicted proteins | sample TA2KigCa35mmetaG_FD_150862 | JGI IMG/M metagenome (GOLD analysis project Ga0194129, IMG submission 150862) | Freshwater microbial communities from Lake Tanganyika, Tanzania - TA2015038 Kigoma Deep Cast 35m | ecosystem: Environmental > Aquatic > Freshwater > Lake | place: Tanzania: Lake... | reverse complement strand
CGCTGCCGTGGATGCCGCTGCCGTGGATGCCGCTGCCGTGGATGCCGCTGCCGTGGATGCCGCTGCCGTGGATGCCGCTGCCGTGGATGCCGCTGCCGTGGATGCCGCTGCCGTCGCCGGAGCGGCGGCCGGCGGCGCCTGCGGCGGAGTCACGGCGCCCGCGGCCTCGGGCGCCTCGGGCGCCTGCGCAAACGCTGCGCCGGCAACCAGCGCGAGCAGGACAAACGAAAGCCGCATAATTCCTCCCGTGGCGCTGGCCTCTGCCACCACACCGTGGCAGTTGCAACCGGCCTTCATCTTTCACGTACGACGCGGGGGCGCGCCCGTAGGGCCCGCTTCCGAGCCCTTGCGCAGCTCCTGGAGAACGAGCTTGGCGACCATCTTGAGCGTGTCGAAGACGCCGACACCCGTGGTGGCCGTCGCCTCGAAGTCGGGGACGGTGCGCGGGTTCAAGGCGCGCCGGAGCTCGTCGACGCTCGCCGCGTTCGGAAGGTCGCGCTTGTTGTACTGCACGACGTAGGGGATTCTGTCGAGGTCATACCCCTGCTCGGTCAGGTTCGTGCGCAGGTTGTCGAGGGATTCGAGGTTCGCCTCCATGCGCTCGATCTGGCTGTCGGCGACAAAGACGACGCCGTCGACGCCCTTCAGGATCAGCTTTCGCGACGCATCATAGAAGACCTGCCCGGGCACCGTATAGAGATGGAATCGCGTCTTGAAGCCGCGAATCTCGCCAAGGGACAATGGAAGAAAATCGAAGAAAAGCGTACGTTCGGTCTCGGTTGCCAGGGAAATCATCTTCCCCTTTGCATCCGGAGATGTCTTGTTATATACATACTGAAGATTTGTCGTCTTTCCGCACAGCCCAGGGCCGTAATAGACAATCTTGCAGTTGATTTCACGAGACGAGTAGTTGATGAAGCTCATGGAGGTGTCCAGAAGAGGGGGGGCTTGAGGCGGGTCGGGGAGACGCCTCGCGGCGTCAGCGTCGGAGCGTCAGCTGCTAAAAAGGGAGTCGATGTCGTCGTCGGAGATTTCGGCGAACGGCGAGACGCCGGGGGCCTCTGCCTTCTGCGCGATCACGTTGAAGACCTGGTTGATCTCTTCGGACGCCTTGCGGACGCGGAGCCGCACGAGGCCGAGGCTCGAACGCTGGTCAAAGATGACCACTAGAATCACGCGTTGACCGATGATCGAGATATGAAGATTGTCGCGTTCTCCCTCGTGGAAGATCTGCGAGAATTCTTTCTCGTTGATCAGCTTCGCGATGCCCCCCGTCGCGGCGATGTTCCCCGCGGTCAGGCTGGCGAGGCTGGTGGTATCGAGGTGCGCGGTCTCACCCGATGAAGCGATCAACTGACCGTTCTTGTCGACCAGGAAGACGACCTTCGCGTTGGCCTCCCTCACGAGCCGGTCGCAGACCTTCTTTATCTGCTCGTACTCCGCTTCGTACATGACCGTCTGCGAGTTCATCGTTCCACCTTTGGCCCGGTGCGCATGCAGCGCGGTCGACGTCGACAGGGCGTTGCGTCGATAGCACAGCCGCGCCGCAGAAAACAAAACGAGCGAAGGGTCCCCTGGGCGTTCACCCTGCCCCCGCGCGGCTGCGTGCCGCCTTCTTGCGCCCCGAGGCGTCGGAGCCGGGGTCGTGACTCATCCGCTCGCGGGGGGCCCGGAACAGCTGAACCGGCGAGTAGTGGCGAAAATTAGAGACCCTGCTGGTGTACGTGCAGGCGTAGAGCTCGACTTGCGCGCCAAACCGTGAGAGCTCATTGCTCGCCTTGAACAGCCGCCCCCACGACGCGTTGAAGCTCTTGTCGAGGATATCCTGGTACTCCGCCGCCTGACGGTCGAGCGCCCGCAGGTGACGCTTGGCGACGTCGACCTCGCGCCGCAACCGCCGGGCGGCTTCTTCGACACCAGCCCGGGCAGTCGCGTCGAGCTGTCCCGCCGGGCCGTCGCCCACGGCGGCTTCGAGGCGGTCGAGCAAAGCGCGCTGCAGCGCGAGCTCGTCATCGAGCGCGTGCCGGCGCGCGTCGACGCCGTCGAGGGCGTCGATGGTGTCGGTGTTCCTGATGGACGCGCGGATCTCGTGCTCCAGCTCCTCGACGACGAGGCACGTGCGCCAGCGGCTATCCCGCCGGCTGCGGACGATGTCGCCGAAGATGTGGTCGCCGACATAGAGGATCTCTTCGCCCTTGGCCTGAGCCATGCGCTCAAAGTCGGCGATGTTGCCGCCTTGGTACACGCGCCCACGCTCGAAGCGATCGGCGTCGACCTCTCCGAGCGTCTGCTCGACGCCGCGCAGCGGCGCGACCTCGAGGAACGGCTTGCGGTCGGTGAAGAAGCCTGGCTTCTTGCCGCCGACGATGACGGCGTCGAAGTACTGGCGCCACCCGGCGTACTCCTTGAGCAAGCCATCGAGCAGGAAGGACATCACCGCGTCGGTGTACAGCCAGTAGGAGTTGGTCAGCAGGAACAGGCGCTTGCCCGCCGAGCGCAGCTTGTGGAGCGTCAACGGCAAGTGATCGTCGACAACGAAGTAGCGCCCGAGGTCAGCCATGATCACGGCCTTCAGGGAGCCGTCGCGGTGGATGGAATCGATGGCCTCGCGGACGTCATCGAAGAGTTTCCAAGTGTTGATCCGGCCAAGCAGACGACCATGCGGAGCGTCGGCGGGCAGACTGACCGGCTCGGCGGCGGTGCCCTGCTCCACCTGCCGCTCGAAGAACTCGATCAGGTTGGCGTAGAGGCAGACCTCCGGCATCGAGAACAGCGTGTCGGCCGATGCGAGCGACTCGCTGCCGAGCCGGAGGCGCACGTGGGCGTAGGCCTCGCGCACCTCGTCGACCGCCAGGCGGCGATGGCCATGGAAGGCGCGCGCGACACGCCCGTGCGTATCCATCTTCAGGATGTGTCCGCGCTGCTTGTCGACGACGAGACCGCGGATCACGAAGTTCGGGTCGTAGGGCAGCGCGCGGATCGCCTCGGGGTAGCCTGCCTGCGAGACGAGCCGGTCGACCGTAAGGTCGTACTGCAGCTGCTCCATCGGCGCCTTGTGGTAGAGGGCCAGCGTGTAGTCCATGTCGAAGCCGACAAGCTTCGTCTGCGCGAGATCGAGGTCACGGTTCGTATAAACGGCGCACGCCGGCTCGAAGACCGCCTCATCAGCGCCGACCAACCGCAGCAGATCGACGGGGATCGGGGTGAAGCTCGGTTCGGTCATCGAGCGAACGCTACACCGACGCCGGGTGTCGCGGGCAAATCCATCACCGGGACGAGGCGCGACCGCCATGACCGGCCGCACGTGGCGCGCGAGGCGGCGCGATGACCGAGACGGCTACGCCGCCGGCCCGTTGGGTCCTCAGCCGAAGAACCAGCCAACCGACGCCGCCCCGAAAAGCAGCGCGAGCAGCGACGACGACAAGACGAGGAAGAACAGGTGCCAGAACATGAAGACGACGGTGTTCGCGGTGTCGGTGCCGTGCACGACCTTCACGACTTGGAACCACGCGGCGATACCCCCGAGGAGCGCGACGAAGTCGCCGAGCGGGCCGACGTAGCGACCGAGCATCCCGATGACCTGCATCAGCCCGAGCGACACAAGCCCGACGAGCGCACCCTTGCCAAGGCCACCCTTCAGGCCCATCGCCTTGCCCGCCAGCGTCGGCGCAAAGACCAGCGAGAACAACGACAGCAGGATCACGATCACCGCCATGGGCTCCTCCGGGGCAACACCAGTTTGTCGTAGCACCGCAGGCCAGCCACGGCCACGCGCGGCCAGGCGATCCTACGGCGCGTCATCCCAGCGACGATCACCCGCCGCGACGACGACGTCCCAGGCGCGGGCGCCCCAGGCGAGCCGGCTCTCGTCCACAAGAAGTGGCTCGAGCGCTTGCTGCGCCGAGCGCGACAGCAAGGCCCAGAGGCGCCGCTCGGCGAGCGCCACGCGCATCCGACCATCGTCGCCGAGGAACACGCCACCTTCGAGCGGGGCGCTGGTCCCATCGCTGAGCGACAGCAGGACTCCGTCGGCGCCGGCGACTACGCTGCGCACGATCACGGGGGCGTCCTCGGCGACGAACGGCACAGCGTCGCGACCGGTGGTGACGATCAGGCTGCCCCCTTCGTCGCGGACGACGGAGCGGCAGAGAAGGTCGGCGAGCCGCCGATGGAAGACGCGCTCGCCGTCGTGAAACCAATTGCCCCGGCGGCTGAAGAACAGCCCGGCGGGGGCGTCGGGGCGAGCATCTTCGAGGTCGTCGCGCGGGTCGGGCATGACGCGTCATCGTGCGGTAGCGTCGTCGCGATGACAAGCGTGTCCGGCCGCGAGCAGCACACGGGCGGGGTCGCGCTCCGCCCTCTCCGCCTGACCGACCGTGACCGGGTACGCGCGTGGATGGCCGACCCCGCAGTCATCGAGTTCACCGTGCAGGTCCCCGGCCCGGAGTACGGGCCGGTCGTCCCCTACAGCGACGACGAGGCCGACCGCTACCTCGACATGCTCGTGCGCGACCCCGACCGGCGCAGCTACGCCATCGAGCTCGACAGCGAGCACGTCGGGAACGTGGGGCTGAAGAGCCACGACTGGCGCCTGCGCACCGCCGAGTGCTTCATCGAGGTCGGCGACGTGCCATCCCGAAGACGCGGGGTCGGCACACGCGCGATGTCCCAACTGCTCGCCATCGCGTTCGACGAATGTCGGCTTCGACGCATCCGCCTCGGCGTGTTCGAGTTCAACGCCCCGGCCATCGCCCTGTACCGCAAGCTCGGGTTCGTCGACGACGGCCGTCATGGGTCGCACCACGCACACGGCCGCATCTGGGCCGTCCACGCGATGGCCATCGACGAAGCCCGCTGGCGCGCGCACCAGCCGCACGGCTAACCCCCGAGCGGACATCGCCCGACGTCAGGGACTCCCGCCAGAAGACCGGTGAGCCGACCCTGGTCGGCCCTTCACCTCTGGATGGCGAAGACGATGTCCCCCTCGGTCGGGGTACCGTCGGTGTCGGCGAACCCGTCGAGCTGGAAGCTGAGCCCGAGCTGCCCTTCGAGCCCCTGATCCGTCCGCTCGAAGGTCAGCTCCAGACCCTCGATGCACTCGATGCCCTCGCAGGACGCGAAGGCCTCGATGCCGATCCGGGCCGAGCCCTGGGCCTGTGTGTCGACGATGTCGAGTTCCTGCCGGCCCCCGCTCGTGCGGGACAGCAGGCCGACCTTCAAGCTGCCCGCCGCGTCGGCGTCGAGGAAGACGCTCAGCCCCAACTCGCCCCCCACGACGGGGACGTCCGACGTGAGCGTGGCCGTGGCGTCGAACGCCAGCGCCGGCGTGGCGGCGTCGAGGGCCAGAGTCTGTTCCTCGCTGGTGCCCGAGATGCTCGCCGATGGCCCGGACGTCGCGGTCGTCGCGAGGGCGCCGAAGACGAAGACGACAGCGGACAGCAGCGTGCGCAGCGAAGGCATGACCGACTGTAGCCGAGCCCCGGACCTTCGCCAGTTCGCGAGCCCGAATCGTCGCTCTGACGACGCGACGCCGCTTTCGCGTCGGCTCCCGTGTCAGTCCCTCGTTCCGTCGGGGCGGGCCGCCGACGGGTTCACGGGGATGGACACCGCCACCGTCGGCTGCGCGTCGTACGGGTCCTCCTCCGGGCGGGGCACAGGAGCACGCGCCACCGGAGCCGCCAGAGCGGGAGGCGTCGACAGCGGTGCCGCCGGCGACGGCGCTGCAGGCGTCAGCGCGCCGGGCCGGGCCTGCGCCAGCCGCTGGGTCGCCATCTTCTTGATCTGCTCGGCCTCGGCGCGGGCCTGCTGCGCCTGCAGCTGCGCCTGACGCTGCACCTTGCGGGCGTCGGCCAGCTCGCGCTGCAGCCGCACCACCTCGCCGGCCTGAGCCTCGAGCGCCACCGCGCGCGTCTGTTCGGCGCTGGCGCGCTGGTTCTCGAGCTCGACCTCGAGCTCAGCCTTGGCCTTCTGGGCGGCGAGTCCTGCGTGGACCGCGCGCTGGGCCTGAGTGCGCAAATCGTGCAGCTCTTTCGTCCGCGCCTCAAGGTCGGCGCGCGCCTGCTGGGCCGCCTGCCCGACCGCCGACTCCTGCGCCCGTGCACGCTCAAGCTCGGCCCGCAGCTTCTCGAGTTCAGCGCCGCCGGCTTTGCGCTCGGCCTCGTGCTTCTCGATGAGTCCGCGTGCGGTCTTGTGCTCGGAGAGCAGCTTCTCGGCCTGCGCCCGCAGCTTCTGATACTCGGCGCGCACGTGGGCTTCGGTCTTCTGCAGCTCGGCCAACCGGGCCTCGGCGGGGCGGGCCTGCAAGAGCTCGGCGTCGCGGGCGGCGACGGCCGCCCGGGCGGCGTCGAGCTCGGCACGGGCCTGCTCGAGCTCGCGGCGACCTCGCGCAAGCTCAGCGGACGACGACGACAACGACGACGCAAGCTGCTGCTCGCGCTCCTTGAGCGACGCGCCGACGCGCTCGACCTCGCCGCGCAGGCGGGCGACGTCGGCCTCGAGGGCACGCGCGCCCTCGTCGGCGGTGGCGCGGGCCTTCTTCTCGCTTTCGACCTGCGTCTTCAGCTCGGCGATGGCCTGCTCGCGCGTGGCCAGCCAGCGCGCACGCTCGTCGATGGAGGCGCGCGCGTCGTCGAGGGCTTGCCGCAGATCGCCGAGCTCCTGCTCGCGCTCAGCGAGCTGCTCGCGCTGCTGCGACGCCGTCTGCTCGGCTCCGCCGAGGTCCCGCTCCAGCTTTTCGAGCCGGCGATCGCGGTCACCGACACCGTCTTCGAGCTGCCGGGCCCGGGCTTGCAGCTCCTCGATGCGCGCCGTGCCGCTCGACAACGACGACGACAGCGCGCCGTTCTCACTGAACTGCTGCGCGAGCTGCTCTTCGAGCTCGCTGTTGTCGGCTTCCAGCGCTTGCAGGAGTTGGGCGTGCGACGCCTTCGTCGCCTCGAGAGTCGCCTGCAGCTGGTCGTGAGCCCGCGCACCGTCGGCGAGCTCCCGGTGCTTCTCGGCGAGCGCGGCGTCGAACTGGGCCTGCAGCTGCTCGCGGGCGCGGTTGGCCTCGCTCTGTGCCCGCGCCTTTTCGGCGAGGGTCGCCTCGAGGCTGGCCTGCAGCTGCTCGCGCGCGCGCGCGCCATCGGCGAGCAGCTGAGACCTCTCGGTCAGGTCGGTGTCTCGCGCGGCGATCACATCGCGCGCGGCGTGCAGCTCGTGGCGTAGCTGCTCGGCGCGGGCGCCAGCGGCGTCGAGCTCGTGGAGCGCGGTGCGAAGCTTGCCGTCGGTGTCTTCGATCGTGCGACGCAGGTCGGCGGCGCGTCGCTCGTTCGCCGCCAGCTGCGACTGTAGCTGCTCGGCCACCGCGGCCCCGGCCTGTACATCGGCGCGGGCGTTCTGCAGCTCGGCCTGCAGGTTCGACGCGCGGCGCTCGGTCTCGAACAGCTCGGTGCTGCGTGCCTGCAGTTCGGCGCGCGTCGCCTGCGTCTCGTCGCGCGCGGTGGCGAGCTGCTTCTGCAGGTCTTCGAGGTGGGCTTCGTGGCGTTCGATCTGCGCCTGTCGATCGAGGATCGTGGAGTTCGCCTTGCGTAGCTCGCCGTCGAGTTGCTCGCCCCGCGCCTCTTGATGCTCAAGGTTCACCGTCAGCTGTGCGACCCGCTCGTCGCGAGCGGCGATGGTGGACTCGCGCTCGGTGTTCGAGGCCTCCAGGCGGAAGACCTGCGCCTCGAGCTGCACCTGCTGCTCGTCAGCCTGACGGACCCGGTTGAGCAGCTCGGTGATCCGCTCATCGCGCGTCGACACCGTCTTGCGCAGGTTGGCGATGTCTTCCTTGGCGTCGCCGATGGTCCGCTCAAGCTCGGCGATGCGCTGCGTGCGGTCGGCGAGTTCGCCTTCCTTGCGCTCGAGCACCGTCGCGATCACGGTCTCCCGCTGTTCGCGCGCGGCCCGCTCGGCCGCGAGGTCGTCCCGCGCCGTCGACAGCTGCTGATCGGTCACGCCGAGCCGCTCGGTCAGGCGATCGCGCTCGCCGGTCATGCCGTCGAGCGCCCCCTGCAACCGCGTCTCGGTCGACGCCGCCCGCTCCCGCGTGTCGTTGAGGTCGCGCTCGAGGTCGTCGGCGCGGGCCGTCTCGGCGGCATGGTCCAACTCGGACTGGCCGAGCCGCGCGGTCACGTCGGTGAGGTTCTGTTCGAGGCTCGCCTTGTCCTCGCGCAACTCGGCCAGCTTCTCGTCACGGACGCGCGTCTGTGCGCGACCAACGATCGCGCGCTTCTCTTCGAGGGCGAACAGCGTCGCGGCGACGGCCTCGGACAGGGCGCTGGTCTCGGACAGCGCGCTCTCGAGCTCTTCGGCGCGCCGGCGGAAATGTTCGCGCTCGTCGGCGAGGCGACGGCGCTCGGCGTCGCCGTCACGCACGACCTGGGCGAGCCGGGTCAGGTCGACGCGGTGGCTCTCGACGACACGGCCGAGGACGGCCTGATGCCGCCGCAGGTCTGCTTCGACCATCAAGAGGGCGGCGCGGGTCTCGGCGAGGTCGGCGTCGAGGTCGATGCGCCGCCGTCGTTCGGTCGCCAGCGCCCCCTGAGCGAGCGAGACGGCGCGATCGGCCGCCACGGCGGCGTCGTGCTCGACGATATGGACCCGCTCAGCGAGGGCGCGCTTCTGCTCCTGAAGGCGTGTGATCAGGTTGTCGCGCTCGCGCAGCTCGACCCTGAGCGCGCCCCTTTCGCTCTCGCGCTGGCGGATCTGGGACTCGAGGCGAACGACCTCGTCCACCGACGCGAGCACCACCTTCCAGTGGTGCTGCTCGAAGTCGGCGTAGGCCTTCTCCCACTCGAGGATGCGCTGGGTGAAGTCCTTGCGTTCGGCGAGGGCGGCGTCCTCGGCTTTGCGCATCTGGAGCTTCAGTCGGTTGAGCTCGGCTTCTTTGCTGGCGACCGCCTGGATGAGCTCGGCCTCGTTCAGCGAGTGCTGCTCGTAGGTGTCGCCCATCTGGCGCCCCCACTCAGCCTCCTTGTCGCCGAGCGTCTGCTGCGCCTTCTCCAGCTCGGCGGTCAGCTCAGCGATGCGTTGCCGGAGGCTCTCCAGCTCGATGTCCTTCTGCTGGACCTTCGACTCCTGCTGGCGCAGGTCTTCTTCGCGGGCGCGCCAGAGCCGTGACAGCTTGGCGAGATCTCGCTCGCGCTCCTTGAGCTTTGTCCGCAGCAGCGCGAGCTTGCGGTCGGGCGTGTCGCCGATGGCCGACGGCGGCGGCTCCGGGATGGGCGCGTCAGCGTCGATGTGCTGGATCGACGAGAAGACCTTCTCGACGAACGTCAGGTCGTCGGCGTTGAGCACCGCCTCGCCGCTGCCGCGGGGGGCGGCGCGCGGTAGCCGCCCGAGCGCGCGCAACGCCAGCGGCGGCAACGGGGGCGGGCGTGACGGATCGCGGGCCTTCGCCTTGTCTTCGCTGGCGGCGACGTCGGCGACCTCGAGGACCTGTGGCACGGCGCGGGCCGCGCCGAGCAGCTCACCGCGATCGGCGGGGAGCCGCAGGTACCAGTCGGCGTGCACGCGCTGCTTGCGGTTCTTGTCGATGGCGTCGGGGGTCAGCTCGCTCGTCGTCAACACGATCGCCGTGCCCGGGGCCACGGCCTTGAGCCGCGCGACGAGCGCGAGCCCCGTCTGCGCGCCGGGACGCTCGTGCCGCAGCACGATCACGTCAGGAGGGCTCTGGCCGACGGCGGAGACGAGGTCGGCGCCGGAGAAGATTTGGGCGTCGTAGCCGTCGTCCTTGAGGAACGCTGCCTGACGGAGTGCCTCGTCGTGGTCGGGCTCGGCGATCAGCGCGCGCTTCGTCATAGGTCGTCGAAGCTAGCCGAAACCGTCCCCGCGGCGACTGCGCGGACAGTCGGCGTTGCCCCGGCAAGGCCGCGCCATCACCTATGTAGCCTTCTGTGTGGCCATTTAATCAGGCGTCGTCGCGGGCGCCGCGCTTCCCGCGCTCGAGCCGCTCCCGCACGATGCCGAGCTGGCGCGCCCGGTAGCGGTCGTGGCGGTTTTCGCCGACCTCGTTCTGGTCGTCGGTGACCTCGTCGACGATCTGGAACTCGGCGAGGGCGAAGACGACGCGACCGAGGCTCGCGTCGCTCGCCGACAGCGCGGCGTCGGGGATCCGCAGCGGGACGTCGACGACGAAGTTGATGACGGCGTACGACGGGCCCGAGAACTCGTTCAGCGGGCGCAGGGCCTGATCCTCCTCGCCGAGCTCGAGCTGCAGGTCCGCCGCCCAGGCGCGGTAGGCGGGCTGGCTCTCGACGAAGGCCGTGAAGTTGACGAGGTGGTTCACCGTCTGTGCGGGGGCCACGTAGTTGAAGGGAAACAGCTCCCGCGTCATGCGCGCCAGCAGCTCGACGAGATCGAACGTGCGCCGCACCACGAAACGGAAGCGGACGCGGTCGTGGATCGCCGCCGCGTGGTGCTCCTTCTTCACGAGCAGCTTGGTCAGCAGCGACGTCGTCGACTTCTGACCGCCGGTGTAGCGCACCAGCGGAAAGCCGTCGGCCTGCAGCCGCGCCGCGAAGACGTCGACCTTGTCGACGAGCAGGTCGAACAGCGCCGCCTGCGACAACGGCAAACGGTAGGCCAGCTCGCGCGCCTCGATGTGGTGGACGATGTGCATGACCTTCAGCAAGAGGCATGCGAAGAACCGGTCCCGCCGGCGGCCGCGGCGCTCCGAGGCGAAGAGGAAGAGGTCGACGGCGTCGCAGGACAGCAGCTCCGGCGGCACCTTATAGCCGTGCTCGTCGGTCAGGTAGCGCGCAGCCTCACCCCGCAGGTGCTCGAGGCGAGCCAGATCAGCAGGGTCGTCGAGGTCGCCGCCCTGCAACGCCAGGAAACCGCGTACGTCGTCGAGAGAGTCAAAGCGCAGGCGATACCAGTCGACGACGGAGCCGCCCCGTAGGATGAGGCGGACCTGCTCAAGTTGGGCAAGCGAGAGCGTCATGGACTCCCCAGGCGCGCCGCCCGCGACGCGCTACTGCAACGGCAGCGGGATGCTCACCGGCGGCGGGGCCTTGCCGCTGTAGGCCGGGAACCGCATCGCCTTGAGGACGTTGACGACGCACGCGCCCACCGGCGTGCCACCCCACTTGGAGTCGGCGACGGAGACGTCCGTCGGCTTGCCATCCTTGCCGATCCTCCAGGTCATCTTGATCTGCCCCGAAGCGGCGGCCTTCGACCCGCAGGCCTTCACCTTCGGCAGCGAGTCGCGCACCACCGGCAGGATGTCGGACTTCTCGAGCGTGTCCCGCGCCGGCGTCGTCGCCTTCTGCACGCCACCCGCGGGTTTGCAGTCGAAGTCGAGCACCGGGTCGCAGCCGGCCTTCGACGCCACCTTCGGCGGGTCGGCGCGCGGCGGCGTATCGGCCTTTGGCGTCGACGCCTTGGCGACCTTCGGCTCGCGGGGCGCTGCGGCGGGCTCGGTCGGCGTAGCCGGCGGCGGCGTGGCGGCGGCGACCTGTGTGCCAGCCGCGCCATCGATGGGCGCCGCAGCCGCCGGCGCACCACCCGGCGCACCACCCGGCGCACCACCCGGCGTGGCGGCACCTGGGGTAGCCCC
>Ga0194129_10008764_pt1 | contig 11583 bp, 9 predicted proteins | sample TA2KigCa35mmetaG_FD_150862 | JGI IMG/M metagenome (GOLD analysis project Ga0194129, IMG submission 150862) | Freshwater microbial communities from Lake Tanganyika, Tanzania - TA2015038 Kigoma Deep Cast 35m | ecosystem: Environmental > Aquatic > Freshwater > Lake | place: Tanzania: Lake... | reverse complement strand
TTTTTTGAAGCGCGATTTACGCCCTTCGCGCGGTTTTGCATCATGCGATTTCTAATGTCAGAAGCTTCAGGATCATCTGCTATTTTTACACTTTTTAAACTATCATGATGTTTTCTAGCTGTGCTCGCATAACGATTAAGTTTATCGGCAGATAGTTCGTTGATCACTTCTTCCTCAGCGAGATCATGAATCTTAGGATCGTACTCAGACTTCTTGATGCGCGTGACGCCACCACCAGTCTTCGTGTTTTTGACACGATCTTTCTTCATCGTTACGAGCATAGTCTGTTTGCTCTTGGCAATACTTCCAAGTGGTCTAAGCATATGCTTAGACCACTTATCTGATTCTGATTCACCGATGTGTTTCTTAGCTGCAGCATGAGCTGATGTTGCATCATCGTGATTTGAAATACCAACGACTGTGCCATCCGTTATCTTTTTAACAGAATAGTTACCAGCGTTCATATTTTTACGAACTTGCGCGCTTTTATTCTTTGGTCCTGAAATATAATTATGTACTAGAATCTCGTCTATCTGTTCGACTTCCTCGGTAGCCTTTACTCTTGGTTCAGCCATACCGAAATTCTTATCGCCCGACTTCTTTTTAAGAGCTAATTCTCTGCCAGCTTTGTGCTTCTCAACTTCCTTTACCGGCTTTTCCTTGAGGACCTTAGCTGGACACTGCATCATGCCGTGGATAGGACACTTCACACCGGCCTCGGACATATTGCACATGAGGCCGAGGCCGGCCTCGGTCATATTGCGCTTAGCGGCCTCATAGACTTTTTCATCATTACGAGACTTATGACCATGACGCGCCGTGGTATCCTGCTTGATATTAGTCGCCTGATATATGTCATCGCCATTACCCACACGATCGGCGTGTTTCTGGATGTGGTGCTTGTCAGCAAAGTCACGCTCGTCTTTTGCCTTTGGAGAGTAGTCTACGCCGGGCTGATTGCCGAGAATATCCTTGGTCTTGAGTTTTGAAGACTTTATGCCGTCTAAAATCTGCTTAAGCGTCTTAGCCATTAGGTTCCTCGATCTGCGCTTCATCGTTTGATTGATTCTCATCACTATTTATTTCCTGATCAGTTTCAAGCTCAGCGCCAGTTTGTTCTGCGTCTTTTTCATCATGAGAATTCATTGACTGAGCAATTTCTTGGCGACGTCTCTCGAGCGCGTCCATTATACGCTGGCCTAGAAGATCATTTACTTGAGACTGAAAATCTGAGGGTCTTGTCTCTTTGCTGGCCTGAATGAGAGCGCTTAGGTTTGGTTCCATATTATGTTCTCCTCATTTTATACTACATCTTTGTTCTTTGCTACTACCTGAGCCAAGCTCTTGAGCTCTGCTTCGTCTTGCAGTGACTTGTTAGCCTTCTGCATTAGCATTCGATATTTAACCTTAGCACTCCTGACCTTTTTGACCCTTTCATCATCAGCTGGTGTTTGAGCGGCCTGATCATCTCCGGATCCTGGTTTCACTGACCCACCAGGCTGACGACCTCCGTCACTCGGTTGGTCGGGTTGTTCCTCCGAACGTTCCTCCTCAATCTTCTCATTCTGTTCCTCGATCTCGTCCTCAGTCTGTTGCAATACGTGCCTGCGAGCCCAGTCAATTGAATAGTAACGACCAATCAATTGAGAATTTTCCATCAGTGACATGAGGTTGATTCTATTCTCAAGAATTTCGGCGTCTTTCAGTTCACTGAAGTAGTTGTCTTTAGAAAAGTTAAACTTGATCTTGGTCTCAATGATCTTCCAATCATCGATCGTCATGACACCTTTAAGAATCAATTGTTTCTCTAGAAGACGCAAGAACAACGTGGCAAATCGAGAGCGTAGACGTGTAATGAATCGAGAAAACTTGAGCTCATCTCGTGTAACCTCTGTGGCTCTTCCAAGCGAGAATAGAGCGTCTGAGTTGAGACGATTTACTGGAACGTTTAGAGTCTGATATAGTTTTTTCTGAAAGTATAGAACGTCATCCATCTGACCCAGAGTCTGGCCACCGGGCAGTGTGGTGACCTCTGTGCCTCTGCCACCCTCACGGCGCGGCAGCCAGAAGTCCTCAAGCATCGTCATGAACTTTCTGTCATCTCGAACCTCACCGGTCGATCCGTCGTAGATCAATCGGTTCTTATGCTTTATCATGATGTCGCGCACGTACTGCTCGGCCTTCATCTTTGGAAGATTACCGACATCGATATACCATATGCGGCGCTCTGGCGCTCTGCTGATACGATAGATCACCAGCGCGTCCTCAAGAACTCTGAGCTGATTGAGTGCCTTGATTCCCTTATGCAGATACGAAAGTACCATTGTACCCTGAGTGTCGGTCAGCCCGGACGCAGTGTGCACGATTGAGTCGCGCGCTATCTTGAGTCCGGACGTGGTGGGCCCGACCACTTTGTTACCATAGTTAAACCCACGTTCGTTGTATATGTAGTACTCATTGCGAACTATGGGAATAGATATTTGAGCATCGACTGCCTGCGTGGTGATTGGACGCCTCGAGATCTCACGAACCTTACGAATCTTGCGCGGGTCTATGTATCGAACTTCATGAATGCCACTCTTTGGATTCTTTTCGTCAATGATAGCGTGATAGTATAGACGACCATCGATATACCAGCGTCGAGCGATCTCGTAGCCCGTTCTATTGAAGTCTAACAGACCGAGACAAGTCTCAAACTCTTTTTGTATGACTTTTTTGATTGGATTTGATAGATTATCGATATGGTCTAGCTGTATGTCGACGACTTTGTCTTCTGAGATATCCATTATCTCGTTGATAATCTCATCCACTGCGCTGTCAATCTCAGGCTGCAGCGCCATTTCTCTATACTTGGTAACGAGCTCAGCTTCAGTTCGAACCGTGCCGTCTAGATCTACGTACGTACCATATGCGCCCGCAGCTGACACAGTTACGGCGCCGTCGTCTTGCTCTCTTGGAACAAACGACGGCGCTATTTCTTCAGGTTTATTTCTACGGAACTCAAACCCGAATAGTTGAACCATACTTCTCTCCAAAGGCGAGATACATCACTCGCCCAAATAATAAAAACCAGCTAACTAAATGTCGCCGATGTATTGATTGATGCCACCAGCGATCTTGCCAGAAATTTCAATGCCGGGCTCCCAGTAGTCATAAGCGAAGTTTACCGTAAAGGTCTCTACCTGATTTGTAGTATCCCAATCGAGAGCAATGGCCTCGATTGTTGTCGGGAAAGCACCGATAATCTGATATGAACGAAGGATAGAACCGTCTTTTGAGTACTGTATAACCTCGATCCCTGGTGCCTTATAGTTTTCTAGAAAGATTATGTCTGACTGACGAGTATTGCTCACCAAACGATTGATAGCGTTGGACCACTTCTCCATCATCGAGCGAACACCGAAGTCTTCGTCATTCATCACCGTGACGCTCCAGTCGTTGAACGTCCTGTCGCCAGCGATCTTGATCTTACGTCCGAAGTACGGAATGTCGACTGACCCCACTGTCATCTCGGGAAGAGATGAAGCACGCGCCGTAAACTCAAACTTACGCGCAGAGGTTAGATCCAGATTAATGGCAGGTGGTGTAGTCACAGATACCTGGAAGAGTGCTGGGCGAGCTCCACCATACTGCAGACCATTTACTTTAAACTGGTCGATATTGAAAGCCATTTTAGCTCCTTATTCTATTTCTTTTATTTATTAAAATTGCCCGATGACTTCACTGAACTGAACGCCCGTGCCAACAGCGACGAAGTTCAGCTGGATGAAGTTGATAGAGCGAGCTGGCTTGATGTAGATGTCACCAACGAAGTTATTTGTGTCAATAACCTGTGGCGTATTATTTGTCTCGTCACAGACTACCTTGAAGTCAAAGATACCGCGGCGGCCCTGTACGTCTCTCAGGTACGGAGTAACAAGATTGACAAACTGTCTACGTGTAAAGGCGTCGTTGAACTCGAACAGCGAAAACTTAGCCGCTGTAGCGATAGCTTTCTCAAGGACGATGAACAGCCGGCGTACGTTGATACGATCGAACGCTGACGGCTTAGACTGCAGCGTCTTGTCTCCGAAGAGAACCACACCCTGACCAGGGAATGAGACGACTGGATTTACGCCGTTCTTATACATATCATCTCGATCTGTCTTGGTTGGATTGAACGCCAACCTAACCAGGTTCTTGATCTGACCACGGTTGAATCCAGCAGGCGAAAACCAGGGATCGGTGGTCGAATCGGTGCGAGCGCAAAGGCCGGCCACGTCACCATTAAGCGGTATAAAGCGATAGATGTCATTATAGCGATCGTACTGATACTTATAGCCAGAGTCTAGAATCGCGTATGAGCTGTCGTGAACAACGTTTCTCCATTTGACCAAGCTCGACGCCTCGCTGCCGATATTATTGACCACTGTAGATTTATCTGGCGATATAACAGCGACGCAGTCTTTACGAGTAGAAACAATATTGTCAATGATGTAGTTAGCCAGCTGGAAGTTCGTAACGGTTGATCCACCAGAGGTAGTTGATCCACCGATACCTCTGCCCTGCAGTATGATCGATACGTCTACCTCTTCAGCAGAAATAAACTTATCGTAACCATTCGCGATGACCGAGAGAGGAACAGCTGACTCAGCATCGCCGTCTCTTCCGAGAGAAAGCTGCAGTCTTAGAGCGGCACCATTCGACGATGAAGCCACGTTCATGGCGTTGGCAGAAGCCGCACCGGAGCGATCGTTGGCCCACCAAATATACTGAGAAGCGTCGTTGATCGCATCCTTATAATAATTAGCCGAAGTGTCAGCTGCCTTGGCATCGGTGGCGCGCGACAATCCCTTATAAACCTCAAGAATTGTTCCCGGAACACCACTAAACGCGCCACCATTGTCTACAACGACCACGTGTAGTTCGTCGTTGGCTGAGGTGTTTCCAAAGCTACCAACGTAGTCAGACTGGCCTGGTGCTGAATCCACAACGTTGAAGAACTCCCAGTTTCTTACGAAGTTGTTGCCGTTTGACGCCGTGCTGTAATCTACAGCCAGACGATACGGATCCTCAAAAGTCACAGTTGCTGTGGTGACGGTGGCGTTCGTAGAAGCTGTACCCACCGCTGTGATCTTCATATACTGAGTGCCGATCGAAGAGTTACCAATAGTAACAGTATCGCCGACTGCTAGATTTGCTAGAAGATTTGTAACAAAAGTATTTGACGTAGAGTTAGCAGCCGATCCAGTCGATGAAGTGATAGTGGCCGAATTAGATCCGATCGAAAGTGTCATGGCGGTTGATGTAAACACCGCACTCACTAGATTTACAGTTGACTGATAGGCGCTAGCGCTGTCACATACTGAGACACGGAGCGAGTTACCAACTCCACCCGGACAGCGCGCTATATATAAAACGTCTGTATCAAATGTACCGTCCAAAGCGTCGTAGGAATCTTCGTTCTTGACGATCTGTGCTACCAGGTTGGTAACTACTCCGTCCGATACCACACCGAGGGCCGAGTAGGCTACGTTCGGGCTGGCAAAATATAGAGTGACCGAGCCCGCGACGGCCGCGTTCTGAGACAGGGCGACGGCAGTAGTGTTTACCACCGAGCTCACCGTCACGGCGTTGCCGGCTGGAATAATCGTTGAGTTGCTGGTCTGAGAGACATACATACCGGCTACAACGCCGGTTGTATTTCCTGCGGTAAATACGTTGTTGGTGTTCGTGCCCGTAGCCGTGAATGTGCTAAATGGCGTGTTGCCCGAAGTGTTAGCAGCTCTAACGGCGATGAGCTGGTTTGAGTAGCCCAGAAAGTTAGCGGCAGTAAACCAGGTCTCAGCATTCAGATTGCTTGGCTTTCCGAAGCGAGTTACAAGTGAAGATTCGCGGTCGAGAATGACTCTTTCGCCCACTGGACCCCAGCTGAACACGCCAGCAATCGCACCAACCGAAGTGGATACGGCTGGAACGACGGTCGTGAGATCAATTTCGGTGACATTAACGCCAGGACTTAGCTGGAATGGCATCTGTTATTCTCCTTAAATCAGATTTTTTCTTCTGCTTTATTTCTTGTCATTATTTATAGATTGTCATTCTCAGCCGTCATCCATCTATCCCCATCGGCTGTAAACTCTGAGTCTTCCTGCCCATTGGCGATAAATCCGAACGGTACTAGATCGTCCATGACCTCTTCCTTTGTCTTTTCTCTAAGCTTAATTAGAGTATTTATGTTATTCAGATCCTTGAAGTATTGCTGGCTGGTCATCCATCCAAACAGAACAAGACCCATCACCAGATCGTCGTTGCATCCCGATTCCGCCTCATAGGTATTGTTCTTCCTAGAGAAAGTAGTGAGCTCAGAAATAGTATTAATATCGTTTACTATGAGCTGATTCTGCTCAATCAACATCTTGAGCATGGAGCAACCCGTCATCTTCACCGGCCTAGTGGTTCTTATGCCTAAGTCCTTGCCACTGCCTCCGAAGCCACCGGTGATTTTCTTTCCGGACTTGCCTCCCAGCTCGGTAAGCATTAGATTTTCATATTCAAAGTCATTCTGTAGCGCCCAAGCAGCCTGTTCTCCAATATCATTTATCTCTACCAGTATCCAGGCATTATTATACATACGCGCTGTCTGGTGTATGACATCGGCGTAGTCAGCCACTAAAATATTGTTGCTTCGAAACACACAGACCTGATCATACGGCATAGAAGTAATGTCGATTACAGAGAAAGCTGAGTAATCTAGCCCTTTACCACGAGCTACGTCTGCAATGATTACGTACATATGATCTTTCTCAGATAGCTTGAACTGAGCAAGACCATCATCGTTTATCATAACTGGTTTCTGCTCTACTAGCTCTTTGAGTTTCCAGCCAGAGATCAATGTACCAGATGATCCCAGAAACTGAATGTTAAACTCTTGATTAAACTTCTCTTCGTCACCATCGAGAGCCTGAAGAGTCTTAATACGCCAATCATCGTCACGACCCGGAACTCTATGCCATGGTACCTCGATTACATGATATCCATTCTTACCCTCCTTGCCAAGCTTCACCGTCTTATAGAAGTGATTGAGTCCCTTGGGTGTGGAGGTCATGATGATCTTGGTATCCGAACCTGATGAAATGGTTGGAAACACCGATGCAAAAAACTCATCATAGTTATCAATGAAAGCGCACTCGTCAAGATAGCAGATTGATATTGAATGGCCACGCACGTTGTCAGAAGATGTTGCTGCAGCAATAATCTTGCATCCGTTCTCAAGCTCAAATGAACCCTTGTTCCATACAGTAACACCCTGCTGCAGCCACAGCGGCAGGTGCATGTACGCCGTCTGAATACGGCCTAGGATCTCTCGAGCAGTGTCGCCTTTGTTGGCCAGAATCGCGACCTCCTTGGGCTCATCATTATATAAGATATACCATAGTAGGAATGCACAGACCGTAATCGACTTGCCGCTCTGTCGAGACAGGTTGAACGCACAGTAACGATTGTCGCGCATGGCATAGAGCATCTCACGCTGATAGTCCCTGAGCTTGAAGTTCACGAGACCATCGTCCAAAGAGACGATCTTCATATAGTTTTCAGCGAAATATGCTGGATCACGCGAGCACTTTACAAACTCTTTTACTGAGTGCTCGTCCCACTCTATTTTCTGGTTAGCGCGCTTTAGGTTTGGATTGCCCTGATAAGTTCGTAACTCTGTCATTAGCCTACTTGTCGTTCATATTTTTGAGTGTTTTTAGCAGCTCATGAGTTGAGCCGACAAAGAGATTATTGTTTATTACCTGTGGACCACCAGCTCCCTTGCCGTCTAGAGCGTTGAGCTCACGGATCTTAGTCTGAAGCTGCAGCAACTCCTTGTTAGCATTAACCAGTGTATTGATCATTGTAGATACAACCTCAAATGCTCTAGGATGTTGAGATTGAGACGCAATATCAGTTAGTCTTTCAAGTGAAACTGTACCGGACTGAATCAGTTCCATTAGATTTGTCCGTGCCAATGAAAAGTCACTGCGAGCGTCCTGATCCAGCGCGTTGTCTATCAGCTGATTCACTCTCTGCTCGGTAGTCATTGGCACCATGTTTAATGCCGATGATATCGGATCATTATTAGCACTGACGTCACTCATGATATACTCTATTGATTGATGATTGGATCAGTAATTATCGTAACAAATCCGTAATCGTCTTCGATATTAATCTCGCTGTACGGTATCGTGAGCGAAGAGTTAGAAGTGGGAGAACCATTTGCAAGCAGGCCTGGCTGTATAGTAACCCTGGCCGATGCTTCAGTCACGCCGACCGATTGAGCAGACGTGTTTGTAGTGGCGATATGAATGTTTGTGTTGACAAACTTGATGATGCCGCTGGTGCGTACTGGACCGTAAAAATATCCCTTGATCGTAAAGTCAAGAGTCCATATGATGGCGCGCCTTTCTTTGAAGTCTCCATCATATGTGTCCTCGAAGCTGACGTTGTTCATCACAACCGGTATGTCCTGAGTTATATCCATCTCAGGTATTAAATTCATCGCTATTGTCCAGTCGGGAGTAAAGAACGGCAGTATCTGCTCTATTATCTTTGTGCCGTCCTCATTATTCTTTACATACACATGCAGTCTCATGTCTATATTATATGGAACAGGATTGTACGTAAAGTTCAGTTTATTATCATTGGCTATGGCCGTTGATATTCTATTCACGGTTGGTAGCTTTCGACCGCCGTCGTATTTTATACCATTTATCTCAAATGACATGACTGGAAGAATGATCGCGGTTTGGCGGTCGATATTCGGATCAGTCTCGATTCGAGTCAGCATCTTTTCCTTGGCAGCATACGTCAGAGGCACTGTTAGAATCTGCGTGCGATCGCCGGCGATAGTGCGCTCGATCTGAATATCAGAGAATATTCTGCCAAATACTACAATGTACTTGCGAATTAATTGATGATACCATACCGGATTACCTAGAACGCTCATGTGTTACTCTCAAATTCCTTCGTTCTCAGCGAATGGATTTGCCTCACTGAAGTCAATGAAGTTATCTGACTCGCTCTGAATCTCTTCGTTCTCAGTGGTCGGCGCGATCACCTCTAGATCATACTTCTCGCTTACTATATAGTCTGAATCTTCGGTCAAGACTGGCGCACCGGTTTCGTCGAGCACGGCCCAGTCAATAATATTGGTGCTGAAGTTAGTCTGAATGGCATCAATGTCAGCGATGCCGGTGTTAAATGTCTCATTCGAGTATTCAAACAGCTCGCAGGTAAGACGATATGTATAGACCTTGCCGAGCATGAAGAACATCTCGAACTTGTCAACATACTTGATCTGGAAGCATTTCTTATTGAACGGGAAGAATATTATATCTCCCTCATTCGGTCTTAGCTGTGCCGTATAGGCGCCGATCTCTGTATTAAAAGACTGTATCGGTATTGACAGAACTATCTGGTCTCTAATCTCAAGACCAAACTTGGACATGAGGCTACCATCGCCTTGGAACCCATCGACATTATTAATGTACAGCGCGACCATATAAGCATTGGTATACGACGACTGATCATCAGTATAATATAGCTTGTCTTTATTATTGATATTTCGCGGTACGTAGTAGCAGTCCAACCCATGGATATTCGTCGCCTCAACAATGAGGTTATTCAGGAGCTCTTGCTCCTTAGACGAAGCATAGTTATTGAAGAAAAAGTTTGAGACACCGGTGGACAAAATTTTATACCTTTAAAGTATATATTCTAGCCGATCATATCCGTAACCGGAAGTGAATAGGACGTAATCATTTCTTTCTCAAGATCTTCACGTTCTTTGGTGGCATCGTTTAAGATCTTTTCACCATTAAACATGATACCACCTGGCATCTGCATACCGGTGAATTTGGTCAGGTTCCATCCCCACTGCTGCTTTATCAAGCATGCAGCGTAGCGCTGCAGCCAGCGGTCGGACCATACCTGCGTGTAGATGTTAGGATCCACAGCGCCGTAGGTCTCTAGTACCAAGTAGTCGCCTGGTGCTATGATATTCCAGTCCATATCTATGTGGCACTGGTTCTTATGGCGATTGAACCTCAGCGGCTGTTGGCCGACCAGCATCTGCTCGAGAAACTGAATGTGCTGCAGCGCCATGTAGTATGGAACCATCGATACCGAGGTCAGCGTGTACAAGTCATTAAGAGCGATCTGGTAGCGAATGTTGAACAGGTTGTTTGTGTTGAGCGCCTGTCCGATTGGAAACACATTGATTACGCCAATTATGTTCTCCGGAATTGGAATGTAGCCACCCTTGAGCGGCTGCAGAATTGCGCCTGATCCGCCGGCCGTAGAGATCGTATAGGTCGGATCAGCCTTGAGTTTGAAGTTAGTATTTGAAGTATAGAGCTGATCCACTGGAACTGACAGTATCACACCGCTGCCATCGGTCACTGGATTCAGCGTGGTGACCGTGTTGGCGCCCTGAGTTATGGTTATGGTGTCGGCGTTAGAGTACCCCGTACCACCACTGCTGACTAGAACATCGGCTAGATTATATGGATAGTTTTTAGTATTAACTTGAAATTTGTAGAACTGCTTGTCCGAGCCATCGAAATGGTAGTCAGCATAGTAGCGAAGCGCCTCGTCGATGCGGTCGTCGACCTGGTCATCATCAATATTGATCTCAACAACAGGCTTTCCTAGCCGACGCAGACAATATTCTTTAAATTCAGGTCTTGTTGTTGGAATGGCCATTAGTTAAGTCCCAGTAGCTGCTTGAGTTCATCGATGGTTAAACCAGCAACTGCTGCGAGCTTTTGTTCTGGTGTAATCTGAACTGGCTTGTCATTTTTCAATCTTTCTACCTCAGCCTTTAACTCTTTAATTGCTTCCACTAAAAGTCCGACCATATTGCCATATGCAACAGATAGATAACCATCGGAATTAGCATGAACAGCTTCGGGCAACACCGCCTGTACATCCTGAGCTATGACTCCTGTCCGACGGCGCAAAACACCATCGCTATTGAATGTAATACCTTTGATGTTACTTAATTTGTCGAGAGCATTATTAATTACTTCAATATCAGACTTAAGACCAATATCCGAAGTAGATGTTATATCGCCTGTTGCGGTAATAGTCGCTGCGCTAAGCGTGCCGGTAAATGTTGGGTTAGCGCTGAGTACCATTGATCCGGTGCCAGTGACAGAGTTGGAGAGCGTGACGCCGCCATAATTAAGAGGAACGTTGAGTGTCACCGCACTCGCGGTCGCACTCATCATCGTAGACGAGCCGCCGACCGTCTGAAACAGATGAGCGCTGTTTCGGTAGTAGTTAGACGGCTCTCCTGTGCCTCCGAGGAATATATTATGCCGCGCCGAACCGTCGAACAAAATGGTGTAGGCGCCACTAACAAGCAGGAGATCAGCGTTGTTGAATTTATATGCCGAAGTGACATTGACAGAGGGAACTGTTAGTGTTCCCGTGACATTGACAGAGGGAACTGTTAGTGTTCCCGTCATCGTCGGACTATTATTAAACACCAACACACCGGAACCGGTCTCATCGCTGATAACACTAGCCAACTCTGCTGAAGTCGTGGCTGCAAAT
>Ga0194129_10008761_pt1 | contig 11586 bp, 13 predicted proteins | sample TA2KigCa35mmetaG_FD_150862 | JGI IMG/M metagenome (GOLD analysis project Ga0194129, IMG submission 150862) | Freshwater microbial communities from Lake Tanganyika, Tanzania - TA2015038 Kigoma Deep Cast 35m | ecosystem: Environmental > Aquatic > Freshwater > Lake | place: Tanzania: Lake... | reverse complement strand
TGCTACTGTCTTCCATAAACAAATTCTTTTATCCATTTTATATATTCAGTTGGAAAACACATTAATTCTGATGCTGAGCCCGAATATGTGTTTTGAATATTCGTATAACCAAAATCTAAATCAGTTTCCATGTGCTTTAGCTATATAATTTATATCACCTTCAGGTTCTTCTTCCTGAGTTTGTGGTAAAGCAACTCCAACTCTCTCATTTCCTTTCTTATCAAAGTATTCCCTAACATACTTCAATTTTTTTTCGGTATCCAAAATTTCTGAATAATCCATATCCATAAGGTCATTGATAATCTGCCCTCTATTGGAAGTTTTCCTACCGGTAACAACAATAGCAACCTGCTTTTTTGTTGATGCACTACCTTTATCGTAGTATTTCATAATAGCTTGAAGGTGTAAATCGTTTTTACCCATCTCTTTTATGAAATTTTCTCTCAATATAGAGCGAATTTTTTCTTTTACTAAATCCATTATGTCTAATTTTACTTTTATAAATATTAGATTTGTGGATTAAGTTGATTTTTTTTAATTAATTCGGTGGCAAAATTCTTAATTAATTCCGGACCTAATTTGTAAGCTTTATCGTAAAATTCTTTTTTTCTATCAATTGGTTTGATTTTTTCAGAAAAAGAAGGAGTCCTATTAATATAATCTTCTGTAATATAAATTGTATCCATAACGAATTGTCTAACATCATATCCTAATTTTACTGCTATTTTTGCACATTCTAATCCATATGTATCTTCTGGCCCATATCCGCCAAATACATCTGGAATACCAACTAATTCCCAAAATGATTTAGAATATAAAGTATGCATACCGCATCCAAATTTAAAAGTTTTAATTTCTGATACATTAACTTTTTCTATTGGTTGATTTAATGCTCCAAACATAACTTGTTTATCATCTATACCTGTACCATATGGTTTATCAATAAAATCTTTATGACATAAAACATCCCAAGTTGAATCCCACCATTTTGGTAGTGATGGCGATAAAATATAAGTTCCATCTAACATATAAGAAATGTTCAATTGATGTTTCAACATATGTTCGTGAAAAAGGATATCTGTATCACAGAATATAAATTGGTCATAATCTAATTTAATTGATTCTCTTTTTTGTTGTGTAGTCCCCCAACAACTATCATCCAATATTATTTCATTTACATTTTTTAAACCATTAAATAATATAGCAAATTTAGATACAAAATAAAATTGTTTATATTCACTATCTTGCCAATTGGTTAGTTCAGGATTTAAATTTAGAGTTACTTTAAGTGTAACATCATCATCTTTATCTAAGTAAGAAAAAGATTTATGCATTTGAAACATTAATCTTTCAAACATTTCCAATTCAGATGGCATTACATGTATGCAAATAAGTGTTCTTTTTTTAGCCATTAGAATATGTTTTTAAAGAATGGTGGGACCATATCTTTTTGTTTTAAATTAAATATGTGTATTTGGAATATATCCCATTCAAAACTACCCAATTGGTCAGTTTGTTGAATTATAAAGGGTATATTCTTTATAAATGTAGTAAAGTTATTATTATTAAGTTTAGAACCATCAAAAAGAATTTGTATATCACCTTTCATTGTATCGCCAATTGTATGGTATTTATCACTTAAATCAAACATAGATTGTGTTTGTTCCTGATGAGCTAATTCTTTATATTCACAATCTACATAAATTCTATCACACCACGGTTCAAGTGCAGATAAAATTTGTTGATTACAATTATGGACAACAAAAGTAGTATCATAACGATTACCAACAATAGGCATCATTAATTCATCATGCAAAACATCAGTATGCCATTTTCTCCACCACTCTTTAAATTTATTTTGGCGAAGTAAAGTGTATTCAACCGAATCTTCAGGCTTATACCATTTTGTTCCATCTGGTAAATCAATTACTCTTTCAATCTTAATACCATCTTTAAACCTACTACCTCTACAAGTCATATGATATACAAAAGCATCTCTACTTTGTACCAACTTATATTGTTGTAAATGAAAACGATTGAATAAATCAGAATCTTCCAGCTCCATTGGTGCAAATAATTTATCATGTCCACCAATACAAATAAAATCTTCTTTGTAAATCATCCAAGGTGCAAATATACCTTGAGTTGTTTTATTTTCATTTATACATTCAGTTTCATATACAAATTTTTTGAATTCTAAATCTTTAAATTCTTCAGGCTCCATACCAAAATTTTGCACATACTTCTCAGGACCTGGTGGGTGTAGTGGTGGTTCAATTCGAGTTGCAGAAACTACACTTAATGGTTCTAAGTGCTTTAACATATTACCAACATAGTTTTGAGTCACAATCATATCGGAATGTAATATAGTTACTACCGGAGTTTGTGCTATATTAATACCTATATCATATAAAACTGTATGTCCAACTCTTTCAGGTCCTTCGTTTCTATATCCTTTTATATATGGATGTTTTTCCTCCATCAATTGTACCCATTCCCAAGTACCATCAGTTGAAGCATCATCTAAGATTACTATATCGTGCGAATCGCCATAACAATCTTCAATACTGGAAATTGCTTGTTTCAAATACTTAACATTATTCCTACACGGAATAATAAATGTTATGCGTTGATTATTTGCCATAATTTTCTAAATAATATTTTAAATCTTCTGGCGTTCCCAATCCCCACATTTTTTCAATATTGAATGTTTTGATTTTTTTACAATCTCCAATTGCTTCATTGAAAACAGGGCAAACATAAAATTCATTGTTTGTTCTGATATTTTTCTCAATCATTTGTTCTGCATATTTTACATAATCTGAACCCTTTGCCCAATAATAAACACCAACAGTTGCTATATCTGAAATCGGATTTTTCTCTGCTACTTCGGTAACATAACCATATTCATCTATCTTAGCGAATGACCATTTAGGGTGAGTTGCCTTAAAAGTCAATATACCACCGTCAACTTTTTGTTCTATCATTTTATACATAAACTCATTACTATCCCATTCTACAAATTGGTCTGAGTTTGCCATTAATAAAGGTTCATTATTATTAATAAATTCTTTTGCTAATAAAGTTGTACACGCAGCCCCTTTCGTTATTTCATCAACTTCAACAATCTTACAATTAGGAGTTATTAAATTTAATAAGGTATCTAAATTATATTTTACTCTATGTTCTTTTTGTACCGCATATATGTAGGTTGCATCTATATTTAAATTATCAACAACCACTTGAATCATTGGTTTACCTTCTACATCAATCAGAGGTTTAGGAAATGTGTAACCAGCCTGCTGAAATCTACTGCCAGCTCCGGCCATAGGAATAAGAACATTCATCTTTCCACCTTGCCATTTTGGTTTACTCATAACTTTCTTTTCTTTTAATTTTGTTTCTAATTTTTCTAATGTTAAATCATTCGGATTATCAACTCTTAATACGTTTGCTCTACTTCTACTTGCAGCTAATAATCCATGTGGTGAATCTTCAACAATAAGTGTTTCTTCTGGTAAACATGCCATCATACTCATTGCTTTCCAATACATCTCAGGATGTGGTTTAGAGTTCTTTACATCCTCATTAGAAAGGATTAAATCCATATACTCAATCAAACCTATTTTTGATAACATTACCAATACAGACCTTCTAATTGAGTTTGAACAACATACTAATTGATATCCAGCATCTCTAAGTTTTCTAAATATTATAACAAGTCTTGTATTATTACTTAATGCAGATATCGCTTCAATTGTTAATTGTTGTTTTCTATTCCAAACTTTTTCATATACATCTTTTGGTAATTTTTTATTTTTACTTAGCATTTCCAACTTTTGATTTGTTTTTAGACCATCATAAGTTGAAAGATGTTCAGCCTCACTAATTACGAATTTCTCATCTATTTCTCTAAGAGATTCATTTAACGTATCAAAGTGTATTTGTTTTGCTTCAACTAAAACACCATCCAAATCAAATATAATTAATTTTATCATAAATGTTTACCAACTTTAGTTACACCTTTATGCTGAACAGCTATTGTAGCACAATCATTAGCATAAATAATTGCGCTTTGCAAATCATTTGTTCTACAATATTGAATTGTTAATGCAGCTATAAATGTATCACCAGCTCCACTATTATCTCTAACTTCAACTTCTTTTACTCTATATTCTTTATCTTTATATTTACATCCTTTACCACTCATAGTTATAATCAACTTATCGTAGAATTTATCAAAGTATTGACCGGCTGTAATATTATTATCATATTCATGCTCATTTATTTTAATAAATGTAGCACCTAACATTTTTTCGTTTACAATTTTCTTCGTATCAATAAATACCGTATTATGTTTAGAACAAATGTATTCAATATCATCGTACTCTAAAAATCCTTTATTATAATCTGATATGATTACTGCACAATAATTATGAAATGGTATATGTTCCATACCTTCGATTCTTTTTGATTTAGTATAATCAGAATCTACTCTAATAATTTGGTGATTTGTTTTTTCTTCAACATATCGTGTCTTTGTTATAACTTCTGAATTTGTTACCAAATCAACTTCAACTCCCAAAGATTCTATGTTTTCATATACGTTAGCAGCCATTCCACCAGTTTCAGTTTTTCTTTGTGGAATAAATACAGGGACAGGGGCTTCAGGACAAAGCCTGTTTGCTTTACCATAAATAAAAATATCTTTACAACTATCTCCTATGACTAATATTTTCATATTACCAACTAATTTCCCAATCTTTAAATTCTGCTGCTAAACAATCAATCTTATAATCTTTTCTTCCACCCATTATCTCTTGAATTTTGTTTTTAGCAACATTTCTAATTCCATTTAATCCATGTGTTAATTCTAAATTATTACCAGTTCTAATCCCTTTACGATAATTTGATTCATTATGCCAAATATGTAAGTTCATCTGAGAAAGGACTACAATTGCTCTAATTGTTTCTGCCGTAATTGGTTCTTTACTATCTTTTAGATATAATTGAATATCATGTACAATTGCTTTTATTTCTTCAGCATATTCTTCTTTATGTTCGGTAATAAAAACTTCTTTTAATTGAACGATACTCAAACGGTCAACTAATTCACTTAATGTGGGTAGATACTTTCTTTCTTCCATATTATAAATTTGTAAAATTTTGATTATTTTTCTTAACTATTAATTTGTATGCTTCTATTAATTGTTTTATTCCATAGTCTAAATCATAAATTGGTTTCCAGCCTAATGATTCTAATTTTTCATTTGATACAATATAATTTCTTTTATCAAAATCTTCTTTAAAATCATCTTGTTTAATTACCAAAGTTGGGATATGTTCTTTAATCTTTTTTGCTAATTCTAATTTAGATAGGTTTGCGGTTGATAAACCCACATTAAATGCCTGGCCTTTACACTTGTCATAATTTTCAATAACAAACTGAAAAGTACGGGATATATCTTGAACATGTATGTAATTTCTTTTAAAGTGTGCTTCAAATAATACCAAATATCCATCTACAATACTCTTATAAACAAAATCATTTACTAATAAATCAGTTCTCATACGTGGTGATACACCAAATACTGTTGCTAATCTCAATGATACACCATTTCCATTTTGTAACATTAGATTTTCTGCATCACATTTAGTTTTAGCGTAAAGAGATAGTGGATTAAACGGAGATTCTTCGGTAATAATTGAATCTGATGAACCATATTGTGAATTTGTATTAGGTAAAATTAATTTTTGGTCATCTCTTAATATTTCAACTATATCAGCTACTTGCTGAAAGTTTACAGCTACTGTCAATTCAGGATTTGCTTTACATGCGGGCATACCCACTATTGCAGCCAATGGAATTATTATATCATTTAATTGTACTAATTCTTGTAAAAGTTTTTTATCTCTTACATCGCCTAAATGATATTGAAATTTTGGATTTCCAAATAAGTGTAATAAACTTATTTGGTCATACATTAAGTTATCTAATACGGTTACACTATATCCAACTTCTAATAAATGCTTAGTTAAATTTGAACCCAAATAACCAGCTCCTCCTGTAATTAATACTTTCATATTCTTTGTTTTATATTGTTATATACTATTGTTAAACCATCTTTTAAAGATGTTTTTGCTTCCCAACCTAATTCTTTTTTTACTAAACTACAATCACACCATTGCCCCCAAATCACTGTATTCTTTATAGTATCCCATTCAATTTTGATATCTTTACCGCTAATCTCTATAACATTCTTTGCTATTTCTTCAATTGTACATCTATCACCTTTACCAACATTATATGGACCAACTAATGATTTAGTATCCATAGCTTCAATCATTTTTTCAATACAATCTAAAGCATCATCAATATAACAATAAGAACGAGTTTCTTTGCCAGTACCCCATACTTTAAATGGTACTTCTGGATATTTTATTGCTCTATGCGAAAATACAGGAATTACCGAACCGGATTCTAATTCAAAGTCTTGATTTGGTCCATAGATTCCAATAAATCTTGCTATACCAATTGTTAAAAAATTATGTTGTTTATATGCGGATTCTAATGCTATTTCACCTATTAATTTTGCCCAACCATATGTTAGCTCTGGATTAGCTGGATATGCATCCGATTCTTTAATCATTGGGGAATCTGTTATGGTTTGTAATTCTTTTGGATAAATGTGAGCGGATGATGCGTAAAAATATTTTCTAATTTTATTTTCAATAACACATCTCAATACATTCGAATCCATTTGTATGTTAGCATTCATAACATCATATGGCTTAGATAAATAAGTTCCAATTCCACCAACTTTCGATGCTAAATGAATTACAATATCAATATCAACAAAACAATCTTTTACTTCATGATATTTTGTCAAATCTAATGTTTTAAAATTAATTCTGCCAATTACATCCGATAAAAATGATGCCTTTCCTCTTTCCAAATTATCAATAACGGTAACATCATACCCACTATCAACGTATCGTTTAGTTAAATGTGAACCTATAAACCCAGCTCCACCGGTTATAACAACTTTTTTCTTTTTTCTTTCAAGTGTAAACAATCCAGAATCCCCTGCAGGAAGATTTGAGCCTTTATGCATTTTCGTATATTCAAGATTAGAAAATCCAAAGGTTGCTATTCCATTTTGGTGCAACCATCTAAGTAACATTCCTTCATTAAATTTAGGACCATTTACATTATCAGGATTTTTATAATAATCATCCACAAGCTTACTAATCACACCAATTACTTTTTTAGAAGCTACCCAAAATTGGTCATTTAGATGTGATTGTAATCCATTAAAATGATTCTTAGAATAATAATATGTACTATCTGATAAAGCATTGAAATTAAAATCCATTTTACTGTGTATCACTAAATCGTTTCTACTTTTAATATAAAAATCATATTCAGGAACATTTTTTAAAAGATGACACAAATTATAATATTGCCAAAATCCGGATTCATCAGCACGAGATTCATTTCTATACTTTGACCAATCGGAATTTAAAAAATCAATTTCAGGAACTAAAAATATTTGCTTAGGCTTCCATGCAGATTCTTCCCATTCTCTTCTGTATTTAGGTAAACACGCTACATAGGTATCAAATTCACCTAATAGCGATTTATGCCTTTCAACCATTTCATCATTACCTCTATATTCTCCAGATAGTAATAGTGCAATTCTCATTATAATCTTGCGTTTTCTTTATTGTTATTATACCATTCGATAGTTTGTTTTAGACCATCTTCTAATGATGTTGATGGAACATAACCAAATGCTTCTTTAAATTTACTCATATCATAAAATCTCTTAGGTTGCCCATCTGGTCTAGTCGTATCCCAAACAATTTCACCTTTATATCCTACTAATTTGGCAATAGTTTCATTCAATTCTTTAATAGATGTTTCAACACCAGTTCCCAAATTAAAAGGACCTACTTCATCACATGCCATAGCATCTATAATTGCTTTTACAGTATCACCAACATATAAAAATTCTCTTGTTGCTACACCAGTTCCCCATACTTCAACAGTTGGTGAATTTGATTCTTTAGCCGCAATAAATTTTCTAATCAAAGCTGGAATTACATGCGAATTTTCTAAATGGAAATTATCATATGGCCCATATAGGTTAGCAGGTAATAATACAGTTGTATTAAATCCATATTGCTCTTTATATGCCCAACCACCAATCACTAAATTCTTTTTAGCTAATGAATAACCATACGAATTCATATCAGGTAACCCATTCCAAAAATCATTTTCAGAAAATGGCACAGGTATTTCTTTTGGGTATCCACAACCTGCAGCTAAAGATACAACTTTTTCAGTACCATTTATATAAGAGTAATGATTAATTAAAATACTCATCATACCATTAATATAAAAAAAGTCTGCAGGTCTTGCTTTGTTTGCAGCTATACCACCAACTAATCCTGCAATATGTAAAACTACTTCTGGTTTGTTACTTTGAAAATACCCTTTTACACTTTCTTCTTTTGTTAAATTTAATTCAGATGATGGTGGTATTAATAAATTTGTAAATCCCTGTTTTTGTAGTTCTTCTACTAAGTTTTTACCAACGAAACCACTAGCGCCGGTTACTAAAATTTTTTTGTTTTTAAATTTTTCTATTTTCATATTATTTTATTTTTAATTTAGATAATTTTGTCCATTAATAAATTCCAAAGAATCATTAATAATATTATTTTGTATTATTTCTCCAATTAATTGTGTATTAACATAACAAACATCAGTACCACTACTATAATAAGATTTAAATTCTTTACTTTCCATATATTCATTAAAATTGTGAATAGATTGTTGTTGCGATAGTTCACCTTCGTATGCAGAATGTGCATAATATTCAGATTGTACAAAACAGATTCTTTTAATATAATCACCTGAACTTTTTATTACATTTAAATCATTTGATTGTGTATCTGTTTTTAAGAATTCAATATAAGGAATTTTTTCCCAATCTAAATTTTTTAAAAATTCTTTTAAAGGCATCGCTTTTACTTGTATTACTTTTTCAGTTACAACCCCATTTAATTTTTCATCAATTGGTTTATGTAATGATGAACACCCTGTATTTAATTCAGATGTACAATAAAAATTTTTATCAGTTAATTGTTCTACGTTATCAATAGCCACTTCAAATATTTCAAATTGGTTTCCTTTTTCTTCAAAAGTTGCAATTATAGTATTATCTTTTGTAATGATACCTTTATTTTGAACTAATTTATAATCATTGGGATACAAATTTATACCATTTATTACTGATTCAACATTAAATGGATTGGGTTCAAAACCAAACACTGCCATATCACTATATTTACTTAACCAAAATGCTGCATTAGGTGCTGTTGATGATGTTCCTACATCCAATCTAATTCTTTTTATATTTTCATTTAATTTTAAATTCTCAAACATATTATTTGTTTATTTTTTTAATTAAATTATCTATTGAATATTGCTTGACATGCTGGTGTGCTGCTTCAACAATATGCCAATAATTTTGATAATTTTTTGATATTTCAGATATCATTTCATCCAATTGTTCAAAATTTTCCCAATATAAAAAATGTTTATTGGGTTCAAACCATTCTTCAATTACATTCCAATCATCTTTATAAATTAACATAAGAGTTTTACAAGCAGCAGCTTCAACCATTCTGGTTTTCATTTGTGGCAACATCGCCATTTCATATGCTTTATCTATATTTTTAAAAGCGTTTATATTTTCAATACTTTTTAAATTCTGAATTTGGTCTATTCTTAGAAAAATAAGATTAATACCAACATTTATTTTAGCTTTACTTATCAAATCCCATTTTTCTTGTGAAGATAAATTAAAATGAGTTACTAATTTTTCAGTATCATTATCAAGCCCATATTGCGATATTGTAGAAAATAAATGATTATGATTTGATATTGTTTTTAATAAATTTTTATACATCGAATGATGTACTTGTCCATAATATATTACATCGTGTGTTTTATCGTCTATCGAAATATTATTAAACTTTTCAAAGTGCTTTTCAGGATACGGAAAACATATTGGTATAAACTTAGTATTATTTATTTTATCATCTATACCATTTAATACATTTGCTGTGTAAGGACATATTGTATATACATTATCAAAGTAATATTGTTTTAATACATCAATAAATCCACCTATTATTTCACATGGCATTACTGTATTCAAAAGTATCTTATTTTTTGAACCTTCGTACTTATCTTTTAATTCATTGTTATCTAATGATTGCCATCCCCAAAACAATACATCATCTGCATTGCCATCATCATAGAAATTTAAATCGAAATGTTTAACAATACAATCACCATATTCACCGCCTGGCGTATATAATACTTTCATAATTTTATTTTAATATATAATTTTCTGGATAGAATTTTTCTCTTTTTAAGGTTGGCTCATCAGGATGATACCATTCCGGTGCTACAACTATTTTATTTGGATTTGGATTTACGTATGCAGCCCACCATCCAAATGAACTAGCATGCGATAATATGTTATGGTTACAGCTCATTATTCTACAATAATCATCAATTTGGTCTTGTCCTTCTGAAAAAAGAAATCCATCTTCACCAAAAAATCGTTTACACCATTCCACATCAATACTATTATCTTCATTAAATCTTTGTCCACCTGTGAATACTAAGAACTTAACATTCTTTCCTTCAAACACTTTCTTAGCTTCCTTAAAATAAGTTTCATACATCCCACCCGGCTCATATGCTTGAATAAGACCAGTTTGTCCATTTGTCATATTATCACCTCTCCTAACATGCACACTTACTATTTCACATTGATGTTCCTCTTTTAAGAAATCAATATAGTTCATACCCCTATCCAAATAATAATTGATTGGAGTAAGTTCTTTTTTAATTTGTTCTTGAATATGTTCAAAATAAAATATACTCTGATAATATCCGTCTATTGTTGTATTATCGGGCAAATTAAAAAAGTTCGGGTCATACTTTTGCCAAGTAGGTTCTTCATAAAGATGCTGTAATTTATTAGCATCTTCTTGTGTTAAGTAATCACACTCAATATTAAATTTATCCAATAGACAATTCTGCCCATGCCACGCCATTGTTTGTGGATTTGGAATTTTTATTTCATACCCGTTTTTAGTAGCCAGTCCTTTTAAAGCCGCGTATTGGAATAACTGATTACCCAATCTACCATTTTGCCCCAAATTATGAAACGTTATCATTATTCAATAACTTTATTATTTTTGAAAACAGTGAATTCAGTAAGGTCTCTATAACCATTTAATTCTCCCTGGTCTGAATTGTGATATGGTAAATTTTGCATTACCGCTAAACCATGTGCCGCTTGTTGTGGAGTCATATACATATTCCAACCCAAAAACTCAATATCATCATCTTTGTAATACTTCTCACTTCTACCTTCATATCGAGCTCTCTTAAACCATTCAGCTGCTTTAGGGTCATCCGTTAAAATCATACCACCTTTCCAAATTGGAAGAATCTTTTTAATGTGAAATGATAATCCCATATAAGTTCCAGGCATA
>Ga0194129_10008759_pt1 | contig 11588 bp, 7 predicted proteins | sample TA2KigCa35mmetaG_FD_150862 | JGI IMG/M metagenome (GOLD analysis project Ga0194129, IMG submission 150862) | Freshwater microbial communities from Lake Tanganyika, Tanzania - TA2015038 Kigoma Deep Cast 35m | ecosystem: Environmental > Aquatic > Freshwater > Lake | place: Tanzania: Lake... | reverse complement strand
CTCGCCTCAGCCGCGGCCATGGCCAGCCCCACCTTTCCGCGCACGCTGATGCTGCTGGGCAGCGGAGAGCTGGGCAAGGAGGTGGCGATCGCTGCCCAACGCCTCGGCTGCCGGGTGATTGCCGTGGACCGCTACCCCGGTGCGCCGGCGATGCAGGTGGCCGATCAGGCCGAAGTGGTCGCCATGACCGATCCCGAAGCCCTCAAGGCTGTGGTGCGCCGCCACCAGCCCGATGTGGTGATCCCCGAGATCGAAGCGCTGGCGGTGGATGCCCTGGCGGAGCTCGAGGCCGGCGGCATCACCGTGATTCCCACGGCCCGGGCCACGGCGGTGACGATGAATCGCGATCGGATCCGTGATCTGGCCGCCAGTGAGCTGGGGCTGCGCACCGCCCGCTTCGCCTACGCCGAAAGCGCCGAGGAACTGGCCGCCGCCGCTGCCCCCCTGGGCTGGCCGGTGGTGGTGAAGCCGGTGATGAGCTCCTCCGGCAAAGGCCAAAGCGTGGTGGATGGGCCCGAAGGAATCGCCGCGGCCTGGGAGGCGGCGATGGCCGGCGCCCGCGGCAGCGGCGCGCGGGTGATCGTGGAGGAGTTTCTGCGCTTCGAGCAGGAGATCACCCTGCTCACCGTGAAGCAATGGAACGGGCCCACCCTGTTCTGCCCGCCGATCGGCCACATCCAAGAGCGGGGCGACTACCAATGCAGCTGGCAACCAGCCCACCTCGACTGGGATCAACTGGCAGCAGCCCAAACCATGGCGCGCCAGGTGACCGACAACCTCGGTGGTGCCGGCATCTTCGGAGTGGAGTTCTTCGTCTGCCGGGGGGAAGACGGCGGCAGTGAAGTGGTGTTCTCCGAGCTCTCCCCCCGCCCCCATGACACCGGCCTGGTGACCCTCGCCGGCCAGAACCTGAGCGAGTTCGAGCTGCACCTACGGGCGGTGCTGGGCCTGCCGATCCCCGAGATCCGCTCCACGGGCCCCGCCGCCAGCCGCGTGATCCTGGCGGAGCAGGCCAGCGAGAGCGTGCGCTTCAGCGGCCTTGAGCAGGCCCTTGCCGAGGTGGATGTGCAGGTGCTGCTGTTCGGCAAACCCGATGCCCGCCCGCACCGGCGCATGGGCGTTGCCCTGGCCAGCGGCGCCAGCCTGGAGGAAGCCCGTGAGCGCGCCGATCAGGCGGCGGCCGCGATCTCGGTGTTGCCGGGCAGCTGATCCAGCTGGGCGAGAGGCCCAGATGCCCCTGGCCTCAAGGGAAGACGCGCGATACGGTGCGCCCACGCACACCGTCCATGTCGCAGGCCCAGCCCAATCCAGCGCCGCGTCGCCGCCCATCCCGCGGCCGGCTGAAGCCTGTGGAGAAGCAGGAGCGGCCGGGCCGGCGCGGCGCCACTGCGGCTCGCCAGGCCACGGTGACACCGATGGAGCCGCGGCGGCGCACCAAAACCGCCAAGCGCGGTGTGCCGCGCCTGCCCCTGTTCCTCGCCGGGATCGGCCTGGGCTACGGCCTCAACGGCCCGCTCCCCCACCTCGCCATGGGCCTGCTGGCCGGGCTGCACCACTCCAGCAACTTGCTCGGTTCCCTGGTGACCCCGGCCGGCATGGGCGACCGGCGCATCGTGGTGATGGGCACCGACCACGTGAGCACCAACACCGATGTGATGTTCACGGTGCAGCTGCGCGATGGGCGCACCGAGCTCATCCAGGTGCCGCGCGACACCTTCATCGAATCGGATCGCTACGGCGTGATGAAGGCCAACGCCCTCTACAGCAGCGGCGGGCCGGAGATGGTGAAACAGGAGCTGAGCAAGCTTCTCTCGGCCAAGGTGGATCGCTACCTGGTGCTCAACCTCAAGGCGGTGCAGCGCCTCGCTGACGCCCTGGGTGGCGTGGAGGTGGATGTGCCGAAGCGCATGGTTTACGTGGACAACAGCCAAGGGCTGTACATCGATCTCTACCCCGGCCGCCAGCTGCTCAAAGGCGAAGCCCTGGAAGGCTTCCTGCGCTTCCGCCACGACGAGCTCGGCGACATCGGCCGGATGGAGCGCCAGAAGCTGGTGCTCAAAGAGGTGTTCAAAAAGCTGGCCAATCCCGCCATGGCCACCCGCCTGCCGGAACTGATGAACATCGCCGGCAAAGACGTGCTCACCGACCTCTCTCCGGTGGACATGGGCGCCCTGGTGACCGCGATGGCCACCACCAAGCTCAGCTCCAGCCGCTTAGAGGGCACCCCCTACTGGCATGAAGACATCAGCTACTGGCTGCCGGATGCCAACCCCCAGCGCGACCTGTATCGCAGCCAGGAGCAACCGCCCCTCTAAGCCGCAGGCCGGGCTTCAGCGCCGCAGAAAGCGGTAGTGATCCAGGCCCTCCAGCACACCCCACGCCTGGCGGCGCGAGGCGAAGAACACCTTGGAGCGGCGGCGCAGATCATCGAGGGAACGGTCGTGATCACCCACCACCACCCCCAGGGCGCGGCCGTTGAGCAGTTCGCCATCGCCCTGCTGCGACGCCACCACCAGCACCTGCTCCAGCGGCAAGCCCCAACGCAGGCTCAGATGGCGGATCGCCTCCGCCTTGGAGGCTCTAAGCGGCAATACATCCAGGAACCAATAGTGGAACAGGTGGGCGCGAGCCTCCAACTGTCGCTGGCGCAGGCGCTGACGCACCATCTCGAGCACACCCGCCGTTGGCGCTCGAAGGGTGTAGCTCAGCTTGAACGGGCCCTGCTGCGCTGGCGGTTGCAGCACCAGGCGTGGGGCCAGATCGGCCAGAGCCTGCTCCACAGCCTCCCGCTGCCAGCCCTGGGCGATGTGATCGCGCCAGGCCAAATCCGGCACACCTTCTGGGCCGTACAGGATCTCGGCACCGGCCTCCAGGATCCACACCTGCGGCGGTGGCAGATGCAGCTCGTGGTAGCGCAGGCTGGCTGAGGCAAAGCTGCGGCCACTGAGCATGCCGATGCCGCAGCTGGCGTCCGCCGCCAAACGGCGCCGCAACTCCTGCAATCCCGCGGGATCCGGCGCGTCGAGGCACACTTCGAGATCCAGCAGCAACAGCCGCTGCACCGGTGCTGCCGCCGAGGCGGGCAGCACAGGCTGCGGGCGCTGCTCCATCAGCTCCTGGCAGCGGCGCTGGGCTTGGCCTAGATAGGCGCACACATGGGCATCCCAGCTGAAATTGCGGCTCACGGCTTCAATGCCGTTGTCGCGCCAGCGACGCCAACGGCCTGGATCGGCAGCGGCGGATTCCAGGGCCTGCTGGTGATCGTCGAGGTCGGTCACATCCACGAGCTGGCCGTTGGCGTAGCGCTGCAGGATGTCGCGCGGCCCGCCGTCGTCGGTGGCTACCAGGGGGAGCCCTTCGGCCTCCAGCAAGTTGAGGCCGAAGGGCTCGGTGAGCGCAGGGTTCACGAACACGCCGCCATGACGCGCCGCCCAGCGGTAAATCGCCGGAATGTCGTCGCCGCGGTGCTGCTTCGGGTAAGCCACACGCCCGTAGAGATCAAAGCGATCCACCAGCTCAAAGATCTGCTGGAACTGATCGCGCTGCTGTTTCTCCATGGAGCGGGGATCCTCACGGCAGCCCAGCACGAGCACCAGGTTGTGGCGCTCCTGCAGCAGGGCCGAGCGGCCAAAGGCCTCCACCAGGGCCGGCACGTTCTTGCGGCGCACAGCGCGGCAGATACACAGCAGCGGCGGTTTGGCCGGATCACGCAGGAACGGCCGCATCAACTCCGCCACCGCCTGCTCCTCACCGGGCAGCTGCTGCGGATGGAAGCGGCGCGCATCCACCCCAGGCGGCACCACCACCGCGCGACTGGCGATGAAGTGGTCGTAGCGGCTGTATTGCTGCTGCGCCTCCTGCTGGGTGCTGGTGATCACCAGAGCGGCCTGAGCCAAGGTGCGCTCCTCCGCCTCAATGCGGCGGCCGATGGCGTAGGTGTGCTCGATCTGATCGTGCGCCATCCCACCGGCCAGCAATCGCCTCTGCTTTTCCCTCCCCAGGGAATGCCCCGTGAACACCAGGGGGATGCCCAGCCGCTGCGACACCAGCGCTCCCACATAACCCGCGTCGGCGTAGTGGGCATGAATCCAGTCCGGCCGGCGCTCCTGCGCCGCGATGTGAGCCACCACCCCATCGGCCAGCTCATCGAGATGGGGCCAGAGCAGTTCCTTGCGCAAATAGCGCCGCGGCCCGCACGGCAGGCGCACGATGGAGGCGCCGCCGCCCAGATCTTCCCGCAGCTCGGCGTAATCCGGAGAAACGCGCTTGTCGTGAATCAGCCGGGTGAGCACCTCCACCCGATCCACCTCGGGGCGAGCCGCCAGCGCTCGCGCCAACTCCAGCACGTAGGTGGTTTGTCCGCCGGTATCCGCATCGCGCCCCAATTCGAGCTCATGCCCTCGAAACAGCCCGTGCAAATGCAAATGAAGCAGATAAAAACCCACCCCGATCTCCGCCGCTGCATTCAGCTTTAGCCGAAATTTCAGGCGGGAAGAGGAGAGATTTAGGGAAACATCCCAAAATGACGCACAAATGCTGACGCAAAAGTCTTAAAGAATTTCAGTGCTTACCCACCAGTTTCTGGCGCAAACCCTTGATGCGATCCCGCAAGTTGGCGGCTTCCTCGAACTCCAGATTCTTGGCGGCATTCTTCATCTTCTCTTCCAACTGCTGAATCAATTCAGGCAGAGCATCGAGCGGCACCTCGTTGTGCTCCGCCTGTTCGGTGGCCTGCTCGAGCTGCTCGTCGTTGAGCCGGCGCGACACCTCCAGAAACGCCAGGATCGAGTTGCCGGCCCGCTTGCCGGCAGGCGAGGGCGTGATCCCGTGCTTCTCGTTGTAGGTCTGCTGGATGGCGCGGCGGCGTTCCGTTTCCGTGATCGCCTTGTCCATGCTGTCGGTGAGGTTATCGGCATAGAGCAGCGCCACACCCTCCACATGGCGCGCGGCTCGGCCGATGGTCTGGATGAGCGAGCGCTCCGCCCGCAGGAAGCCCTCCTTGTCGGCATCGAGGATCGCCACCAGCGACACCTCCGGTAGGTCGAGGCCCTCCCGCAGCAGGTTCACGCCCACGAGCACGTCGTATTCGCCGTTGCGGAGGTCTTGGATGATCTCGATCCGCTCGATCGAGTGAATCTCGGAGTGGAGATAGCGCACCCGCACGCCGTTCTCGGCGAGGTAATCGGTGAGGTCTTCGGCCATGCGCTTGGTGAGGGTGGTCACCAGCACCCGCTCCTGCTTGTCGGCGCGGATGCGGATCTCGCCGAGGAGGTCGTCCACCTGGCCTTCGGTGGGGCGCACCTCCACGATCGGATCGAGCACACCGGTAGGGCGGATCACCTGCTCCACCACATGGCCATCGCTCTGGCGCATCTCCCAGTCGCCCGGGGTGGCACTCACAAAGATCGTCTGGCGCGCCTTCTGCCAAAACTCCTCGCCTTTCAGCGGGCGGTTGTCCGCGGCTGAAGGCAAGCGGAAGCCGTGCTCAATCAGCACCTGCTTGCGCGATTGATCGCCGTTGTACATCGCCTGCAGCTGACTGCAGGTGACGTGGCTTTCATCCACCACTAGCAGCCAGTCCTCGGGGAAGTAATCGATCAGGCATTCCGGTGGCGTACCGGCCCGGCGACCAGCCAGATGGCGGGCGTAGTTCTCCACGCCATTGCAATAGCCCACCTGTTCAAGCATCTCCAGGTCGTAGGTGGTGCGCTGCTCCAACCGCTGGGCCTCCAGCAGCCGACCCTGTTCGTTGAGCACATCCAATCGCTCCCGCAGCTCCGTGCGAATCGCTTTGATGGCATCTTCCAGCCGCTCCTTCGGAGTCACGAAGTGCTTGGCCGGGTAGATGTTGATGCTCTCGAGGCTCTGAAGGATCTCGCCGGTGGTGGGATCCACATAGCGGATCGCCTCCACCTCATCGCCGAACAGCTCGATCCGCACCAGCCGGTCTTCATAGGCCGGGCCGATCTCCAGCACATCACCGCGCACGCGGAAGCGGCCACGGGAAATTTCCAGGTCGTTGCGGGAGTACTGGTTGTTTACCAGGTCCCGCAGCGAACTGCGCAGATTAAGGGTTTCACCCACCTCAAACTTCACAGCCGCCTTGAGGTATTCACTCGGAATCCCGAGGCCGTAGATGCAGCTGATCGAGGCCACCACGATCACATCGCGGCGCTCAAACAGTGAACGGGTGGCGGAGTGACGCAGCATATCGATCTCTTCATTGATCGATGCTGTTTTGGCGATGTAGGTATCGGAGACGGGCACATACGCCTCCGGCTGGTAGTAGTCGTAATAGGAGATGAAGTACTCAACGGCGTTGTTGGGGAAAAATTCCCGCAGCTCATTGCACAGCTGCGCCGCCAGCGTTTTGTTGTGCGCCAAAACCAGCGCCGGCCGCCCGGTCTGGGCGATCACGTTGGCGATGGTGAAGGTTTTGCCCGTTCCCGTGGCTCCCAGCAGCGTCTGATAGCGCTCACCGCCCTCCACGCCAGCCACCAGGCCAGCGATCGCCGTCGGCTGATCACCCTTGGGGCTGTAGGGAGCGTGAAGCTGAAACGGAGTGGCCATCAGGCCATTCTCGGGCAGTTAGCCCAGGGGCGTGGTGCTCATCAGCAACGAAGCGCGGGTTGCAGACACCTCAAGCCCGAGCATGCCCAGGATCACCGCGGAAAGACCGGCGTACACCACCGCCCCGAGCACCGCACTCACCACACCGTTGCGCAGCCGGAAACCGTGGATCAACCAAGCCGCCAGTGCAAACAGGATCACCGTGATCAGCCAGTTGTAGAGCCAAGTCACCGGAGCGATCAGCCCTCCCAGGCTGGTGATCGCCCAGGGCAGGGCCAGCACGGCCTTGAGCGGCAGCACCAGCAGGGTGCCCAACAGACCAATCACCGCTGCTGACAGCAGGGCGACGCCAAAACTGTCGACCTCAACCCCCAGGGGAAGAGCCGCCACGATCAGCAGAACCAGGGCCCGCACGGGCCACTGCAGCAACCAGAGCAAAGAAAAACCCACAACCACGGGCGGCTCTCACCGCAACGTAGTCATGGGTTTCCAAGCTGACCGCCGCAGCGGTTCAGGCTTGATTCCGAGCGTTCAGAACAGCTCTGGTGCTCAAACGGTGGCGTTCACGGCGCTGCCGAGGGCTTCGCGCAGACCGCGCACCACAGCCACCATCGCCAGCTGATCGTTCAGCTTGTTCACAGCCGAACCCACGCCCACGCCAGCGGCCCCGGCGGCGATCGCCATCGGCACGGTGACCGCCGACAGGCCGGAGGCGCAGAGCACGGGCACGCTCACAGCGCGGCTGATGCTGTGGGCAGCGGCCAGGGTGGGAGCGGCCTTCTCGATCAGGCCGAGGCTGCCGGCGCTGAAGGGCTTGGCGCTGGTACCGCCTTCGGTCTGAATGATGTCGGCGCCGGCGGCCACCAAATCAGCGGCCAGCTGCTCCTGCTGATCGAGGGGCAGCACGTGCGGCAAGGTGACGCTCAGCACCACCTCAGGCAGCAGCTCACGGGTGCGGCGGGTGATCGCCAACACTTCCTCGGCATCGAAGATGCGGCCGAGGGGGTAGAAGGCGTCGTAGTTGCCGATCTCCACCATAGCGGCACCAGCGGCCACGGCAGCGGGGAACAGCTCGGGATCCACGGCGCTCACGCAGATCGGCAGGCTGCTCACCTCAGCTGCCAGCTGCACCAGAGCCGGATCGCAGGCCACATCGATCACATCGGCGCCGCCCATGCCGGCCGCGCGGCTGATGCGCTCCACACTGGCGGCATCGAAGTTGGTGAGACCGGCGATCACCTTGAGGGCGCGGCGCTCCTCCAGAGCCAGACGAAGCGAAGCGGGCAGCTGGGCGAGACGCGACATACCAGTGCAGACAGAGTGGAGCGATTCTCCCACGCAGCATTTGGCGCCACGCTGGAGCCGCCACCACCTGCGCCTGCACCGTTGGCTGCTGCAGCGGCCAGCGCTGCTGCCCGATGGCGCCAGCCTGCTGCTGGCGGTGTCGGGCGGGCAGGATTCGATGGCGCTGGTGGGCCTGCTCCAGGATTTGCAGCGCCTGCATCACTGGCGGCTGCAGCTGTGGCACGGCAACCATCAGCTGCGCGCCAATGCCGGCGATCAGGCCGGCGAACTGGCGCACTGGGCGGCCCAGCAGGGCCTCCCCCTGGAGATCGAGGTGTGGCAAGAGCCCATGCCTGCTGAGGCGGCCGCCCGCGCCTGGCGCTACGCCGCCCTGGCCGCCGCCGCCAGCCGCTGCGGCGCCAGCCATGTGGTGACCGGCCATACCGCCAGCGACCGAGCCGAAACCCTGCTGCTGCAACTGGCCCGCGGCAGCCACCGCCGCGGCCTGGCCAGCCTGCGGCCGCAGCGACCGCTCACGGCTGAGCTCACCCTGGTGCGGCCGCTGTTGCTGTTCACCCGGGCTGAAACCGGCCAGGTCCACAGCCAGCTGGGCCTGCCCCTCTGGCCGGATGCCAGCAACGAGGACCCCCGCTACAGCCGCAACCGCCTGCGCCAGGAGGTGCTGCCGGTGCTCGAGCAGCTGCACCCAGGCGCCAGCCGCCGCATCAGCGGCGTAGCCGAACGGCTGGCCGAGGAGCAAGACAGCCAGCAGGAGCTGGTGGAGCTGGCCCTGACAGGACTGCTGGCCGAGCCAGCCGCGCCCGCCGGGGCCCTGCGGCGGCGCGAGCTAGCGGCGCTGCAACCTGCCAATCAGCGGCAACTGCTGCAGCACTGGCTGAGTCGCCAGGGGGTGAACAGCCTTCCGGCCGAGCAGATCAACGAGCTCCTGGGCCGGATGGCCCATAGCCGCGGGCCGGGCAGCAGCGATCTGCGCGCAGGGATCCGCTTGCAGTGGGACCGGCAACACCTCTGGTTGCAGCCAGCCAGCGCTGGCCCACCGCACAAAGCAGAGCCGCCCGAGTCGCCCTAAACCAGGAGACGAGCATCCCTTGCATGCCCCCAGTACCCATGCCCAGCCCGGAGGAGCAGGCCTACAGCGCCGTGGAGCGGGCCTATGGCCAGGGTGATTTTGCGGGGGCGTTTCAGCAGGCGGAGGCGCTGCAGCCACAGCTCCAGCCCAACCGCAGCGACCTGCTGGATCAACGCCTGCAGCTGCTGATCGGCCACATCCATCTCTATGGCCTAGGCCAACCGCGCCTGGCGGAAGTCGCCTACCAGGCCGTTCTGAGCAGCTGGCCTGAACCCACCTACCGGCAACTGGCCGAGCAAAGCCTGCAGCTCTGCGCTCAGCAACCGGAACCCGCCCAGACCAATCCCGAGAGCAACCCTTCCAGTGCCCTAGCAAGCGAACCCAGCAGCCAGCCCAACAGCGACCTACCAGCAACCCCCTGGCTGGCCCAACTGGACGACCCGCAACAGGCGCTGGCATCCATCCAACAGGCCTGGGCCACAGCCACCCCGGCTGCCCAACCCGCGCCCACCCCAAGCGCGGACGCAGGAGCCGCCGCCACTCCCTGGGCGGAGCCAAGCACCACGTCAGCCAACACAACCCCGAGCGAGGCCACGCCCTCTGAACCGCAGGCCATCACAGCAGTCGAGGCAACCCCGCCACCGGAGCCCACACCGCCATCAGCGGAACCTCCCGCAGTTGTGGCGGACGCGCCAGCACCACCCAGCGACGCCGAGTTCCGCGAACTGGACCGCGGCCTGCTGCTGGTGCGGCTCTCGAGCCAAGGAGACCACTCGTGCGATGACGCCGAACCCCCAGCGCTAGAGCCCGTGCAGCAACCCAGCACTGAAACGGGCACGATTCACCCCACCGCTCTAAGCGTGGGCGCTGCGTGGAAACTGCTCAAGCGGCGCTGGCGCAGCTAGCCGGTTCTCCAGGACAGGCCCTGACTGTGGGCGCTCTGGCGTTGAACCTGTGGAGCAACCTGCTCGGCGTGAACGTGGCGCAGCAATATCTGGCCCACAGAGGCCTGGGCTCGACCCGGATCTAAGACCCAGGCCGAGCCCCGCTGGATGAGCCTCAGCTCGCTGCAGCCGAACGGCGGCGGCGTGTACGGCCGCTGATCTCAGGCTCTTCCGCCCGAGCGGGTGTGGCCACCGGAGCTGCGGCAGCGGCGGGGGCTGGTGCCGGGGCAGCGCCCACAGCCGCCAGTTCGCGGCGGGGCTGCTGGGAGCGCTCCACACGCTCGGGGCGCTCACCACGCTGCACATCGCGGCCACCATCACGACCGCCGCCGCGGCCACCGCGAGGAGCGGGACGGCTATCGGGCTCGGCGTCGGCACGACCCTTGTAGGCGGGGGTACCACCAGGGGCGGGCTGTACCAGGCAGATGATCAGGGGTTCAACCTGGAGCTCACGGCGCAGACGGCGCTGCAGGCCGATCTCGATCTCGCGCTGAACGCCCATCCAATCCACATCGGGGGCCTTGCCACCGCTGTTGCGCGAGAGCTGCTGCCAGCGGTTCTCGAGCACCCAGGTGATCTCGCGCTCGGCCCAGAGGCTAAGCTTGCGTGGATCAGCAGCTGTCACCACGCCACGGAGGTTCACGCGGGGCGGCGCAGCCATCACGCCATCGGTGCTGATCACCACCAGCATCGTGATCACACCGTCATCAGCCAGTTGCTGACGCTCCTTGAGCACGCGGGCGTCCACGATGCCGTTGCGGGAGGCATCGAGCAGCTCGATACCGGCCTTCACCGGTTCACCCTTGTTGATCGAATCGGGGGTGAGTTCGACCACATCACCGTTGTCGATGATCAGGATGTTCTCGGCGGGAATCCCCATGGATTGCGCCGTTTTGCTGTGACACACGAGCATGCGGTGCTCACCGTGAACAGGCACGAAATACTTCGGCTTGGTGAGAGCCAGCATCAGTTTCTGGTCTTCCTGGAAGCCATGACCAGACACGTGAATGCCTTCACCCTTGCCGTAGACAACCTTGGCGCCCAGCATCATCAGCCGGTCAATGGTGTTCACCACAGAAATGGTGTTACCGGGGATCGGGCTGGCAGAGAAGATGATCGTGTCGGTGGTCTTCACCTGCACCTGGGGGTGCTCACCGCGGGAGATGCGGCTCAGAGCAGCGAGCGGCTCACCCTGGCTGCCGGTCATCAGCAGCAGGGTTTCGCGATCGGGCAGATCACGGATCTGCTTAATCGGCACAAACAGATCATCCGGAGCGCGCATGTAGCCCAGCTCACGCGCCTTGGCGATCACATTGAGCATGGAGCGGCCCAGCAGGCCCACCTTGCGGCCGTTCTTGAGGGCCAGCTCGAGAATCATCGCCACGCGATGAATCGAGCTAGCGAAGGTGGTGATGATCACCCGGCCTTCCGCCTGGGAAATGTGGCGATCCAGGCAGGGGAACACGGAGCGCTCCGGCGGACAGAAGCCCGGCACCTCGGAGTTGGTGGAATCGCTGAACAGACACAGCACACCCTGCTCGCCGTAGTGGGCTAGGCGGGCCATGTCGAAGGTTTCGCCATCGACGGGGGTGTGATCGAACTTGAAGTCACCGGTGAAGATCACGGTGCCCACCGGGGTGGTGATGGCCAGCGAGAAGCTGTCAGCCATCGAGTGGGTGTTACGGATGAACTCCACCGAG
>Ga0194129_10008755_pt1 | contig 11593 bp, 7 predicted proteins | sample TA2KigCa35mmetaG_FD_150862 | JGI IMG/M metagenome (GOLD analysis project Ga0194129, IMG submission 150862) | Freshwater microbial communities from Lake Tanganyika, Tanzania - TA2015038 Kigoma Deep Cast 35m | ecosystem: Environmental > Aquatic > Freshwater > Lake | place: Tanzania: Lake... | reverse complement strand
ATCAGGTTTCCCCCATAGAATCTTAGGACCAGCCACCAGGGAGCCAGACCATGTCGCAGGAAGATATCCCGATGTTTTTGTTTCTAGCCGTCTTGGTGCTCTCAAGCAGCGCCTCGGCCTATTTATGGTTTGTGAAGAAGCTGCGCTCGGGGGCGTTGATTTGGACTCTCTACGGTGTTCGTGCCCTGTGTGGGCTCTTGGCAATCGGCGCGGCAGTAGTGGCGTGGAGCATCCTTATTGAAGGGGCCGACGTACTCTCGGTGCTTGCCTTTGCGGGGCCGATTGGCTTGGTTGGGCTTATGAGCGTGATGCCTTGGGGGCTTCGGAGAAGCGCGCTTGGAAGCGGTTAACCCGTTGCCGACAGATTTGTCAACAAACCAACATTACTCTTGCTCGCGCCACCAACTCGGGTCAACTTGGAGTCTAGGTTCTCCCCATATAGGCTGATCACGTTGCGATTCAAGACGCTGGGCATTAAGAGTTCGTAGTCGGAGAAGGCTGCTCTCAATCTCAGACGAATTGTCCCTTAGGATCGCCCGCGAGAGTTTTTGAACTTCCTCGAGTTCGACTGAATGGACAGTAAACTTGCTAGGTGGATAAATTCTTGCTGATAGGAGTCGTTCAAACATGGAGTCGCAGAATGAGGTTGTAGTACCTCTCCTTCTGCTAGCTTTGATCTCTCTGAGATACCTTTCAATCGTCGATAAATCTGCCTGAATAATTGCATCACTGCTCAACTCGTCCAAGCGCCGCTCTAGTAATGAAACAATATCTACTTTGTGAGGGTCGCCGATGACGTTCAGAACTGAAATAGCTCTTGAAAACTTCGAAAAATTTTCACTGCCCTGCTTTAAGTGTTCCAATGTCTCAGCCCGATAGAGAGACTCACCACTAGATTTTTGACCCACTAACCACAGATAGATGGGAAGTATCAGACTGAAGTCTCTGCTAAAGCTTCGGGCTTCAGCTTGTATCGCGTTAAGGGAGTAGAAAACAGTATCTCTGGGAGCTTTAAAATCGGTTGGCAAAAAGTCTCTAAGGTGCTTACCGATCGCACCGACGCCCCGAGTGCATTCATTCTCGGATAGCCCATCAATCCAATTGGCTAACTTCGGCTTGTTCTCCGGGTATTCAAAGCCAAGTATTTGGGCAAAGCGTGAGGGAGAGACTTCAAAAGTCATAGCGCCGCCTTCGCTGTTGCTAAGCCGAGCCACTTTTCGTACTTACTCAACGCATCTGAGATCGCCAACGATTCATCCATCTCGGGAGGCAGCATCCCTAAAGCCCTCAGTGCGTAAACCATCATCTCCGGATGAAAATTTTCAGAGGTTGGGGTGCACGAATAGTGCGTTTTTACTGCTTGCATTAGGTGGGGCAGGGGATCTTGAGTGCTGAGTAACAGATTCAAAACCTCGAGGCTATAGCGACTTCTTCGAAGAAGAATCTCGAGTCGGTGTATTTGAACCTTTCTATCGTAACTGTCTGAATCTTGAAAAAGATTTGTTGCGCTTAAATCAGGCCATACAACCCCTTTTCTCGAGCGCCTCACAACGCCTGGTGGATAGCGAAGATCAAGGTCACAATCAAAATTTGCGCAAAAAACCTGTATCAGATCAATAGTTGGACTCTTCACTGCTGTCATATATTCAGAATAAATCTGGTCGACTTCTCCGGAATTAGAAGTTCTTCTACACGTGAGTCGTCAAAAAGCTTTGGTGATGGTAAGTCCATTGCCTCGGCCGCTTGAATTTTTACAAAGCCAACCCCAGCGTCGGCGATTGAGTACATCACTACGGCACCTTCGCGCACGTGCAACCTAAGTTCCCCGGAAATTGACGTCGGTCGCGTTTCGTTGTTGCCTCTCGTTAGCTGGGCGATGTCAACAAAATAGTCGACACCTGTAAAGGGTGGTGTGACAACCTGGATGCCTTTCAGATTTCTATCCCTTACGAGTCTCACTGAAGAACTCTTAGACCCAAAGGAATCGCGTAGTATGACTTCGTATTCAAATTCAGGTATCGCCTCACCTGTTGTGCCGTATAGTGCGGCTCCTGCCGCAACTAGCGCGTCTCGCCTGGCTAGAACAAATGACCCCTGTCTCTCAACAAAAGTCGAATCTAGATTGAAGATGTGATTGCGTGAAAGGCGAGCGTCGATGACTAAACGAGCCGTCAACGACTCTGAGAGTTCCTTCGACTCAAGTGGGCCACCGTATAAGATCGTCAAAATTGCCGCGCGGTCATGCACTTCTAGCTCAGACAGTAGTTTGCTGACACTTGCTGAGATTCGCTCAGCGGCTTCTTGTCGTCGGGATGTTGTATTTGTCTCGAATAGGGATGCATCAAACCCCGGCAGTTGATTCCCTTGCCATGCCTCCTGCAATTGGTAGGCGAAATAATCTACGCGAGGTTTCTCTGTGGCGACCGCAGCTCTGCTGACAATGTCTTTTGCAAGATCAGTTCCGCCATCTCCAATTTCAGTGCGTTCGCCAAGCACGGCAAACTCGGTAGATCCGTCTACCTTGCGTTGGACCTTCACAAATGCGAGGTCAACCGTTCCTGCACCCCAGTCGCATACAAGTATGCTTTCGGCGTTAACTAACTGGCCAGAGCGTTGATAGTCTCCCTGCGAGTGTCTCGCCATGTAATAGGCTGCAGCAAGTAGAGCAACCGGCTCATGTAGAAAGCTCACAGAGAAGCCAAGCGCCTCTACTGCATCCTTAATTGAAATACAGTCGTTGATACTCCACGCGGGAGGAACGGTTAAGACAGCTGAGGCTTCCTTCATGCCGAGATTCGAAATTGACTCGTCGACAAGCTTCCTCAGGATAGGCTTGATTAAGTCAAGCGGCTCGCTACGATCATGAAGCTTTAATTTCGGCGCCACGATCAATCTTGTCGCGCTTGCCGATAGTCGCTGTGCCTCAAAGCCGACGATCGGTGTGTCTTTGATTACCACCGCAACAGAGGGAATCGACCTCTTCGAGAAAGTGAGTTTCGTTGAGTCGGCATGCACCGCTACGGTGTGAAACGTCCCCAAGTCAATGCCGAGAGATTTCTTTCGGAAAGTCATCTGTAGAGGTCCTCGACGCCGAGCAGGCCTACAGCTTTGCATTTTTCCTCAAGCATACCCAGCGCGTCCCCAAGGTCGCTTGTCGGTTTCTCCTTTAAGGCGGCGAGGAGCGGCATTATTGATTTGCTCAGGGAATTCAGAATGTCCTGACTGACAAAACGCTCGACATCCTGCCTCAGTTCCAGAATTTGTGTGGACTCTCGGATGTCTATCTTCGTCTTCTCCATCTCGGCAAGCCTTGCGGAGAGGGTCTCAACAGAATCTTTCTGCCCCTTAAGTGACTCAATAATCAGCGCTAAGCTGTCGCCAATGGGGCCTACCCTGAGTGACAACTTACTGAGTTCCTGATCTGTAGAGCGAGAAAAAGCTAGAAACTCCTCCCGATACTCCGCTAACCCAGTTCGCTGCACTCCGTGTGTTGTGGCAAGGTCGTTTCTCACGGCCCTAACGTCAGAGGCTAGGTTCTCAATATCGCGCTCAATTTTTCCAATGGCCTTGGTGAGTTTTGCAACATCTTGGTTTGGCGGCGAAGAGTCACGAGGTTTTGATTTTCTCGAGGTTCCCTCGTCGAGAACCGAAAGTGGCATTGAACCCTTCTCTGCCTCGGCAAGCAATGATTTCTCAAGCTGTTCAACTTGCTGTTCGAATTGCTGGTCAAAAGGCTGTATCGCTCCTTCGGGGACTCCGCTTTCCTTTGCTTCCGCGGATCTAAGCTCAAGTGAAAGTGGGCGAAGATAATTCTCTATCCATGAGTTGAGAGACTTCAGATAACTAAAGATTGGACGACTCCGACAATCTTGCCTCGGAAGAGTTACCTCGCCAACAAAGTCCTTGTCCAAAAAATCGAGGAAGACCGCGAAACCGCGAATGTAGGCCTCGAGAACTTGCTTCTGAACGGGTTGTAAATTTACGGCCCAGTTTTTGTCTAAGCTCTTCCTAAGTTTCTCAACGGAATAGTCAAAAGGGTAGCCGGTTGAGGAGCTTGGTTCTGAACCACTTTGGCTCTTTGTCTTTGTCTTGGTCACGGCACCCTCCAGTTGTTACTGAGCCAGCACAATTTCGAGCTAGACTCATACTCAATTGTTTCTTCTTAAAACCGCAGATTCGACGCTTGATTTTATGCGAATTTTCGAGAGAGTTTGTTGGCGCTGTGTTGAGAGAGCGAACTTAAATTTGATGACGACTTGCGAGTTAACGAGGTAGGCCGAAGCTTCGAGAAGGTCATTCTCGCAACAAATTGGCCACTTCATCACACGCAAGAACTTTCGCTCCGACAGCAGTGCAGCGCTCTCTTAAGCCCCGATCATCTGTAACAACAAAAGTCACAAAAAGGTCTTTTGGTTTTAGTGCTCTTAGGAACGAAACAATTGAGTCATCAGCACGATTGTCGCCGCTGCCCCCAGAGAAGTGAACGCGGAGGTTTTCGTGGAGGGTCTCATTCGTGAGCTCTGGGCCATCAAACCAGGCATCAACTATCACCGATTGAAACTCGTCGATCATGGTCATTAACCGCTTTGCGAGCTCTGCTCGGGCAATCGCTTTTGGTGCATCCTTTTCGTAGAACTCGTGAAAAAGATCCTTAAGTCGAAAGAGCAGATTGTGCCCGTCCACAATCAGCCTGCAATCCAGCCCATCGAGTATTAGTGCCATAAAATGGTTTTTCGGAAGTGCAGCGAGTGACTCAATGTCCCCTGAGAGGCCTCTCTCTATACTCGCGGCACAGTAAAACTGATCCGTCCTCTGGTGGATGAGGTCGAAGAGTGACTTGGACTCGGTGGAAGGCAGCGCGTTAGTGTCTTTCGCTTTGATGACTCGATTACGGATCTCTGAGAGCATCTCTAGGGAGGTTGAGAGGCTGATCTCGCGCGAGAGCTCGGTGGCCACGGAGCTGAACGCGGGCCGCTCTTTTCTACCAAGGAGTTTATCTACATTCTCTATCTCTAGGTCGATACGATTTATTAGTGCGGGAATCTCCCGTCGCGGTCGCATAGAACTCGTCAATGAGGATACAAGTCGTTCCCTCGCGCCCCGCAGTTCTGCAAGCTGTCCCTCGAGTTTCTGCATGGTGCCATATTGCTTGTCAATTTCTAATTGACGCTTCAGAACGTACTCAACCTCAGTTAGGAGATCCCTCTTGCTTAATGACTCGCTGTGCTGGTCCAGCACAACTAATGGCCGAATCCACGGGCGAATTCGTTCGTCTAGCCGTTTGTTCACTGCGTTTGTCACCTCGGCTTCAAGCGTTGACTCAAGAGCTGCCAATTTCTCATTTGTGAGCGTGAACTGCTCCTTTGATGTGTCACGAGACCGCTTAGCCTTTGACAGTTCCTGCTCTTTTGCCAGAAGCTCCGCCTGTAGTTTTTCGGTATGCGACTTAGAGCGTTTTAGTTCACTCTCTAGCTTCGACAGTTTCTCTTTGAGAGGTCGAACTTCCCCAGTGTCTTTTGAGCGCACATCTTCGGCAGGTTGTTTATCGCAACTCTTTGCGTCCAAGATTATCTGGGAGAAGTCTCGAATGAATGGCCCTAGTTGCGATGTAAGTCGACAAGCCGCGGCGGAACGAATGTCTGATGCACTGCCGCTCGCCTCCCGTAGTTCGTCGTTTATCTCTTGCGCAGAAGCTTCATCATCCGAGGCGCAGAGACTCTCATAACCAAGCGTCCTGATTACTTCTCTGTCATCCAAAAGCATTGCAGCGAAGGCGAGATCACCGTAGTACGCATTTAGTGAAGGTGCAACTGCGGAAATTACTTCTTCTGAGAAGACGTTGATGATTGAGCGTGTAAGACCGAATCTCTCAAGCGCGCTCCTAAGATGCTCTGAGATTGTGCCATTCTGCTCAAGCAAAGTGATTAGCCGATTTCGTACAGCATCACCCGGAACCTTCCCTGGGCGGAAACCGGGTACAAAGTTTTTGTAGTCTGATGCCCACTCTGAGAGTCTTGTGTCGTCGGTGCTTATAAGCATGCGGCGCCATGCAACTATTGCCTTGTTGGGGATATCGAGGTCGCCTAGCTTCATTCGCTTTGCATTAAAGCAAAAGTGACAGATCGGAGGCGGAAGCGCTACGCAGAAAGGGTACTTTCACCTTATGGCCCATGGTTTGAAAGCGACTCGTATTGGTTGATTGTACCGTTCTGGGTAGGGATTGAATGGATCATTTGGTGATCCACAGAGTTTGGGTTCACTGATTAAACTAGTGAAGGTAGCCAACTACATGGCCGGCTATCGGCCGATGAGGAGAGACGTTCATGAGGGAGGATGAGAAAGCCGACTCTTCAGAGGATGGTGAGGGGGGCCAGTCGGCTTCTGCTCAGATCATTCAGCAACGACTAGTGAAGGCCCGGGATCGGCTAATTGATCGAAATCTTCGGAATAGGCTTATCAGCACGCCCCTCGAGTCAACTCGAGCGAAGGCTATTCGGGTTTTCGAGGGGTCGTCTGACCGAGTCTTCGAGTCCATCTTCGCGCTGAAGCGATCCATGTGTTTTCTGCCGATTCCCGAGAGTGACGCGTCGCAACTGCCGGGGGGCAAGAGTCTTTACGACACGGATCAGGATTCTTCCTTTTCATATGTGTTTGATTTACCGCTCGATGAAGATCCAAGACGTAGCCGGCTGCTTCAGACGAGGCTTACAAAGGAGAGTCTCAGTAAAAGACTCTTATCTATCTATTACGAGTCTAGGGAGCACGAAGAGGAAACCGGGGCCAACATACTCTTTCTCGCTTGCGGGTTCTTAAGATGGTTCGAGGATGACAATTCGGTGCTCCCGCGTTACGCACCGCTGGTTCTCTTGCCTGTGGACCTTAAGCGCCAACAGAAAAAGGGCGGCGGGTTTGAGTTACAGGCGCGTGACGATGACCTAATGACAAATATTTCTCTCTCCGTGTGGCTCAGCGAGCAATTTGGGATAGCTCTGCCGGAGATACCTGATGAGGGGGAGTTGAGGCCAGAGACCTACTTTGACTTAGTGGCCGCGGTTGTAGAGAAAAAGGAAAGGTGGGACGTTCTTAAGGACGAGATCATGTTGGGCTTCTTCTCGTTTAGCAAGTTTATGATGTGGAGAGATTTGGCAGCCGAAAGCTGGCCATCTGGTTTCGGGCTGAATGATCATCCGATCATTCAGGAATTGCTTTGCTCCGTTCGCGAACACTCAGACCCTAATCCGCCTCTTATACCCCCCGAAGATAGGATCGATGACCATTTTAAGCCTCGCGACTTAACGTATGTTCTCGACGCTGACTCATCTCAGACTGAAGCGATTCAAACCGCGCTGACAGGTAGAAGCATGGTCATTCAGGGTCCACCCGGCACTGGGAAGTCTCAGTCAATTACGAATCTGATTGCTGCAGCGGTGCACCGCGGCCAGTCGGTCCTTTTTGTGGCTGAGAAGATGGCGGCGCTTGAAGTCGTTCATCGCAGACTTGAAAAAGTTGGTTTGAGCGACATAACACTTGAGCTTCATAGTCGGAAGGGAAACAAGCGGGCCTTCCATGAGCAACTAAAAGTGGCTCTTGACTATCCGGCTCAGTCTAAACCCTCCATGAGAGATGTCGATCGACTCGATGAACTGCAGGGGTTTCTTAATGACCACTCGGACAAACTCAACAACGTCTTGGAGCCTTGGGGATTTACCCCCTACGAATTACTCGGGGCATTGAGCAAGTTTTCTCGGCTGGGAATAAGGCCCTTAAATGAGGATGTGCCAGCATCGGGAGCCTATTCGAAAACACAGTTAGAGATTTTGGTGAACGAGGTAAAGGATCTCGTTGCTCGTCTCACCGCTATGAAATACCCGGAAGAAACGGGGTACGAAGTTTGCAACCACGACCTCCTTTTGCCAAATGAAGTGGACTACCTTGGAGATCTGCTTGAGAAGGTTATAGCTTCAGATAGAGAAATTTGTGATGCGGGCCATCAACTTCTCGGGGAGCTTATTGGCGAAACCAGAGTGCAGTCACTTATAGAAAACGGTTACTCATTGACGACAATGTTGATTGAGGCTCTATGGTGGATAGGCGTCCTTGAGAACTGGGAAGAAGAAGGGCTTGAATACCCCCCACAAGAGCTTATTGCTAATGCGTTTTTTATTGACAACTATCTTGAGCTATGTAGGTTCGACGACGCTCGTGCATGTATCTGGGTTTACAAGGAATACAAGGAGAATTCAGTCAATCCCGTGTGGGAATCATTGGATATAGAGAACCTGCTCTATAGGCTTGAGCTTCTCGGTTCTAGTTTTTTCTCAATTTTTTCATTCTCCTACTGGTCCGTGAGGCGAGAGGCCGGGGCTCTTTTCTCGAAAGGAATTGGGCCGAAAACCTTTGCCAATTTGTGCAACGAACTAAGGTTTTTACTAAAGGTTAAACAGGCTCGAGAGACAGTCAAGCGCATGGGCCCATCATTCAAAGATGCCATTGGTCCCTTTTGGAAGGGTGAGGATACAGAGACCAGCACGTTGCGGCACTTCCTCTGCCATTTTAATGAGCAGGAGTGCTTCCTAAGACTAATAACGTCCGATCTGTTTCGAAATCAGTATGGGAAGTTCTGCAACCTCATCACTCTGAGCGATCTTAGGCATCGATTCTTGCAGTTGTTACAGAAATTTAAGACTGTAGAAATCGGCTACCAAGAGGTTAGAAGAATACTGAAAATTCCAGATGAGTTTTCCTGCAACGGGCAACCAAATATTCGCAGCCGGGACTCCTCGGATTCCAGGGCTTCCAAGGCTTCGGATGCTGCGCGCGAGGTTATCTACTATAAGTTTGGCGGTAAAAACGCCGATCGCTCTTGGTATCGGGGGTCTGCTGACGAAAACTATTCTTCGCACTCGACACCTCGCGTCTCGACCGAACTCTTCGATCTCGAGTATGCCCTTGCCATGAATCAAGTGCTCTTGCTCAAAGAGCATCAGGCCCTCGTTAACTGCTGGCCCCCGGCTAGAAGGAAGATATCCGAGATCACTACTTTGCTTGGTGATAGCCTTCTCGCTCAGATTACGGAAAAGAGTGTAGATCTCTCGAGCTTATGCGGCATGGTCGCGGCGAACGTAAGCGAGGCGGTCTGGAAGGAGTATGTCAAAGTCCGACCTGAACTAGCCGAAGTTGATGCCCATCGCTTAAGGGCATCTCTTCGGGAGTTTAGGGAGCTTGATGCCGGACGAAAGAGTACCGCCACAGATGAGGTAAGGGCGAGTTATGCAGCGTCCCGGCCGGGTGGTGACGCTGGAGCAATGGGACTCATACGCCAAGAGCTAATGAAGAAGCGTAATCACCTTCCGATTCGGAAGTTGATGACGAGGGCAGGTGCCGCAGTTCAAAAATTAAAACCTGTTTTTCTGATGAGCCCTCTCTCAGTTGCTCAGTACTTAGAACCAGGGCGCTTGCTATTCGACATGGTCGTTATTGATGAGGCGAGCCAAGTCAAGCCAGAGGATGCCCTCGGCTCGATAGCACGTGGCAATCAGGCTATCGTTGTAGGAGACAGTCAGCAGTTGCCACCAACAAACTTTTTCTCGAGGGTTGTTGACGAGGAGGGGGATGAAGATCTGCCCGATGATGAATATTCTGTTGGTGACATGGAGAGTATCTTGTCGCTAGCAGACCTCGCTCTTCCCACACGTTCAATGTTGAAGTGGCACTATCGAAGCCAACATCCTGGACTTATTGCCGTAAGCAATCGAAATTTTTACGACGGGCAGTTGATGTTGCCACCCGCAGCGGTAATAGGTTCATATTCGAAGGGTCTTGGAGTTTCACTCGAGAAAACTCCAGAGAACACTTACCAGCGAGGAGGTAGTAGAGGAGGGGTCAACGCTGTTGAGGCAGACCTCGTTGCAAAGGCGGTGATTAGCTTCGCAAGGGAGTACCCAAATAAGTCACTGGGTGTTGCAGCGTTTTCGGTAAGTCAACGTGATGCCATCCGCGATTCTCTTGAGGTCCAACTTAAGCGCCATCCTGAAGTGGCGTCATTTTTCTCGGATGTCGCAAATGAGGCTTTCTTCGTAAAGAATTTGGAGAGTATTCAGGGAGATGAGAGAGATGTAATTTTCATCTCTATTGGATATGGACGCACCTCCGAGGGGAGAATGTATCAGTCGTTCGGACCACTTAGTGCCGCTGGTGGGGAACGAAGGCTAAATGTACTGATCTCCCGCGCAAAAGAGCGTGTAACGGTGTTTAGCTCCATTACGGCACAGGACATCTTGGCGCAACCGGGGAGCAAGGGTATTTCTGCGTTCAGAGAGTTTCTACAGTATGCAGAGAAGGGCTACTTCGATCTCCCGACCGAAACAGGTAAGGATTTCGATAGCGACTTTGAAGAGTCTGTCGCTATTTTCCTAACAAGCCACGGATATAAGGTACAACCTCAAGTCGGAATGGCTGGGTTCTTTATCGACCTCGGAGTGTTGGACCCAACAGATCAGAGTCGATTTCTTTGTGGGATTGAGTGTGATGGGGCTTCATACCACTCATCACGCTCCGCAAGGGATAGGGATCGTTTGCGGCAAGACATCTTGGAGGCAAGAGGTTGGAGCATCCTCCGAATCTGGAGTACAGACTGGTTCTACCGAAGAGTTGAGCAGGAGAATAGGTTGTTGGACGACCTTAGGAGCCTGAGTAAAGGCGAGAAGCTCGAACAAGCGAAACCTGACAAGGAAGCCGTCTCTAACGACCGCTTTGATCTGGAGGGCGAGATATTTACGAAAGCGACAGCTCCTGCTGTGTTGAGCCCCAACGAATCAAGCACTGAGCCCGCAATTTACCAAGAGTATTTGGAGTCTCATCAAAGCCCCAAAGAGATCCCCGAGATCAGTTACTCGCAACTCTCCCCGATAGTGCTTGCAATTGTTGGCGTAGAGGGTCCAGTTCACGAGTATGAGATCGCAAGAAGATTAGCCTCTTCATTTGGATACTCAAAGGCGGGATCGAGAATACAGGGTAGGGTTAAGGATGTCTTATCTAATAGCGGGCTTCAGGTTGATGAAGGCTTTTGGAGCAAGCAAGGCCAAGCGCCCAGAGTGCGAAACCGTGCGCACGTTACCTCAGCGAGCCTTAAGCGTGCCGATATGATTCCTCCAGCTGAAATTTTCGAGGCCGCAAAAGTCATAGTGAAGGACAGCGTTCAGATTTCTAAGTCAGAGTTGATTGTCGAGATCTCGAGACAATTTGGATTTGATAGATGCGGGCCCGAGCTAAAGAAGGAGATAAACAGGGCACTGGATCAGAAAGGCAATGTAGCACTGCTGATTGACGGGAACGACATTGTTTCAATGAGATAGAGATAATTCAGCGGATTTCAGCCACTCGTTGGCAGGGCATGTGGTCTTACTTCCTTAGTCTTGGCAGTAAAAATAGGACTGCTACCATCGAAGGTAAGTTAGAGATATCCCCACCGTGCAACTCGGTAGGCGCTAGGCTGCGGAATATTAGATCAGTTTGTATACACGTCCCTAGAAAAAATTGAACGTAGAAGTGCCGGTCTAGTTGCGCTGAAACACTGTCACCCCCAAGCGGGGAA
>Ga0194129_10008754_pt1 | contig 11594 bp, 9 predicted proteins | sample TA2KigCa35mmetaG_FD_150862 | JGI IMG/M metagenome (GOLD analysis project Ga0194129, IMG submission 150862) | Freshwater microbial communities from Lake Tanganyika, Tanzania - TA2015038 Kigoma Deep Cast 35m | ecosystem: Environmental > Aquatic > Freshwater > Lake | place: Tanzania: Lake... | reverse complement strand
GTCGTATGGCGCAAGTGAATACCTATTATACACGCAACTACGAGGCCAATACGGAAGTCATGAAAAACATTATTCACATTTCGGTTGGTTTGATTATATTGGCGGTATTGCGGAATAAGGAATGGATTCCAGCGTCAATTTCCACTTTAGGCGTTATATTTGTCCTCGTGATGGGTGGTATTGTTGTTGGCAAACAGGTATTCGATATTATGCGTAGGAACGACCACGACTTCGATAAATATGACTGGAATTTCAATGAGGATGAAATGAATAACCGTAAACTCGTCCAGCAAAATTCGGACCCGGCGAATTTATCTGAAATGGGTATTGGTAACGCACCCTGTTATGGCTCGAGTTGCTGTGACATTGGAACCGTGTGGGATGAAACATCACGTAAGTGTATTCCTGAAGTGGGTCGTATTGGTGGAACGGCGACGTGGTCTCCTTCTGACAGGACATTGGTCGTTGCGTTGAAGATTGCGGCTGGAGTGACATCCGGAGATAGCATTTCAATGAAATTGCCGGCTGGTTTATTTACTGGTTCACCCGCGTTGTCGGGTTCAGGATATACTGGAGCACCCAGCACATCGGGTGAGTTTGCTCTTACAGTTGGCGCGACTAGTTCAACCGTTCCAAATATTGTGATTACTGGAATGTCATTGTCATCGAGCGCATCTTCGTCGGAAAAGATTCTTAAGGTGAAGACATCCAAGGACCAAAATTATTCGGGCATTACGGTTACCGGCGTGTAATATTATATCGTAACAGTTATTCCGAGTATTATAATCTAACAATTATAGTAGTTATATTATAATTCATATTCATATATTCATATATTCATATATTCATATATTCATAGAATAGATGGGTATTGATTTTAATGATGCTGAAGGGATTGAACCCGAACTTCTGGAACAAGCCCAACAAGGTCAAAATACGATGAAAAATACGGTGGCTACAAGTAACGATTCATTGAAAATATCCGGCGGTGGCGGTGGCGGTGGCGGTGGCGGTGGTGGAGACCTACCAATCAATGAGGTGATAGCCAAATCAAATCATGACCTTACAAAAGTAAAACAAATTATTGCTGCCGGTGGATTTACGGGTCCAGAAAAAGATAAATATACATTGAGTCTTCATCATGCGGAATGGATTAAGGCGCGAAATGAATATATCACCTGTCCCAACTATATTAATGAAAAAAGCGTCAAATATACGGCTTTAGTCAAAGGAAAGGCCACTCAACAAGAAATTCTAACGGCGCATCAAGAATGGACGGATATACGCGATAAATGCCGAAAAAGTGGGAAGGAACTCATCGAGAAAGCCGAACAATATGTAGAAACCGACCGTCGTGTTCGTGCGAATGTGAAGGCCGAGGGTGATATTTACCCCGTAATCCAAGGATTTCAAGTCCGTCGCGGTCGCGGCGGCGAGGGTGGCAGAAGCGAGAGCAGCGAAGGCGGGGAGGGCAGCGAGGGCCGTGTCGAAGGTTTCACCACCCTAAAGGAAGGCTTCGATTTTTATACTGGCTCATCGATTGAAACGAATACCGATATCTCCGGAACATCACCCGCAATCAAAACCTATAACGCGCGTATGCCACTCTTGGGTGAAAAGAATATGTCCGGTATGACATCCAATAATGGAGACGAAAAAACGATTCTTCCATGGAATCAATATTATGTCGATTGTGACGCACAAGATGAATCCAGTCGTCCTTCGTGTCGTATTGCGATGAATAAAAAGAACGACTACATTACCGCGACCAATGGACTGTTTAAGAAGGCCGAGTTATTATTGAATACGTATTACAAACTCACCAATACTGCCGGTGGGTCGAATGCCGAGATAAATAAATTATTGCTCGACTCTGAAATCAAGTCAGTTCTTGAAAACCAGCAAAAAGATATCGATTTATATAAACAGAATGCGCTGTATGACTATGACGAATACAATAGTCTCTCTTTTTATTCGGAATTGGTGTTATTCTTGTATTACGCCGTATTCATCATCTTCGTGGGGATGTCATTGCGCGATTTCTTCTCATCTTCCGCGGGCGGTTTTGATAAGCGTAATATTGCCATATTGGTCGTATTTGCGATTTATCCAAAATTCATTCTACCGGTTGTATTGTGGATACTGAACTTGTTAACAAAAATAACTGAATTACTCGGATTAAAAAATATTCGATTTTGGTCGTAGTGACATTCATCATTCATCATTCATCATTCATTCCGACGCGCTTCGTTCATTCTCCTCGTCATCGTCGTCCTCATCATCATCGTATACGATGCGACACTTCTTCCATCCTTTTGACGTCAACTTTCCATATTTCTTCGTCATATAATCGTAAAGTTCATTGCCTTTCGGAATATTCTTACCATGCTGGACCACATACCATTTCTTGAACTCTTCATACAACTCCGTCTTCTTGATATACGTATCATCATCCGCGGGACGAATCTTATCGCGAAAGAATTCGGACAAATAGTCTTGGGTATTACGATACTTGTTGCTACTCGCAGTAACTGCCGCACAAGTCTTCACTTTTCCACCCGTTTCAAATGCCTTCTTGACGAGCATCGACATAAAGACATTTACCCACGTTTTAATCTTGACATCCAGATTCTTATCAATCAAGAACTGATACGGTTCTTCTGGGTCGTCGGTCTTCGGGTCTTCACAGAACTTCGATTTATACGGACACAGGCGAATACGACGCCAGGTTCCATCATCATTGCTCTTGATATCGAAGAGAACATTCGTACAAACAACGAGTTTGAACTGCGGCACGAAGGTAATCGTGTTTTTGAAGAGCGCACGCGCGGTCATATCATCACCACCGGTAATCTCTTTCAGAATACCTTCATTGATGCGGTCGCCCTTTGTCGGTTCCTGCATGACCGCATATCGCACACCCTTGAGAACTGCGAGTTCTGGTGAAGCACCGCCAATCATCGCGCGTTTCTGTGTGACGGCAGTAATCGGCAGAACGGCTTTATACTCGCCAAGGCATGCGGACATCAGTTCGATAAGTTTGGATTTACCATTACTACCACCACCAATATAAATGTTGAATGTTTGTTCTCGATTCGTGCCGATGAGTGTCGACGCAAGATGCTCCCACATATAATTCCGGAGTTCTTCTTCCGGGAACAATTGCGCCATAAACTCGTTAATTTCGGTGATTTGCTGTCGGTGTTTTTCCGCGTCGAGTGGAATGTAGTCGATTTTCGTGGTCTTCGAAAGATTGTCGTCGGGTTGTCCGCGTCGAAATATCTTGTGTGTGAAATCGATGACACCATTCTTGAAACAAAGGAGTTCAGGGCGTGTGTCGATTTTGTCGATGAAATCCTTATCATAGAACTGCTCGCGAACTTCACGCATGATGTTGTTCTTGAAACTCGTTGTTTTCAATTTGGTACAGATATCCACGATGCGTCGCGACCGCTTTCTGGCCGAAGTGTATTGGTCCGATGTAGGGTCAAGACCGGACGTCAGGTCCATTATCTCGCGATGTTTCTTCGTATAAATATCGTGCATATCTTTCGAAATCAGCGCACGAAGGGAGTTGCCTTGGTCGCATTCCACCCAACGGTTCTTCTCGAACTCATACCAGAGGTTGTCCTTGACACTCACGCATACGAAGCGGTCTTTGAATATCGTGTATAACACCGTGGCGAGGTCTACATCCGTTGACGCGTCATTCGTCGTCTCATTACATATCGTGTGATGTATGAAGTTGTCAATCGTCTCATTACGGATTCGCGTGTAATCTTCGAAACAGTCGTTCTTCGCCCAATACATAATCGAACGGCGCGTCAGACCATCCGGACTGTATGGGAAGTTACACCAGGTTTCATAATGCTTCATAATGTCCGCGCATGAGAATTTGCTCGATTTCGCACTGAAGAGCATCCAGGTAAGGAAGAGTTTGTCGTTGGTGTTATGAAGTGCGAGACCTACGCGCAACCATTTGTCATACGGATTGTAGTATTGTTCTGGAAGCGCCATGGTGTAATAATGCGTTTCGCGGATTTCGTATTCCTTGGGTTCAAGCATACTCAACATGACCTCGACGGCCATCGTCAATTCCGAATGATTGGTGATTTTATCCATAAGAATCACGCCGTTATGCGACATGATTGCGTCGCAGTTTCCGCCACCCCCCGCGCCGCCTGGACCGCCTATACCGCTTGGACCACCGCCAATACCGCCACCACCAGTAACGACCAACCGAATTCGCTTGCTTCCATCCGCGCCGTTACCTGCGCCACCATTGCGCGCATTGTTTCCTCGCTGCTGATTCAAGAGTGCGTCGTATTCCGCCTTCAGTGCGGTATTGTTGGAGAGTAAGGTGAACGACGGGTAATCGATATCCATCCCCGATGCTGTTGCGGCAGAAGTCAATTGAACGGATAGTTTTCCAAATTCGTCTTTTACGTTGAATTTGCTGGTTTTCTCTTCCTGGCACATCCAGGCGCCGTCGTCATCATCGGGGTCGTGCATCATAATGAAATGATACTTCAACATATACGCCTTGTGTCCGGGTTTTCGCGAACCATAAAGTTGCCAGTTGGTATGTCCGCGTGAAATACCTTCATCCAACACGTCGTTCCAGGTATTTGTAATCGGAAGGTCCGTCCATATTCCGGGCAGTTCTTTCAACATCCGAGCGCGCAGCATTCGCTGAATCGGGCGTTCAACAATCGCGCCAATCATCATATGAATCCCGTCCTTTGTGACATCGTCGAGTTGATTGACGTCGCTCTTTTCGAAGATATAAATCGGGATTTTCACATCGGCCGGAATATCCACGAGTGTTTCCAATGTTTCAATATAACTTTGTATCATATCCAAAATATGTTCCTTGGAATGCTGGCGTTTGGTGATACTTGTTTCATACCTGAAATCGAAATCCACGACAATGACGCCTCGTTCGGGACTCTGTTTTTCTGTGAGATACTCCTGCTTTCCATTTTCAAAGACGTGTGAATAATATTTCTTCCAGAATACCGGCAATACGGCCGGAGGTATGGTATAAACACCGCCGTGGACGTTCAGCGTTTTATCGCCGATTCTTGTATGTGTATAGGCCTCACCTGGTTTCGACGCGTGGTGTTTCATAAATTGTTCGTATGTCATACCAGCGCAGAGAGACTGATATGACGCGGTTGTATTTACTGAATCATTGGGTAGGGTAGAACTCATGTGCTTCTGATGGATTGTCTGTGTGTATGAATTCTGAATTGGTAGGTTTAAAAGTTCAATTTTGTCGAAATTATGAATTGAAAATTCTGAAACCTCCGGTTTATATATTCTACAGGTATTTTATCTAAATTCGGATCCCCAAAAACCGAAGGTCTACTTTTTTTTTGCAAAAACCCGTCGTTTTTTGGGGATGCAAATTCTTTCGTTTTTCTTGGCGCGGAACTTTTATAAAAAAAATGATTTTACTCGGTGGATTTTTTTTTCGGGTTTCGAATTTTCATTTTGTGACGATATATCGTCAGAGTGATTTTTATAAGACCATAATGGTCTCAATGTTTTTACGATGCGCTCATATTTCTGCGGGATGTATCGTCACAAAAGTCCCCGAAACCGCACCGGCGTGGCCGCCATCGATGGCGTCGCCTAGTATTTGTAAAAACACATAAAAACAATTTTGTAAATATCTAGAAAATATGGAATCAACGGCGTCCACGGCGTCCACGGCCACGGCGGCGTCCACGGCGAAGGTCGTCATCCCCAAAGAAACCATCACGCGGTTGTTGAAAGACATTCGGGATGTGATGACGGATAAAACAATCGACGAATGCGGTATCATGTATCGCCATAGTGAAACCGATATATTGACCGGTTTTGCGTGTATCGTTGGTCCATCGGATTCGCTTTATTTCGGTGGATACTACTATTTTATGTTTAAATTCCCGACGAATTATCCGCATTCACCACCGATTGTTTCTTTTTTAACGAATACCAATAATGTGCGTTTTCACCCCAACTTCTATCAGAATCAAAAGGTGTGTGTGTCGATTGTGAATACCTGGCGCGGAGAACAATGGACTGGATGCCAGAATATCCAGACGATTCTATTGACCTTCCAATCGTTGCTGGATAAAGAACCCCTGTTTCATGAACCTGGAATTCGGGCGCAACACACCGATTTTATTCCGTATCATCAGATTGTAGAATATTATAACTACAGTTATGCGTGTTTGACATTGCTGACCGAACTGCCTACACGGGTTTCTATCGACCAGGCATTTGTTCCGGTGTTTGAGGAGTTTATGCGCCGGCATTTCCAGAAACATAAATCGCGGATTCGAGAGATTTTGGTGGAACGGGCGAAAACATTCCCGTTGAAAAAAACGGTGAGTATTACGCTTTATGGCGGTTTATCCACCACGATATCTTATCCGACATTGCTTGAGAGATTCGATGCGGTATTATAATACTTATAAAACTTAAATTGAAATTAATTGTATCTATATATAGTAAACAGTCATCCTTTCGTCTTGTGAATTCATTTAAGGAGCGAAGCGGAAATGCACTTCTGTTCTGTTTGTTCGAATATGTATTATATCAGTATCACTCCCGAAAACGAATTACAGTATTATTGTCGCAATTGTGGGAACATTGACAACACCATCGCATCCGAAAACATCTGTGTATCGAAGGTGAATGTGAAACATACGATGACACCGCAATCCTTTTCACAGGTGGTGAATAAGTATACGAAATATGACCCTACGTTGCCGCGCATTCATACGATACGATGCCCCAATGAAGAATGCCCGAGCAATCGGGTGTCGGCAGCTGGCGGTGGAAGCGGTGACAGCAAGAAGTCGATGAATGAAATCATCTATGTCCGGTATGATGATACGAATTTGAAGTTTGTGTATTTATGCGCGAAATGTGATAAAGTATGGAATACCGAACAGCAATAAATTGAAACATAATAAAGTGTGATATGTATATATACATACGCATACATACGCATACATACGCATACATACGCATACATACGCATACATACGCATACGTATATAAACAATGACAAGTAATATTCCTGCGCCACCACCCAAGCAACGGCGTGATGATTCCGAGAATGAAGAAGAAGAACATGGTGGAGAATTAGAAGAATTGATGAGTGAAGAAGCAAGTGATACCGAGGATGAAGGCGGTGGTGGCGGCGATGGTGGTCGCACTGACGATGACAGTGATACCAATGATGAAGGCAGTGAATCTGGTGTTGATTCCGACGGTGATGGTGATGGTGATGGTGATGGTGATGGTGATGGTGATGGTGACGGAGACGGTGGCGGTGGTGATGGCGGGGATGGTGACGGCGGTGGCGACGGTGATGATAGCGGGAATGAAATGATAACCACGAAACAGAAAAAAAATGCGAAAAAACGCGCATCATCCAAGAAGAATATCGAAGATGACTTGACGTTACTTGGCGTGCCTCACGGTATCGCATTTGATGATGACGATGATGATGATGACGATGATGACGACGATAAAGACAATACCGAATATTTTCAAAAACTGAAATCAAGTGTTCGTGAAAGTTTTGTGGAGACGTATCATCCCGAGTCATTTTCGCATAATTATGATGAAATCCAGACACTTGCGCGGGTTGTTCGAAACAGCGCCGGTGTTATTGTGGATGACTTACATCGGACGATACCGATTATGACAAAATATGAAAAAACCCGAATTCTCGGACAACGTGCGAAGCAACTCAATGAAGGCGCGCCGGCGTTTATTACCATTGATTCGAATGTGATTGATGGATACTTGATTGCTGTAAAAGAGTTGGAACAGAAAAAAACACCGTTTATTATTCGACGTCCGCTGCCGAATGGTGGGTCAGAATACTGGCGAGTCCAAGATTTAGAGATACTCTAATACTCCCTCAAGTGACCTGGGATGAGTTGGATGGGTGTGGGTGTGGCGCAGGATACATAAAATCCGGGTCGCCAATGATTTCGCGAATAACATGGGTCGTCATATAACGTTCAATGGCATCGGCTTCATAATATATCCACCACGCATCTCGTAGTTGTAAGTCGATGTAACGATTGTTGCCTTTTTTTTTGACATTTGTAAAATAGGACGTAATGCAATAGATGGGCGATTCTGGATATTCATTTTTGACAAATTCGCCTTTGAATCGTATATATTCATAAGGAGATTTACCTTGAATCAAATACGTCTTTCCGGGGTTGAGGTCGTGATAAAGAACTTGCTGAAGAGGTCGCATACGAATCGATAAATAATTGATATACGTAGAACATGTATATCAATTTTATTTTTCATAATAACGAAACAATTCGCGGTTGTAAATTTGGACCCGTTTTGACAAATAAATGGGCGGTTCATTGTCATAGGACGACGATGATGACGCCCCTGACGGCGAGGAAGAACCACATGATAACGACCCGGATGAATTTGTTTTTGGTGTTAGTCCAAGTCGGTTCTCGCTATCACTGCCGTTGTCGTTGTCATCCGTGAATTTCGACGCGTGACTTACACTCGTTTCTCTAGAAACACAACAATGTAAATATTCGGTAATCGATGAAAAAAGGTTCCAGGTCATATTTATTTCATATAGTGATAAAATAATCCAATGTATTGGGATTGGGTATTGGGTTGTCTAGCACTTCCAACGCTTACCACACTCCAAACATGTAACAAACGTCGTCATCGGTTCATCTGCTGAACGCGTTTGGAGTTGGTAATACGTACACTTCTTGGATTTACACTTGTTACAAGTGAAGTTGTCAGTAGAGGCTTCGATATTTGGTTCATATTTCTGTTTATCACGCACCTTCTTATCTTCAATCAATTGTTTCCATTTCTCTGGATATATTTCCTGATGCGTCATAAATGCGAATTCCTGTGCTTTCATTTTACCGGTCCACACCGCATTCGATATTTCCGGTTTCTTTAAGTTAATGTAAACGGAACGAAGTCGGTCAATGTATAATGTAACAAAGAATGGATTGGACCATTTTTTGACGATGTTATTTTTGGACGCATGTTGAATCGTCCAATTGAAGATTCCTTTTTCAATATTGATAGACAGTGTATCTTCAATGGGTGTATCTTCTTCATCTGACGCACTGGAGCGGGAGGAACGAAGAATGGTATCAATACGTTTTCGGATTTCTTGGCGGAAGTGGTCGGGATACGGGATGGATTCAATGGCGGACATATGGAATGAAATGGAATCGAATGGAATGGAATGGAATGTATGATAAATACATCTCTTGTTTTCTTTATTCAATTTTACGCATACTCCTCTTCACTTAATTCGGGTTCGCTTTCGAGTGTAGTAGGTGGTTCCTCTACAACCTGTTTCTTTGGTTTGGCGGCGGCGGCGGCAGCAGCGGTGGCGGACGTTCCATTGACCTTCTTCCCTGATTTTGAAATGCCATTCGCGGACGCAGGTTGTGATTGTTTCTTCACTGCGCGTGGTTTTTTAACGACGGTATTGACGGGAGGAGTCGGTGGTTCTTGTGGTTGAATGATGTCGTTTTCTGAATCGGATGGCGAGGGCGATGACGATGACGATGACGATGACACCGATGACGATGATTCAAGTGATGACGTCAAAGGAGTTCCAGAATCGGTGTCTGTTTCAGTTACAAACTCGCTTTCCGTTGATTCGGATTTGGATTTCTTATTCTTCGGTCTCGCCTTCGCCTTCGGCTTCGCCCCGGCGCTTCCACGCACACCGCCCCTTTTGGGACGACGAGGCGTTTCCCCTGCTTCTTCGTCATCCACCACAAATCCATCTTTCAAATATCCATTCGCTGTTTTTTGTGACGCCGGAATGGAATCAAGTTCATCAACCTCGTTGTCATCTTCCGCAACCGTAAGGGATAGGTCTTCAAATCCACCAAACAATTTCTCGTATATCTTATTCCACAACTCCAGTGTCAAATTTATCGCGTTTTCCTGGTCGATACGCGCAACCAATGCCATATTTCCAAAGAATATGATTTCATCGATGGGAGGAGGGAGTTCATACTTGTTTTCTTGACCGGCGCGTCCATTGGTTTTGGACCAAATGTCAACATAAATGTATTTACTCGTGCCTGCGCCCGCACCTGCCGCCCCCGCGTCTTTGCTCTTGTTCTTATTTTTGTAACGCCATGTATGATAACAGATAAATCCTTCCGGGTTTTTATAACCGCATTTTTTTGATAGTATTGTCGTAAGTTCGTCGATCGTGGTTTCTTGGTCGGTTTCAACAACACATTCAGATAATGAACCTGTTTTTGAAACAATAATAATAGAAGTCTTCGTTTTCTTGCTCGATGACATGATGTTGTCGTTGACTTTGACGTGGTATATGTATATATGAAATGTTTCTAAATCAATTTATCGTGTCGTCGGAAATGACATAAACATACAATGCGTAACTATATATCCGTGTGTTCCGTATTTTCTGTGTTCTATCGAAAATGGCGGCAACCGCAAAGCAGCATCAGCAGCATCAGCAGCATGAACGCAACAACCAAGGACACGTCCGCGCACAAAAAAAAGGGCAAAATGCGCGCCAAGCAATGGTTATCTCCGGATTAAACACAATTTACCGAACAAATACCATGACGCACGCGATTCAAACGCATCAACAAACCGAACCGCGGATTTATTTATTGAATATCACATTACAAGAAATGAATGAGGTCCATTACCCGAAAATCCATTCCATCATTGAAAGGGGTCGCCTTCGCCCAAAAGGGACGGAACTTTACTTTGTTGAAAAAAAACACGAGCATCTCATTATTACCGAGGATGGTATCTATGAATTACGTCAATCAAGGTCGCATATGAAAGGACCGGCCGAACAAGAGCAAACATTGCGCGAGCGTATTCCTTTCGACGGTGATACCACGACATGCGAGATTATCGTTGCGTGTATCGATGAGTGTATCGGTAAAGATACACCGACACCCACGCCCACGGAAATGCTGTCAATACCAGTTCTCGTGGATGAAAGTTACTATGAGCTGTCTGGCGGCGGCAGAAACGACCCCGTTCGTATTTCACCCCATCACATTATTCAACATTCAATTAAAAAGATAGTAAAAACAAACGTGAAATCCACAACGGCATTTGTGTTTATCCTCAATGAAGATGAATCCAAAGTGATTGATTTTTATATCACGACTGAAAATGGAATTATCACCCAAAAGGAAAAGGAAAAAGAAAAGGAAAAGGACAAATTAACAAGGTCGTGTAAAGATGATATCATTTCGTTTTTAGTTCAGTTCAAATTATGTTCGTAATATACACATGAATACAATATAACCAAAACATAATGTTGTGGTTTATACAAAATATTATCTTTTCAGTCAGTTTAATTGTCATCATTCATTATTTATATGTTTATTTTGAAACAACGTTAACAGCGCCGAAAGTAAAAGACCTCATACATTGTCCGAAACAAAAATACAAGTCGCTGTTTGATACAATACATAATAATTTAGACAATTCTGGCGCACGAAATTTAGGAATACGAGATAATGAATTTGGCGATGGTTCGATGGACGGACTATCGGAAAAGCAAT
>Ga0194129_10008747_pt1 | contig 11603 bp, 13 predicted proteins | sample TA2KigCa35mmetaG_FD_150862 | JGI IMG/M metagenome (GOLD analysis project Ga0194129, IMG submission 150862) | Freshwater microbial communities from Lake Tanganyika, Tanzania - TA2015038 Kigoma Deep Cast 35m | ecosystem: Environmental > Aquatic > Freshwater > Lake | place: Tanzania: Lake... | reverse complement strand
CTTGTTCTACATACGCCATTTTTGTTTTTGGAACTCACGCAGTTAGAACAACAGAATAATCTGTATATTTCTTTTCCTTTTTTATCTTTTTGATGTTTCAATTCATTATAACATTCACAACATCTTTGAGATGTATAAAATTCATTTATTGTAATTGTATCATATTTCTTATGTATTAGTTTCCTTAATCCTTTATTCATCGTAGGCATTATATTTTTCATTTGTGTAGTTCTTCCCCAATTACCATAACCAATAAGAATATTTTCTCCAAAAGTTTCTTTAATTTTATTCAAAAATGTATCAATACTTTTCTTACCATAACTATATTGTCTAAATTTCATTTTTCTCCAAACTTCTTTTCTGTAAAATTCTATTGTCTCTTTATTCAGTTTATCTTTTTCTACCAGATAAATTTTGAACTTTTCATAATCAACGGATTTGCTATTTTTACTTGATAAATGAATTTCTTTTTCTATAATATTATTCCTTTTCTTTTCTTGTAATAATATTCTCTCATTTCTTTTTCCGTAACTTTCTACCTTTCTTTGTGATGCTGTAAATTGAAGTTTATTACCATTTTTATCCATCATATAAACTAATGAATGCTTACCAGGGTCACAACCTACAATATTTCTATCTTTCAATGTATCTAATTGTTCTTTGGATAAATCTTCTATATTGTAAAAATCTTGTTCTTGTAAAACAGGAACTCTTGAACCCCATTTTTTATCTTTCAAATCTTTTCTAATAAATAATAAGCAACAACTAATTCCGTCAGTTTGTATTTGATTATAAAACTGATAATATTTGTTCTTGAATATTTTATTTTTCATATCTAAAAAATTACACCATAATTCATTTTGATTTTCTTTTACATTACTTAATAATTCTCCCTTTTTTACTTTATTGCCTTCCTTATCTTTTTCAGGACAAAATAAATTAATGATACAAGCAGTATCTAAACAAATATGTTTTGGTATAATATTGTTCCGTAATGGTAATGGTTGGAATAATTTACACTCTAGTTTTTCTAATACAGAATTCATATACAACATTCCTTTCAAATACTTAAATGGTCTAACCTTAATATCATAATGTATTGACTTTTTAATTTCAGTAGGTAAAATATTAGATAAATGAGTAAGTTTCCAGTTAGAAAATATTTTATCACTTTCATTCAATTCTAATAATTGTTTCTTGAATTGAAATAAGATTGCTTTATCTTCTGTAATTTCATTTGTAGTTTTGTTAATAAATCGTAAGAAATGCTGAATAAAATGCTCTTGAAAATTATTATGTAAAGAAGTATGTATTTGTGTTGCTAAATAAGGTAATAAAAAAGTTGTGTTTTTCAAATTAGTTTTTTCGTGATTAAGTAAAGGTTGATATTCAATTTTGTAAAATTCTTCAAGTATTTCTAAAAGTTCTGTATCTTTACCTTTTTTACCTCTATTATCCCTTGACCCTAATGTTTTGATACAATACAAAATAAATGTTTCGTCTATTGTTGGTAATGGTTTGTTGTTTGTATAACAATTCAAAATATACAATCGAATAAATTGATAAGTATGAATAACTAAATCATTCATTTCAAAAACTAAATTATTTATAACTGGTTGTATCATATCACGATTAAGTAAAATAGTTTTGAGCGGTATTTTGAAAGTCTTATAGGTAGGTTTTTCATTATTCCTAAATTGTTGGAATGTTTCCTTTGGTTTTTTCTTTTTAACCATTTTATATATTTACTAAATATTTTATTTTTATATAATAATCCGCATAATTATATAAATTCCTAAATATTGGTTTCCATTAATTTTTCGTTTTGCTCTTTTTCTCTTTTGAGTTTTTCTTTTTTATTAAGGTAAGCAGTTCTGGCATATTCTTTTTTCTTTTCAGGTGGCACTTTGTATTCTTTATTTTTTTCTAATAGTTCTTGTTTATGATTTTCATAATATTTTTTGTGTCTAGCAGGAGCAGTATATTTTTTAAGTTTTTCTTTTAACTCTTTATTCTCATCTTCTAATAACTTATTTTTATTAATTAATTCTTCAACATTCATTTAATATGTATTATAAAATATTTTTTAAATATTTTTATGTAAAAAATAATTTACATAAAAATCGGCGTTTGAAATGTTAAAAGGTGTAAAAAATTTGGATATAACATTAAAAAATATATATTTACTTTAGAAGATTCAATTAAAGAAGAAACAAAAATATTTACTGACTATGAAACAGATAATATATGCGACGATATATTTTATATGATATATTTTATATGTTAGATGGAAAAAGAACGGCAACTAAACCTATTTATGATAAAAAATACAAAAAAAAAATTAATAAAGATAAATTAAATTATTTTATAAAATCACTTCAACATTTACTTATCGGTATTTAATATACTTTCTTTAGCAATTTCATAATATTTGTTTTCTAACTCAATTCCTATAAATTTTCGTTTAATATTTTTACATGCAACTCCTGTTGAACCAACGCCCATACAATTATCTAAAACTAAATCATTTTCATTTGTATAAGTCTTAATTAACCACTCAAGTAAATCAGTTGGTTTTTGAGTCGGATGAAGGGGTCTTTCAACACGATTAAATTTTAAAACTGTAGTAGGCAATCTTTTACCATCACTTTCTACAAAATTTTCTTTATGTGTTCCATAATTGCTTTGTTTGTCTACGGCTGTTTGTGTATTCCATCGTGTATAAGGTGTTGAATACCAATATTGAGGATTATATGTTGGTTGTTTTTTATAAAATATAGCAATATCTTCGTTTGTTTTCATCGGTTTTCTTTTTGAATTTAAGAAGTCTGAAAATTTATTTTTTTCCCACACCAAGCAATACCTAAACATATTCAAGTTTGACGTAATCATTAAAGATGTAAACGGTTGTGAACCAAATAATACAATAGCACCATTATCCTTTATTATTCTATTATACTCACTCCATAATTTATCGAATGGAATTACTACATCCCAAGAATTCTTTGTCATACCATAAGGTAAATCACATAATATCATATCAACTGATTTTTCTTTAATATGTTTCATTTCAATTAAACAATCACCATTTATTAAATTATAATTAGCAGTGTTAATTTCTAAATTAATTGGTTCTTCAATTGTAGAATTATCATCTTTTTTTTCATCCTCACTATCGTGTTCTGTTGTTAATTCTACTTTTTTTGATTGTATTTTAACATTTATTAAATCAATTAATTCATTTATATTTTTGGATTTACATTTTGTTATTCCAAGTTCTTCACACTTTGCTAAAAGTTTTGGTTTAGATAATTTGGTTAAATCCATTTCTTCAATATTACAGACTATATTACTAATATCAGTCATATTATTTAATTCAATTTTTTATTATCTAATAATAAACTTATTTCTATTATTTAGGTTAGTTTAATTACTCACTGTATAAGTGGTTGTTGCATTTTCTTTATTGGTTTTTGCAGTCTGTTCTTGATCTAAAAATTTCTGATAATTCGCTTCCATGGTTTTTGGATTACTTACACAACCTCGAGTAGTGATTTTCAGTTGAACTATGGATGTCAATAATATACCTGTATAAATATACCACATTGCTTCTCCCACATTATCTCTCGTCACCACCAATTCAAATAATTCATTTTTCAATTTATTAGATTCATCATTTTCTTGTTGATATTGGTCTTTCATCAACGGTTTCAAGACATTCCAATATTGGTCAAAATTGCTGGGCACGATTTGGTTGATCAATATCGAATTATTGCCGCATATTTTAATTATGGTATCTGCCGCCGTTTCCAGTGCTTCTTTCTTTTCGGTCGTCATATTCGGATCTTCGCCTATTTTTTGCTCGACATTCTTATCAATCAATAAATCGGTTAACACCTTGGTTGCCTGACCAGACACATAATAATATCCAACCACATCTGAAAAGGCAGATTTAAATCCAGGATAGATAGTCAGAACCATCACTAACACACCAAAAATCAATGTCCATGGTAAAAAGGTCAACACTCCTGCCGCACCCATATTTTCAGATATGTTTCCGCCGCAAGTGGATGCAATAATAGACGAATTCACCATAAATTGGATGACAATCACTAATAAGACATAGATTGCTAAGAACATGTAGTTCTTGGATACATATTTTGCATATTCATCTTTGTTTTGATACATGCTATAATGTAACGATGGTTTCAATGCCATATAATAGAAAACAGTGGTTAATAAAAAGGTCACCATATTTAAGTAAGGGTTTGCCATATAGATATTATGTATAATTTAATTTATATTTTTAACTATAAATAATATGAATATGGAATCTATCCCTAAACCATTGTTAACAGAACCAGGAGTGACCTATTTTTTGAATCAGGCATTGAAACAATCGCATGTAGTCAGAGAGAATTTTCATAATACTGTCTTTAATATTGGCATGTTTCTATTCTTTCTCCTAATTTTAGGATTTATATTGATTTACAAATATAAGGGAAAACTGACGCCGGTCGAAATTGCGCAGAAGAATAAAGAAAAGCATCAATATATTTTAGAGAGAATCAAGAATTTTCAGATTGCAAAACAAAGAGCACACCAAGAGTTGATTACTGGATTACCTCATTGGGAAAACGAATATATCAAATCATAACATAATCCTAAAAAAATAGTATTATGCTAGTATATAATGTCATTACCTGACCCAAAAGAAGCACTGAATGAATATTTCAAGTTGAAAAGTCAATTTGAAAGTGAGATGGATGCTAATAAAAAAAAGATTATCAATAACCAAGAGTTAAGTAAGAGAGAAAAAAGGGCGCAATATCTGAAATTGGCTCCGAAATGTGTAAATTGTAAGCGCCCTTCTAAAAAGGGGACGATGTTTTCGACAGTTTATGTTCCAGATACAGATACGACTAGTTCTTATAGAAAGGTTACTGCATCTTGTGGGGTTTTAGTAGATCCATGTAATTTAGATGTGGAAATTCATATTGGAACGGTAGAACCACTTGATGAATTGATGCATTATATGAGGACCGAAATCAAGACCTATAAGAATAAAATTATTGACGATAAGAACAAATTATTATTTGGATTATTGACTACCGAAAAGGCATTAGAAAATTTCGATTTAAATAAGGGATATATAAACGATCTAACATCCACCTATGAAAATTATTTAGAGCAATGGAACAATACCATTGAAAATCCTGCTAAAAAAACAGAATTGGATGAAACCTTGGTATTATCATATGAAAGCATAGGTCGAATCAAAGAATGTATCAAGAAAATGAATGAAAACGACGATTCGCAATTTGCGGCAGATGCAGCAAGTATTTATGTGACTACCTTAAAACCTTTACTTGATAAAATTCGACATTTAAAATATAGTGAAAACAGTGTGTATAGTGACGGTCCATATTGTAAATTGATTCAAAAGAAATATACCGAATTGGAGTTAAGTGTATCCGGATATCATACCAAAGTAATCAAATTCAATGTGGGATTACAAGCGACTATAAAAAAATCAACCAAGAATAAAGCATTGATTGAAGTGAATGACGACGAAGAGATTGTTATCAAGAAAGGAGGGAGAGAAATAACGATCGATATTAAGGAAGAAAAACAAGGTAATCCAAAACCAACGTTTAGCATCCCAGAAGATGAACCCATTATTGGAAAAGGCGCAGATGGAATAGATTGGAATATGGAGGAATATAAGAAGGTATGGTCCAAATTGCCAGTCAAACTGAAAACCGAACTAAAATTGAATTTGGACTGGATGAAAGAATTTATGTATCAATGTGTCAATGACAAACATGAAATATGTGCATTAACGACTCCTCCAAATTTGATTATTCCACCCAAACAGATGCAAAATGGACAGTATGATTTCGGCGTCTCGATTTATAATAAAGTATTTAATAAACAACCCAAGACATTACAAGAGAGTTATTTGACCTTTTATAAAGAAGATCCTGCAACGAAGGAAAAGAATTATCTCATGTTTGAAAATGCCATCAATAAATTAGTGGAGAATGAGGTGGAATTGAGAAATTAAAAGAGTGTTGGTTTTTTCTAATGCTATTATATATGATATTAAACTATATTTCGATACCCATTTTTATCATCAGTTTCACGGTAGGATTGTTTTTTGTGTATGTATTGGGTCCTCAAATCAAAACGATCTATATTTATCCAAGTCCAGAAAATATTGATAAAGTCTTATTTAAGGATAAAGCGAACAATTGTTTTTCATTTGAAGAAAAGGTGGTTCAGTGTCCTGAAAACGAGTCGCTCATATCCACCATTCCCATTCAGAATTAATTTATAACCGGTCTTTAAGTAGTTTTCATATATATTTTGGGATAGACATTATTTATCAACTATGTATATAATGGAAATTCATTTTGGGAAATTTTTACATACAGAACGAGGAAAAATAATAATGTCTATATTGCTTGGATTTGGATTGGCATCCTTATTTAGAGTGGTATGTAAAAACAACCGATGCCATATATTTCGTGCGCCTCCTTTAGACGAATTTAAGGATAAAATATATAAACATAATGGAAAATGTGTCAAATATGAACCTGTTGCAACTAAATGTTCTCTCCATGCCAAGACCATTACCTTTGAATAAAAAAGGATATTTGTTTCCATTCTTTTTTCTTTATCTTTATCTTTATTGCGTAATTATGTTGGGCAATCAATCTTTAGAATACATATACATATGAGCGATTCAACCAGTATTTTAGATTTACCAACCGATCCTGTTGGAGGAGGAAGTGTGGGAAATATTACCATGAAAGCAGAAGAAATGAAACCTTCCTCCAGCGGCGGAATGACATTAGACCCCACTACCATTAGTCAAATTGTGAGCGGATTACAACAGGCAACTATGACTGGTGCAACTCAATTATCATCCAGAGATATACCTATGACGACCACTGGTATCAGTACAGATCCACAAGTAGTTCCCAATTATGTTCCTCCGCCTCCTCCCCAGCACGCCGATTATATTAACCACTATGAACAAACTGCAGATATGATTCAACAATATAATCGATCCAAGCAAGTAAATAACTCATTAGATGACATGTATAATGAAATTCAAACGCCGTTATTGTTGGCAGTCTTGTATTTTCTGTTTCAATTACCTTTTGTAAAACGGTTTTTATATAGTTATTTACCGGTATTGTTTTCGAATGATGGTAATTATAGTTTGAATGGTTATTTATTTACAAGTATTGCCTTTGGTATGATTTTCCATTTTCTCATGAAAACAACTGGTTATTTTAATCATTTTTAACATTGAATATTGAAAATATATATTTTAGGACCCTAATATATGAAAGAATATGTGATTTCTGGACATTCTGGAGAGACGGAAGAAACATTTAAAATCCCTTATAATGTGACTCTGATATTTTATGCAGATCCAAGCACTTCCTGTTACGTCCCCAATACGAAAGAGAGTTTACCATTTGTGATTCTCACTATGAGAGATTCAAATATAATGGTTCATACTCAAGGAGATATTGTGAATAATTATGAAATTTCATTCACTTCACCATTCGAAGGTCTTGCCGAAATACATAGAGAAGTTAGAGAAAGAGAGAAAATGGAAAATGGGAAACATGTATTGGAACATGGAAAAAAAGTATATGAAGATTACTATCACGATTCTCTTTCATATATGATAACAGCACAGGATAATCAAGAATCTATTACATTGGAGGATTTTTGTAATCACTTATCCAAAATAAACAATCGCGGTAAAATAACAATATTTTGCGTATTTTGTCGAGGATCAAGAAGAGAATTTCAAGATATAGATTTTGGCGTTGAAAATATGGAAGAACCTTTCATGGAAAGCATGGATGACGAGGATTTTAGTATGTTACTTAGCGGTGGTAAAAAAAAAATAGAAAAAAAAGAAAAAAAGTCAAGAAGGAGTCAAACATCAAAAACGAAAAGAAATAAAAATAAATATTGTAAAAATAAATATTGTAAAAAAACGAATAAACGATCCAAAAAACGTTCCAGACGATAAATATACATATAAACAAATATAAAGATTACTATTTATATGTATTAAGACGATATAACATGCCCAAGCAAACATTAATGGATTCTATTGAATTAACCACATCCCATGTAACGAGAATGATCATGTTTAATAACTTGAAGACAGGTGATCCAATTATCGATGCTTTTTTCACGACAATTATTTTGGGATGTTTCAGTTGGTTTATTACTTGGATGTACGAAAATGGAATCGACAGACAGTTACGCAATCTCACCTTTGATAATTTTAAAAATTGGTTTTATCATAAAAAATCAATTGTGATTGAAGGAAAACGGTGTTCATCCCAATCTTCTTATAATGGTGGAACCGTGTATGTAACGTCTATTTATAGCGATCGATTTAAAGCATTATGGAATCATATTATAGACAGTATTGAAACCAATCAATCCATCTATAAAATCAAAGAACATCATACCAACTATCAATCCTCCAACTCATATAATGAACGACATAAAAATTTTGATATGTTCATGGTATATCAAACCAGACATTTTCAAATTGACGATGACATTTATGTGCAAGCAGATGTGGAAATTGAAAATGATAGTAACCAAAATGAAAAAACAACTGTAAAAACGGATAAGATTACAATCACGATTTATTCATATAAACATTCATTGTCCTATTTAAAGAAATATATTGATAATATAACAACTAAATATTTATCATCTATCAAAGATCAGCGATCGAATAAACGATTTATTTATTTCTTGGATAAGGTCGAACTCAATCCGGATGAAGATACCAAGATGTCCTGTTGGAGAGAAGACTTGTTTGAGAGTTCAAGGACATTTCAAAACATCTTTTTTGACGGAAAGCAGCAACTTATTGAGAAAATCGACTTTTTCTTACAAAACAAACAATGGTATTATGAAAAGGGAATTCCTTATTCTCTCGGCATTGGGTTGCATGGTCCTCCTGGAACTGGGAAAACGTCGTTTATCAAGGCCTTGGCCAATTATACAAATCGACATGTTATCGTCATTTCCTTGAAACTCATTAAAACCAAACAACAGTTGGAGAATTTCTTCTTTGAAAATACCTATAATGATGATAATGAAGATAATAGTATTACGTGGGATAAAAAAATACTCGTGTTTGAAGATATTGATTGCATAGGCGACATCATTTTGAATAGAAATACTAAATTGAGTCATAAGAAAAACAACTCAAGAAAAAACAAATCTGTTGATAAAACATCAGAGGATTCAAAGGCAGGTGACATGAAGATTGGGGATATTTTGCAAGCAGTTTGTGAGTTGAATGATACAGGAACTACTGGGGTATCTGCCTTAACCAAAGAAAATCCGATTACCTTGGATGATATATTGAATTTATGGGATGGAATTAGAGAGACGCCAGGAAGAATATTGGTGATTTCATCGAATCATTATGATAAATTGGATCCGGCACTTATTCGACCTGGACGCATTGATATTACCCACGAATTAAGTAATGCAAGTCATTCGGTGATTGCAGATTTATATATGCATTTATTTGGTAATCCGATTGATAGAAGTGTTTTATCCAATATCAAGGAACGGTTTTATTCTCCAGCAGAATTGATCAATATCTATGTCGGAAACAAGACGGAAGAATCCTTTTTGAAACGATTACTGCAAAACAAGAAAGTTTAAACAATAATTATCATTTATTATATATTAAATGTAACTGGATGTGCAATGCACTTTATGACAAAGTTTATGATATGGATCCGTTTGTTCGTCATTTTCAACTGCAATCATTGGATAGATTAATGCGCGATTGGATTCAGACATAAGTATTTTATCAATCATGAAAAACTTCTTTTCCATTTCTGAATAATGTTGGTAATAGGTTTTGATTAAATAGCGCGCATAACTTCTGCTGATCATGTACATATGTGTTCCAGACATATATTCCGGAATACAGTAATATTTGAATAGAGCAGATTCAGGCATTGGATATTTGAGTCCAAATGGCGTTTTCTCGTGTATTTTATAAGGCATTAAATATCCCAATAATAAAAGATCCAATTGTAAATGAATCGAATCGTTGACCGCCTTTTCCATGATCTCTCTAAATCGTGTATGAATGAGAATATCATCTTCACAAATAATGGCAAATTTCTCATTCGAATGGTAATAAAAATCATGAATTATATCCAAATGACTATATGCAATGGATAAATGGCGTTGGTTATATTTGGTTAATGACGGCGAAATGCGTTTATCTTGTTCCGATGGACCGAAATAGAATTTACAATCAATGCCTAATGCATGAAATCGATCAATCATTGCATCACGTTTAGCATCATCTTGATAAGAAAGACAATACATTTTACAATTCTTTATAGGAGTCATTTTATATTATCATTATAAAATTCTTTTTGCAAGGTTTTTCTTTCAAAGAGGAAGATAATGTTTCTTCAAGTTCGTTGTTAAATAGAATACTTTTTACATAGGATGTGTATGATAGAATCCTATGTGAATAAACTCATTGATAATGTGCCGATCGAAATAGTGAACAACGAGCGAATAGATGTGGTGCTCGACGGAGGTATATTCAACGGTAGTTATTTAGTAGGTGCTCTTTATTTTCTGAAGGAGATGGAGAGACGTCGTTATGTAACCATTGAACGAATCTCTGGATGTAGTGTCGGTTCCATTGTCGCCTTCTTGTATTTCATTGATGCACTCGATATAATGACCGATCTTTATGAGAAAGCCAAGCATGATTTTCAGAGCCATTTTTGTTTAAGTATCCTTAAACATCTGAAACGCCATTTGCAATCAAGACTGCCTGAAAAGGTTTGCGATATGGTAAATGGGCGATTGTTTATCTGTTATAACAATGTGCGAACACGTAAAAAGATCGTCAAATCGACCTATTCATCAGCAGATGATATTATCCAAACCATCATCAAGTCATGTTATATACCATACTTAATCGATAATAAACCTCTCTATAAAAACAAATATGTGGATGGAATAAACGCGTTTATTTTCAAGAAACAGGCGAATAAGAAGATTTTGCATATGGAATTGTTTGGATACGATAAGATGTTACATGCTCTGAATATCAAAAATGAAAAAACCAATTTTCATAGGGTCTTATCCGGTATGCTTGATATTCATAGTTTTTATATCAAACAAAGCAATACATCAATGTGTAGTTATGTGGATCAATGGACGATTGCGAATAAGATGCATCATCATGTGAAGGTGTGTATTGAATATTTGGTTATGTATTGTATTTATGGTATGCTGTACTTGAAACAATGTATTGGGTCTGACTTTGACGATAACGCATTGGTCCAATTGATGTCCAGAATTGTATTTGACATCTTCCGAACCTTTGTGAATCAATATTGTGTATAAATTTGCCGTTGTGACATATTTTGCCGTTGTGACATATTTTGCCGTTGTGACATATTTTGCCGTTGTGACATATTTTGCCGTTGTGACATATTTTGCCGTTGTGACATATTTTGCCGTTGTGACATATTTTGCCGTTGTGACATATT
>Ga0194129_10008746_pt1 | contig 11604 bp, 13 predicted proteins | sample TA2KigCa35mmetaG_FD_150862 | JGI IMG/M metagenome (GOLD analysis project Ga0194129, IMG submission 150862) | Freshwater microbial communities from Lake Tanganyika, Tanzania - TA2015038 Kigoma Deep Cast 35m | ecosystem: Environmental > Aquatic > Freshwater > Lake | place: Tanzania: Lake... | reverse complement strand
CTGTGGAATTTATCAAGGTTAATGGTACTCCGCGGCGCATGGATTGCACATTGGCCGAGTCTCGAGGTGCTAAATATTCTGTTAATGAAAGCACTCGAAAAAAAACACATCCTGACACCTGCGTGGTTTGGGATGTCAATCAATCAGCCTGGCGTAGTTTCCGCTGGGATCGTCTAACACGGATACATTTTACCCTTGGCTAAAGAACAAGGTTTTTGCCTAGAAGGTTTAGTGGTAGATGTATTGCCCAATGCCACTTTTCGTGTGCTGGTGGATGGACAAGAAACACCCGTAATTGGTTTTATCTCTGGTAAGATGCGCATGAACAATATCCAGATCCTGCTGGGTGATCGTGTGGAGATCGAATTTTCAGCTTATGATCTTACCAAAGGACGCATAGTGAGACGACGATAAGTAAGGCAATGAATCGTCGTGTACTATTTCTAGGCAATAACGACTCAAACACAGATCAAGCCGTAACTGAGCTGGCGCTCAATGACCACACACAAAACCTAGGTTTGATCACTGATGGAGCCTTTGAACCCAGTAAGCCTGCATATTATCATACCACAGTGGTAGACATTGCCTGGGGCGATCTAATTACCTTGGCTCGTAGATTTGATCGAGTTGTGATGTTAGATCAACCCCAGAGTGATTGGAGCCATTGGAAATGCCTGCAGGCCACCTGCAAGCTAATGATACAACTGGAGCAACTGGGCCTAGATACCCAGTTTCGACAAAATCAAAATTGTGCTCATATTTTGTATTGGTATAATCTAGTGCGTACCAATCCCAGCATCTGCATTTATCCCTGGATTAACTTCAACAACGACGGTGAACAACTCAAATTGTGCGCCAGGGACCAAGGTACAGTGACCACTTTGAGTGAACTAAAATCTTGGCACGACGATCCTGGATATGGTCGCGTGAGGCAGGCTATGCTCAAAGGTCAACGCTTGCCTGAACATTGCAGTGTTTGTTATGATTATGAAGCTCGTGGCATGGAAAGCTATCGCCAATTTGAGACCCTTGACTGGATCACACAACTGGAAATACGCACGGTAGAAGCACTGGATACCATTCATAAACCTCGTTTTTTTGAAGTGCATACCGGCAATAAATGCAACATCAAATGCCGTGGTTGTCGGCCAATCTGGAGCGCACCCATTGGTCGCGAATTTCGCAAATTCAAGATTCGCCCCCCGCTAGGTTATACCAACATTTTTTATCAAAAACCACATCAGTATGCCATAGATCGTATAGACATCGACAGCTTGGACGCTAAATCATCTGTGTACTTTCAAGGAGGTGAACCTACTATTATGACCGAGGTGCGAGATTTTTTACAACGTTGTGAAAATAAAGGTCGCACAGATTTTTTCCTTACCATGTGTACCAATGGTGTGCGTATCAGTAAGCAGTTTCTAGAATCGCTGCGCCCATTTACCAATGTAAATTTTAGTTTTAGCATTGACGGCTATGATCGCGTAAATGATTATTGGCGCTGGGGCAGCCGGTGGAATCAGGTCATAGCCAATGCGCATCGCATGCAAGATATGGGCTATTCTGTAAGCATCAACACAGTGCCCGGAATTTACAATGTAACCAATCTGCATCTATTGATGCAATTTATAGATCGAGAATTTCCGTTAACAGCTATTTACATGCAGGTCAATAACTTGCCATGGCAAAGCGCCTACAATCATCCTTTGAGCCAACAGGTTGTAGACAGCATGCGCAAATGCCAACAGACATCGATATATCACAGCAACGGTAAAAGTTGTGGTAGTGCCATAGACAGTTTGCTTGCTCACTACAGCAAAAATCCTAAATGTGATCTACAGCAACTACGTAACTTTTTTGACTATAACGATCAGCTAGATTTGGCACGTGGCAGCAGATTAGCAGATTACATTCCCGAACTAGAGGCCGCACGAGCCTTTTTGCCATAAATATGCATATGCTTATACGTGACTCTATAGATTTACTAGAAGCCACTACACGCCCGGCCAAGCTGGAAACCACACCTTTGCCTTATGCGGAAAAAGATCTAGAACCTGTGATGAGTCGGGCCACCATCGATTATCACTACGAGAACTTGGCCAAAAACTACGCCAAACGCTACAATGCAGGAAAAGGCAATGCGGATTTTAATCGTGCGGGCAGTTGCCTGCACAACATGTTCTTTCCTCAATTGCGGGCCCCAAAAGCAGCAAACCGCCCCAAAGGTTCTAGCTTGCAGTTGATCGAAAAGAACTTTGATGATTTTGATGCTTTCAAAGATGAAATAAAAAAAGTTTTTATGTCTATCCAAGGATCAGGATGGGTCTATCTTTCTACAGCGGGCGAAATTAAAACCATCAAAAATCATGCTGTAAGAACAGATATTGCACTCTTAATAGATGCTTGGGAGCATGCATGGAGTTTGGATTATCAAGCAGATAAAGATCAATATTTAGACAATATCTGGCGCATCATCAATTGGGAAATAATTAATGAACGCATAGGAGTGATCTCATGACCATGCAAATGACAGAATCGGCCGTAAGCAGGCTTAAAAATATCCTGGCAGAAGAGAAGAATCCCAGTCTAAAACTGCGAGTATTTGTGCAAGGAGGCGGATGCTCAGGTATGAAATACGGATTTACGCTGGACGAAGAACAAAATCAAGATGACTTTGATTTTGATTACAGCGGTGTAAAAGTATTGGTGGATTCAATGAGCTGGAATTACCTACAGGGATCTGAAATCGATTTTAAAAACGATGACATGGGCGAAAGCTTTGTGATCAGCAATCCCAATGTTCAAACCACCTGTGGTTGCGGATCTAGTTTTAACCCCTATTAGCTGCTACCTTTCCGGTAAATACTGTGACCTTAAGGACACAGTGAAATGTCTTATACCGGAAATATCCAACAGGAGATTGGCTACGGAAGTGTCGCTAATGACGGAACGGGCGATCCTTTACGTACAGCATTTGTAAAAACAGATGATAATTTTGATGCAATCTGGTATACAGGACCAGTGGGATCCAACGTGCGTATCCAAAACAACGTGGTTTCCACGATGCAAACTAATCAAGATCTAGTGCTTACTGCCAACGGCACTGCTAATGTTAAAATCAATAACAATATTGTACCCGGAACCAATAACACATACTATTTAGGCAACAACGCTAACCGTTGGTATGGTGCCTACATTGGCCCGGCCGGTATTGTAGTAAGTGGCAATGTCACGGGCAACAATGTCAATTCTACCACCAGTGTTAGACTTCCTGTATTTGCCAACACCACGGTGAGAGATTCCTCTATAGCCAGCCCATTACCGGGCATGATTATTTTTGTCACAGGCACAGGACTACAGGTGCGTGGTGCTACTGCTTGGAACACAGTGTCAGGAACAGCAACCTAAGCCAAAGCAAAACTCGCTAAATACTCCAAAGCGAGGTAAATGATGGCTATTCAAGTTATAAACGTAGGTTTAAGCCCAAATGATGGCACGGGCGATTCCATACGTGCCGCATACCAGAAATGCAACACCAATTTCTCTCTGCTTAACAGTAGGTTTCGACCCAGCATACCAGATTCGCCACTAGGCAACCCTGGAGATACCGCTGGTATGTATGCAGCCACCGCTGAATATCTATACTACTGTTTCCAAGATTACGATGGATCTAGTGAAATTTGGCGCCGAATTGCAGGGAGCTCGTTCGAATAATGGCACAACCACAATGGATCACTCCTGCAGGCGATCTTGGCACTGTGGCCGAAGGATTGTTTTTCACCGTCCCAGTGGTGGCGGTTGATCCTGATGGTGGCATAGTTAAATATAGACTGATTGCCGGCCGTCTGCCAGCAGGTGTGCAAGTAAAAGTGGATGGTTCAGTAGAAGGCACACCATTGGCTTATGCCATTGTACGTGGCACACCCACGGAAGTATCAGAAAATATCACAAGTCGCTTTGCAGTGCGAGCATACATTGAAGGACTCAATGGACAAGTCCGACTGGCCGATCGCACATTTCAAATCACAGTTACTGGTCAAGACCTACCAAAGTTTGTTACTCCAGCTGGCAACATTGGTTTTTTTTATGATGGTGATCCTGTAAATTTCCAAATAAAGTTTACAGATGAAGATCCCGGCGACATAGCGACCGCAAGTTTAGAGGATGGCGAGTTGCCACCTGGCCTATCAATAAATGCAGCAGGATTGATTTCAGGATACATTGATCCAATAGCATCATTGCCCGACACTGCCATTGCGGGTTTTGATCGTACAGGCACTGCATGGGACCAATTTCCTTTTGATTTTTCTTCGCGTTCAGCCAGTAAAAATTATGAATTTACTGTACAGTTATCTGACGGAAAAGATAGAGTGCAACGAACTTTTACAATGTTTGTGGTATCTCGTGACAGTCTCAGTGCGGATCTAATAGAATTTTTTGCAGATAATACATTTATTACGGCCGATGTTACGACCACGCGCACACCGGTGTTACTAACACCGCCTGGAGATCTTGGTCGTGTGCGCGCCAATAATTTTTTTGCTTTTCGATTTCGTGCCATAGACTTGGATGGTGACCCTATCGAATTTAGTATCACCACTGGCGTTGGCATTGGCTATGATGAAACCCCATTTGACGAATTAGGTATAGGATTTGACCGCGGAGCATTTAGTCTGCCGCCGGGTTTAACTATAAATCCTAACACTGGTATTTTCTCTGGTTACATACCAGATCAAGGTGCTACAGAATACACATATAAATTTGGCATCCAGGTCAAAAAAGCCAATGCACCCACGTTTATATCACCATTAACTTTCTTTACCATTACCATTATAGGTCAAGTTGACACTGAAGTGACCTGGCTAACTAATCCTGATCTTGGAATTATACGCAATGGCGATCCATCAATCTTGTACGTGTCAGCTACCAACCGTGGTGGTCGTGTCTTGCAATATCGCTTGGCGTCTGGAACAGACAGCAAATTACCCCAAGGACTGACCTTGCAGTCATCAGGCAATATCACGGGTCGTGTGAGTTTCAATACCTTTGCCATAGACAAAGGTCGCACAACTTTTGATAAAAAAATACAGACCCGTTTGCAAAAGATTCCTACCACCTTTGATCTCAAGTTTAATTTTACAGTCAATGCCTTCAGCAGCGAGACTGAAGAAGTAGGGTATGGAGTTAGTACTATCTCGGTCATTAATGGTGGATCGGGATACAGCACACAACCCACCATAACAATTTCTGCACCGCCTAGCACTATCAATGCCATGCAGGCCACGGCCGGTGTGGCCACCATAGTAAGTGGTGTGATTACGTCTATTGCTATAGGTAATCCAGGTCGTGGATACACATCTGCACCCACTGTGACTATTACCGGTGGTGGTGGCACCGGAGCCACGGCAACGACTCGGATTATAGAAGTTGAACTGTCCAACGCTGTGAGCGTGTTTCGTAGATTTACTGTGACTGTGGATCGTTACTTTAACGAACCCTATGAAAGTCTCTACATTCAGGCCATGCCCAAAGAAGAAGATCGTGCCTTGTTTAATAGTCTCATGCTAAACCAAGACATCATGTCTGTAGATTTAATATATCGTGCTGATGATCCCAACTTTGGTCTAGCTCGTAACATCATATACCAGCATGCTCTTGGTTTGACCAGTTCCAGCCTAGAAAAGTATGTGGATGCTTTAGAACTCAATCATTTCCGCAAACAGCTGGTGTTAGGCGAAATAAAAGTGGCACAAGCACGTTTGACCACAACTGGTCCAGTGGTTTACGAAGTGGTCTACAGTGAGATACAAGACAGTGGCGTGAATGAAAAAGGTCAAAGCCCACCGCAATCAGTGTCGGTGGCCTTTCCTTTTATTGATCAATCTGACGGTTCTTCGATGGTATCAAAGGTTTTTCCCAACAGTTTGATTAACATGCGCAATCAAGTGATTGACACTGTGGGTCAATATGATCCAGCATTACCACTGTGGATGACCAGTAAACAAAATTCCGGTCAAATATTAGGTTTTACCAAGGCTTTTGTTTTGGCCTACTGTAAAGCTGGTAAAGGTGCACAGTTGGCCTATAATATTCACACCCGTTTCAACCAAAAATTAAATCTCATTAACTTTGAGGTTGATCGATTGATCTTGGATCGCCAACCCAGCAAGAACTGGAATCCAGTGACCAAATCATGGATTCCAAGTCCATCGCAGAGCACCAGTTTTGACCGTAATGCTCGACCCAGCAACATTGTGCTTAGAGGCAATGTGGATTATGCCACACAGCTGGCTTACAGCTCGATCAACAATCAAACATTGGATCGCATTGCTGCCTTGGGTGGCATTGATGGTGATATTGGTTTACAACTTGATAATCGCACAGTGATTTTTCAAAAACAGGAAGACTGGACTGAACCTGTATACCTAACTGAAGATGAAGCTTGGACCAGTTACACCAGCACCTATGATCAAGAGCCTTGGGACGATACTGCACTGGATCCCAGCACCTTAATCACTGGCGCGGCCAATAGACTGGCACGATACAGGATGAACATTGTAAATGACCGTATAACATTGACTTTGATAGAAACTTACACCACAAATGATTCATTGTTAGTTACCCGGGGCAATACATTTGCAAAGGCCGAACTGTATCTACCAGGAACACCTACTTTTGGTCTAACCAGGGTAACTTGGAGTACGATTCCGGAGCCAGCAGGAGCCGAAACATTCTTTGACGGTCGCAGCACAGTGTTTATTGTGCCTGCAGATGCCCCGGGATTTACCGATCAATACAACAAGTATCTACTGTTTCCCAAGATCAACATATTGGGTGGCGCACCACCTTCACCCGATCCTATACCACAACCAGCTAGCGGAGTGCCGTGGATTAATACAGCTGGTGCCATTGTTCCATGGACAAATCAAGCGGGTGCGAACGTAAATTGGGTCAATCAAGGTACCCCATAAATATAACAATCGAGAACAAACATGTCCGTACCCCATCAATTTGCCAATGCCACAGGAAATATTAATCTAGTTAAACTGGATCAAAACTTCGATGCCTTGGGCAATTTCAGTCAAACCGCACAGACAGTGATTGCCAATGCCCAGCCCAATGTTGCCAGTGTGGGCACTTTGGTCAAACTCGATGTCACGGGAAATATACGCAGTCTGAGCGGTTATATCCTAGGTGATGGACGTTATCTTACCAACTTACCCACGGCCAACATTAACTATGGCGATGCCAATGTTCTAGCCCTCTTGCCCGCTTACGTAGGCAATCTAAATCCCAGCATAATCACGGCCGGCAATGTGAATGGTGGCAATCTCACAATCCAGAACACAACAACTCTTGTTGGCCCAGTAACAGCACAGCAAATGCTAACGGTATATGCCAATGTCAACAGCTACGGTATTGTAGTTGGAAAAGATTTTATAACCGCGACCGGTAATGCAAATGTTGTCAACGTCAATGCCACTAATGTTTCAACAACGAGTTTGTCTGCTACAGGTTTGGTTACCGTGGGTACATTGGTTCCCAATGTGATCACAGGCAATGGCAACATATTTGCCCATTCAATCACCGCCAATGCCAATCTTGCTGTGGGCGGCCGTATCACTTGTAACAATGTTGTTATAGCCAATCAAGGGTTCAGCACCAATGCTAACCTCATTGCTGGCAATGCAGCCGTAGCTGGAAACACTACTTCGGCCAACGTAACTGCCAGTGGCAATGTTAGTGGTATAGGAGCAGTGTTTTCGGGAAATGTTTCGGCCAACTATTTTATAGGCGATGGCAGCAAACTTATTAACATTGGAGAAGCCAGCTATGGTAATTCCAATGTGCGAGCTTTGGGCAATGCCGGCTGGGGAGGCAACATTATTCCTGCTGCCGATTCTGTGTACAGTTTGGGCAATGTTGACATGACCTGGAGCAGTCTCTCTGTGCAAAGCATCACATGCAACGGGTCGATGTCAACAGACACTATTAATCTAGGTACGCAGGGCACTATTAGCCTATTTAACATAGGCGGCGATTTGGCATATGACGCATTTCCCAGTAATTTTCGCCCCATGAACCATGAAATGAATGATTTGGGAACCATTTTTTCGCGTTGGCGAAACATATGGGGCAAAACGTTCAGGGGAGATCATGCATTATTTACGAGCGACTTAACTACTGGTACCATGATTGCAACTCAAATCAGTGCCACAGGCAATATCGCAGCGCAGTATTTACAAGTAACTACTAAAACTATTGCCGATGCCAGAGGTATAGTGGGTCAAGCAGGACAAATGATTTCACTGAGTGACAGCGTTCCAAACGGTAAGTTTGCATATTGGGATACTACAAACAATCGCTGGAGTTATTTTAAAGATGATTCTGCAGTGTAACCCTAAGCTAAATACACCTATTAAATAGGACGGAAAGATGGCATCCAATATAAACCCAAACAACATTGATACAACGTACCCGGTAGCTGGTCAAGACAACGATTCGCAGGGTTTCCGCGACAACTTTACCAATATTAAAAACAACTTTCAGTTTGCAGAAACGGAAATTGATGATCTGCAGGCCAAAGCCATTTTTAAAGCGGCGCTCACGGGCACTACACTCAACAACGACATGAGTGGTGCATTGTTGGTCAATGCCAAACTGCAAGGCACACGTCACACACGCGATGTGCCTGCAACCACAACAGGTAATATCACAGTGGATTTTCCAACCGCAAATTACCACAAGATCAGCCAGCTCACTGGCAATATCAACCTGGGTTTCTCCAACATTCCATCGGCTGGCAACTTTGCAGAGTGGACAGTGCAAATAGTGCAACCATCCTCACCTTACACTGTAACGCTTCCTTCGGCCGTGAGTATAGGTAATACCACGCTGCAAGGTTGCGATGCCAATAATGTGGTCAGCTACAGCACTGGCGGTACCTTTGGATTGAAATTTTCAACTTCAGATGGTGGCAGCACCATAGCAGTGGAAGATCTCAGCCGCAACACCACTGGCCTAACATTTCAAACAACCATTGACACACTGACCAGCAACGCCAACCTGAGCTTGGCCACAGCCACTTCGGTAATCAACAAAAGCGGTTCTTGGGTTGGTAATGTGGGCAATGCCACCGTAGGTCAAATCAAGACAGTGATATGTGCCAATTCTGCACCGGGTACACAAGTGCTGACAGTACCAGCCGCGGGATGGAAAAATGGTGCTGCTGGCAATGTGACCTTTAACGGACAAGGTCAATCAATCGTACTCAATTATGTGGCAAATGCTTGGTGGTGTACCGGCTTAGGAGCAGATGTCAGCGACAATCATCCTACATTGGCTTAACCAAATGTGTTGACAAGTGCGCTGCTCCGTGCTAACATAGTATGGGGCATAGGGATTTTATGTCAATCGATCTTAATCGATATCAAGATTTTGTAGCAAGAATTACCAGCAATGCCAGTAATGAACTAACCACGTTCACGGATACCTGCGATAGGTTGGATTCCATGCGACATGGCCCCAAAATCAACGTACCATTGTTGTTGACGGGGGCCTTGGGTCTAGCTGCCGAATGCGGAGAATTCTGCGAGATACCAAAAAAGATTTTTTTTCAAGGCAAACCGCTAGATGAAGAATCTGTATTGCATATGAAACGTGAACTGGGTGATATTATTTGGTATTGGATCAACGCCTGTCGTGCCTTGAACCTTGATCCCAACGATGTAATCGCAGAAAATGTGCGCAAACTACAGAGCCGTTATCCCGGGGGCAGTTTTGATTTGCACCATTCAGAAAATAGACGACCTGGAGACCTCTAATGGAACATCCATTGATAGGTAAAATTGATAATCTCACGGCCGAACAGCTCACTGATAACATTAACAAACTGTATAAAAAACTTGCCATAGCCATTAGAACCAACAACAATGGTTACCTGTGCCATCAAATACGCATGGCCATTGAAAGCTACGCCAACAAGCTAAAGGAGTTACAGACCAAGGCATGGGAAGAATCCACACAAAATTTCAAAGATAAAATCAATATTTCATGAATGTAAAATTAGAATATCCAGGAGATTTTTTGGCCGCAAGCTATCACAATGACAAAGTGCTGATGAATTCTTATACAGTGCGATGTGAGATGATGACCAATACTCGGAGCAGTCGTGAACAAAACATTGCACTGGAAAGACTAAAATATATTTTGTATATGCAAATGCAAAATTCTGTGTTTGTGGATCACAAGGAAAAAGTTGCTACAAAACGTCTAGAAGTTGCAGGTTTTCGTCCCATCATTGTTCCCGCACCACCGGTTGACCAAATCATTGGTATGATGCTGTACTCCAAATTAGATGCTGTGATGGAGGACAGGATCAACGTGACACAACTGAGACTAAATTCTCTGTTGGGTGAAAACATGATTTACTTCCAAAAAGAAAGTGAAACCTTGGGCCCGTTTCAACAAAAAGGTTGGTGGAACAGTCCTGATCCTGTGTGCAGTGACAATAAAAGTGGTGGCAAAGTAGTCAGTATCCGAGGCACAACAACTTGGCAACTGCTGGAACTAGATTGGGATGATCCCAAACCCGATCCACAAAAAGGCAATACAGTGGTAGCATTTCGCAAAGATGAAGACAAATAAGTTTGGTGAACAGATATACAGTCAAGATGATGTGTGCGATCTCTTGATGCAAGGACACAATCATGCAGTGTTTGAAGGCATGTTGGTGGACAAAATCAATGTTAAAAACATGGCACAAATCTTGGAACAGGTTCCAGCTTTTGTTGAATATGATACTGCGGCTCGCGAGGATCTCACACAAGAAACCTTTGATCATCGTTGTCAAGCAGTTTGGCACATGCCAGTTGAATACCAACAGTTGGACATAGCAGCACATGTGTTATCGTTATGTCATACCGATGATGAACTGCAAAGAGTGGGCCAAGAGCTTTTGCAGTATCAAGAACGCAATTTGTTCAATTTGCTGCGATACTTGAAATACTTGGTGGATGTCATGCGAAAAAACCATGTGATTTGGGGGGTGGGTCGTGGATCCTCAGTGGCCAGTTATGTGCTGTATCTATTGGGAGTGCATCGCATAGATTCTATCTACTATGATTTAGACCTTAGAGAGTTTTTGCGTTAAATAAACAAAATAGGAGTGTCGATATGACCAAAAAAATTTATAGAACAGCTATGGGTAAAATGGTTGATCTTGGAGCCATTCAATTGCAAAACGAAAATGTGCGGGCAGTTGGTAACATGAAAGTCAATGCTCGTGGAGATTTAGTGGATCACACAAACAATCCTGTAGTTCGAAGAAATACGCAGGTAGCCAAACAATACAGTCGTCAAATTACCAATGTCAGTGATGAACCAGTTGGTACCGGCCGCCACCATGTACAAGCTAAGACCGGTAAGGTGCAGCCTGTAACTGAACCTGTGGTAGAAACAGCATCAGTTGAGCCCGCGGCTCCAGCAACTGTGGCCAGCGAACATAGCAATGAGGGTGGTTTGGCTGCTGCTATTGCCAAAGCTCGACAAGTCAAACAAGAGCTGGCAAAAACACCTAGACAGCAGATCCAAGACACACCC
>Ga0194129_10008739_pt1 | contig 11610 bp, 15 predicted proteins | sample TA2KigCa35mmetaG_FD_150862 | JGI IMG/M metagenome (GOLD analysis project Ga0194129, IMG submission 150862) | Freshwater microbial communities from Lake Tanganyika, Tanzania - TA2015038 Kigoma Deep Cast 35m | ecosystem: Environmental > Aquatic > Freshwater > Lake | place: Tanzania: Lake... | reverse complement strand
GCCAGTCCACCAGACCCGCCCGCAACCAATGATGGGACTCTTGCATGAGGTCGCTCTTGCCATGGGGCATGGGTGCTGGCGCCATGGACATCAGGCAGTCGGGCTTCAGGGTCTTGACAGCCCGTGCCAGGCGGCCTAGGTATTGCGACATTTGCGCACAGCGAAACGCTGTCCAATTGGCATCAGAAATCCTCGGGGGTGAGGATGCACCGCAAGCGTCTCTATACAGTTGTTGAGAAATAGCATCATAACCGGCATGGCGAGGCATGGCCGGCAGGCGGTCATCGCCTTGGACACCTGCCACCGAATAGTTGCGAACCACCTCAAGAATAAGCTCGGTCAGAAAGGATTGCACCTCGGGATGGAGTGAATTCATCCAAACCAGCGAACCATGGCGACAAAGGGTGCCGTCAGGAGCGCGGGCGGCCCAAGCGGGTTTGGTCCGCAGGATCATCCCTCCGTCTGGATCCGGTGAACTGGCAAACCCGTATTCAAACCAGGGGATGACGGCGATTCCACGGCTCTTGCCCGCCTGGACGATCTCCTCCAGGGGGTCGAATCCCGCGTACTGCGGATCCTGGACGGCAAAGCCATGGCTCTCCATGACCGCGCTGGGAAAGGCTGTGTGGCCGCGATTCCAGACAGCTGGGAAAACGGTATTGAACCCTTGCGCTTGAACAACATCCAGGGCGCGCTGGATCCCCGCCTTCGTTGTCAAGGTGTCGCAGTGGCTGCCATCTGGGATCCAAATCCCACGGATTTGCTTCATGCCAGCCTCCTTCTCAAGAACCCTTCGCGAGCGGACATGGGAGGATGGATCGCGACGCCTTGCGGGCCAGAGGGTGACCTTCAGCATCTACACGCACGATTCCTGGGGCCAGGTTCATGTCGGCGATTATCCGTCCCTGGCTGACGCCCGCAATGTCTTTGCCGCCCTGCGCGACGACCCCTGGTATCAGGCTGACGGCACGGTGAAGGGGATTGAGTTGGTGCAAACCCATCCCGGCGACGCGCGCGAGCGACTGGATTGGTTTGCCTTCCGGCCATGACCGGCGCTGACGGGAGGCCTGGTCCCGGTCAGGCCTTCTGGCGCGCGCGTTTGACCGCCAGCCCGGCTTCAGTGGCGGTGACCGCCGCCAACACCAGCAGGCCGATCAAGCCCACGAGCTGGTTGCGGGCCTCCTCGGAGCCAGCGGCGTTCTGAGCGAGCCACGCGCCAGCCGCAAACCAGGCTGTCGCCAGGGCGGAGGTGATCCACCAGGCCTGCCAGCGCCGCTGGTAGAGGTAGCCCGCCCCCAGGCCCGGCACCACATTGAGCACCACGGCCACCCAGCCCGCGGAAGCGGCAAGGATCGCGTCTCGGGAGGGGGTCATGGCCAAGGGTGAAATGAGCCTCCACTCTGGCGTCGGCAGACGGGAGTGGCGATACAAACGGATCGGCGAACAGGGCAACCGTCCGCAGAAGCGTCTGCGGCTGGGGGAGGGGGCGCGCGGGCATCAGAGGCCGTCCCGGGGAGCCGGAACCCCCCACCGGGACCCGGCAGGCTGGACCCACCCGTGCCGCCGCCCGAGAGTGATCGCGACGACGAGGCCTGAGGGGCTGGAGGCGGGGTCGCCGTTCAGGACGCAGCGGGGGTCTGCCTCCGCGGGACCTGGCACGGGCCGGAGCGGAGCCGCCGCCGCAGCCGTCGGCACCACCCGAAGGCCGCCGCGGCTCCGGCGAGGGGCAAGGGCCCAGGCACCTGCTGGAACATGGCCTGGGCGATCAGGGAGTGGCCCTTGGTGGTGGGGTGGAGGCTGTCCCAGAAAAACCACTCGTCTGGATTGCAGGCGGGAACAAGCGCCAGGTCCACGACACAGCGATTGCTGACGTCCGTGAGTCCATAGGAGGCCGGCTGGCTGTGGATTTGATTGAACAGGGCGAACGTGTCAAAGGGCATCAGGTCCACCTGAGGGTTGGTGGCTTTCAGGGCGGAGAGCCTGGTGTTGAGGCGCGCGTTGAAGCCAAGCACCAGCTGTTGGATCAAGGCCGCCTGCAGGGGATCTGTGTTGAACGACGGGGCCAGGCTGAGATCGTGCAGGTTGGGCACCAGGATGTGGCTGGCGCCGTTGTTGATGAGCGTTTGGATTCCAACCTCGATGTTGGCGACGGCATTGTCCAGCAACTGGACCGGCGTGCTGTTGGCGAGGGGAGGACCGCCGGTGATCGTGCCAGGCGTGCTGCCGATCCCGACGCCGGTCTGCGTTTTCAACCAATAGAGGCCATCGTTGGCCCCCATCCAGACAACGAACAGGGTGTTTTCAGGTTGAAAGGGCTTGGGTGGAGTTAGGAAAGCGTTGAGTTGCTGGTAAGCGCTGGTTTGCGCAAAAGCGGGGCGGACGGTATCAAAGGTTGGGTTGGTGTCCACGGTGAATTGACTGTCCCGTCCGGTTGTGGCTCCGCTGACGGCGTAGTTGGTGCCGCCGGCCAAGGAGGGTTTGAGCGGAGGCGCGGCGGGGTTGTATAGCGACCAGAGCTGTTCCACCGCCACAGGGCCGTTGGACACGCGTCCGCCGGCGTAGGGAGGGGGGGGAAAGCCAAAGAATGGAGGAATGGTGGCCGTCAACAAGCCGGAGTTGCCCGCATCCGAGAGGCTGTCCCCGAACACGACCAAGGTGTCCAGCTGGGTCACCTTGCCCAACGCGGGTGCCTGGCCGCAGGCCAGACCCAGACTGGCAAGCAGGGCCACAGCGGCCTTGCCTCCACGCCGGTTGGCCCGGTGCGGCTTTACGGCGCGTTGTCCCGCGGCGCTCAGCGTTTTGGGATGCCATCTCCTGTCCAGCCGGCAAAACCCGCGCAAACCTTCGGGATAAGCCATCGTGAGATCGGTGGGGTTGTGCTCCGCATGCAACGTAGAGCGCCAATCGGCTTCCGGGTCACGAGCCAGCGCCTTGGCCTCCCCTTGATTCGATCGGACCGTTGAGGATCAGGAGGCTCGTCCTCTTGTGCGGGGCGTGGAGCCTTCGGGTCCCCACCCCTGCGGCCACACCTGCGCGATGCCGGACACCCGCAGGTTGCCAGGACCCTTCCGAGCACGTCCTTGTCCCTCCAACTTGTGGCCTCGGCAGGCGGCAGGCGGCTGGCTGGCGGTTCGCGATCGGCTCGGTTCGCGGCCCGCCATCATCGATACGGCGGAAGCGGCGGCACCGTTTGACCCCGCTGAATCGGCGTGGAGATGAAAGCGGTGCGGCCGTTGATGGCCTGCAGGCGTTGGACTCCCACCTCATAGGCCACAAGCATGGGAATGCCCAGGGTGTAAAGCGCGATCTGCAAGGCCGTGATCCACACAATCCTTTGAATCATGACTCCTCCGAGGGGTGTTGGCGGGGCAGGGGGAACCCAGGGCTCCCTCACCTGGGCGAAGCATGGAGCAAAAGGTTTTCTTCCGATTTCAGCCAGTGAACATTTTGATGCAGAGTTGCTGACAACCCGCTGTCATTTGGATGACAGCCGGAGGCGGCGCCTCAGAAATGTCTGCTGGCTTCGGGGGGTGGTCGCCGGGAGAGCGAGGTTTTCCCCACCCCACGCGCCGCCAAACCCTTCCCTCCGCCGTGACCGTTGGGTCGAACGCTTAACCTTGCCCGCCGATGGGAGGGACCTCATGCACGCTGTGCCGCTCAGACTGGCTCCCGGCAGTGATCTGCGACGCACCCTCGAGGAGTTTGCCCGGGAGCGGGCGGCGTCCGGCTTCGTGATGGGGGTGGTCGGCGACCTCTCCCGCGCGGCGTTTCAATGCCCCGGCCAAGCCGGGCCCACCCTCATGGACGGGGATCTGGAGATCATCACCCTCAATGGCACCCTCTCGCCGGAGGGAGTCCATCTCCACCTGAGCCTGTCGGACGGCGCCTGCCAGGTCTGGGGTGGCCACCTCGAACACGGCTCGCTGGTGCGCAAGGGGGCCGACGTGCTGCTGGGCCTCTTCGCCTCCGAGGCTGACGATGGCTCCACGCCAAGCGGCGGAGCCGCTCGCGCGCCCCGCGCGCCGGTGGTGGAGATCGCCGTGGGCCCCCGCTGTCCATTCTCCGCCCGTGCCCAGCGCCTGCTTCGCACCCTGGGAATCCCCCACCAGGTGATCGAGGTGCACACCCCGGAGGACAGAGCCGAGGTGGAACAACGCAGCGGACGCCCCACGCTTCCCCAAGTGTTCATCGACGGGGAGGCCATCGGCGGTTATGACGCCTTGGCGGAGCTGCACGGTCGGGGGGCGTTGGACGCGTTGCGGGCGTATTGACCCTCCGGCGCGGCTATGACGGAGAGGCAGGTGTGAGGCCCGCCGTGCCGATCGACAGTCCATCCCGCCCCGGTCTCACCCCCTCCGCGGGTCCCCAACGCCTGGACGAAGACCCGCGGATCTCCCGGATCGCGCGCCGGTTCGGCGGTCGGCCGGACGCCCTGATTGAAGTCCTCCACCAGGTGCAGGAGCTGCACGGCCATCTGCCCCCGGAGGCCCTCCATCAGGTGGCGCGGCACCTCCAGCTGCCCCTCAGCCGCGTGTTTGGCGTGGCGAGTTTTTATCACCTCATTCGCCTGGCGCCTCCCGCGGCCCATCATTGCGAGGTTTGCCTGGGCACGGCCTGTTTCGTGAAGGGGGGCGCGGAGCTGGCCCGCGAACTGGAGGCCCGTCTGGGGGTGGCGCTCGATGAGCCCGCTGGCGATGGCCCCTGGGGGCTGCGGTCTGTGAGTTGTCTCGGCGCCTGCGGTCAGGCGCCGGTGCTGGTGGTGGACGGGGCGATGATCACGCGCCCGCGGGTGGAGGAGCCGGCCCTCCTGGCGCGGCAATTGGACGAGGCTGGCGTTCCTCGGCAACCAGGAGACGCGTCATGACGGCGTCAGGGGCGGTGTTGCGCTGTTGCGCGGCCAGCGGCTGTCGCGCTGTGGGCAGCGCGGAATTGCTTCACGCCTTGGAGCGCGCCCGGGACGACCTCGGCCTCGCCGCCGAGGCGGTGACCCTCCGACCGGTGGGCTGTCTGCGGATGTGCGGTCGCGGGCCGCTGGTGGCGGCGGATGGGGTCTCAGGCTCCACGGAGTTTTACGGGGCGGTGCCACCCGCGCGGGCGGCCGATCTGGTGCCGCGGGTGACCGCCGGCAACAGCGCCGAGCCCTCTCCCCTGGCGGGGCACCAGGTGGATCTCCGCCATCCCTTCTTCACCCTGCAGACCTCCGTGGTCTTGGAGGGGTGCGGGCGTGTGAATCCGGAATCGATCGAGGAGGCCCGTGCCCTGGGCACCTACGCCCAGTTCGAGCGCTGCCTGCTGGAGCTCACCCCCGAGACGGTGCGCGACCAGGTGAAGCGCAGTGGCCTGCGCGGACGCGGTGGCGGGGGCTATCCCACTGGCCTGAAATGGGACACGGTGGCGTTGCAGCCCCCCGGCCCCCGCTACGTGGTCTGCAATGCCGATGAGGGCGACCCCGGCGCCTTCATGGATCGCGGCGTCTTGGAGGGGGACCCCCATCGCCTGCTGGAGGGATTGGCGATCGCCGCTTACGCCGTGGGCGCGAGCAAGGGCTATGTCTACGTGCGGGCGGAATATCCCCTGGCGATTGAACGGATGCGGTTGGCCATTCGGCAAGCCAAGCGCCACGGCTGGCTCGGTGAGGCCATCGCCGGCTCCACGTTCTCCCTCAGCCTGGAGGTGCGCGTCGGGGCCGGAGCCTATGTGTGCGGGGAGGAAACGGCCCTGCTTCATTCCATCCAGGGACAGCGCGGCACGCCTCGCACCCGGCCGCCCTACCCGGCCCAGTCCGGTCTCTGGGGCGCGCCGACCCTGATCAACAACGTCGAAACCCTCGCCGCCGTGCCCGCCATCCTGCGGGAGGGAGGCGACTGGTATGCGGCGATCGGCACCGAAGGCAGCAAGGGCACAAAGGTGTTCGCGCTCTCCGGCGCGGTGGCCCACCCCGGCCTGGTGGAGGTGCCGATGGGCACGCCGCTGCGCACCGTGGTGTCCACCATGGGCGGGGGCGTGCCCGATGGCGGTTCGATCAAGGCGGTGCAGACAGGCGGTCCCTCCGGGGGCTGCATTCCCGCCGCGCTGCTGGACACCCCCGTCGACTACGAGGGCCTTTTGGCGCTGGGATCGATGATGGGCTCCGGCGGCTTGGTGGTGATGGAAGAGACCACCTCGATGCCCGCGGTGGCCCGCCACTTCATGCGGTTCAGCGTCAGCGAGAGCTGCGGCAAGTGCTTGCCCTGCCGCGCGGGCACGGTGCAACTGCTGGGGCTGCTGGATCGCGTGGTGGACCATCGCGCCACGCCCGCGGATCTGGAGCGGCTGAAGGAGCTCTGTCAGATGGTGCGGCGCACCAGCCTCTGTGGCCTGGGCCAGGCGGCACCCAACCCGGTGTTGAGCACCCTGCGGCATTTCCTCCACGAATACGAAGCCGCCTGCCCTCCCCCCGACACACCTGCCCGCCGGCCACCCACTGCGCCCCGTCCTTGCCATGAGCGTCCTCACGCTGCGGATTGACGGCCACACGGTCGCCGTGCCAGAGGGAGCCACCCTGCTGGAGGCCTGCCGGGCGGCCGGCGTCCATCTCCCCGTGCTGTGCCATCTGGATGGCCTCACGCCGGTGGCGGCCTGCCGGCTCTGCCTGGTGGAGGTGGAGGGCGGTGGACGCCTGCTGCCGGCCTGCGCCACGGCGGCGGTGGAGGGCCTGGTGGTCCGCAGCGACACGGCTGAGCTGCGGGAGGTGCGACGCATGGCCGTGGAGCTCTTCTTCGCGGAGGGCAACCACGTCTGCGCCTTCTGTGTCGCCAACGGCAGCTGCGAATTGCAGGACGTGGCCGTGCAGGTTGGGATGGACCATTCGCGCTTTCCTTATCAATATCCGCAGCGATCGGTGGATGCCTCCCATCCACTGTTCAGTCTTGATCACAATCGCTGCATTCTTTGCACCCGTTGCCTGCGGGTGTGCGATGAAATCGAAGCGGCGCACGTCTGGGATGTGGCCCACCGCGGCGCGCACTGCCAGATCATCGCCGGATTGGATCAACCCTGGGGCGAGGTGGACGCCTGCACCTCCTGTGGCAAGTGCGTGGAGGTCTGCCCCACCGGCGCGCTGTTCCACAAGGAGGAGACGACCGCCGAAAAACACCCCCATCGCCAATGGCCCGCCCTGCTGCGCGCCGCTCGGGAACGGCGGGAATGGCACAACCAATGACGAGCTCGGCCCTGCCCTCCCCCCTCCCGCGCCTGCGCTTCGCCACGGTGTGGCTGGCGGGCTGCTCCGGTTGCCACATGTCGTTTCTGGATCTCGATGAGTTTCTCTTCGACCTCGCTGAACGGGTGGAGGTGGTGTATTCGCCCGTCGCCTCGGATGCCAAGGTGTATCCGGAGAACGTGGACGTCGTCCTGGTGGAGGGAGCTGTCGCCAACGTGGACAATCTCGAACTCGCCCGTCAGGTGCGGCAGCGCAGCCGCTTGGTGGTCTCCTTCGGCGATTGCGCCGTGACAGCGAATGTGCCCGGGATGCGCAATCTCCTGGACGGGGCCGCGCCGGTGTTGCGGCGGGGATATCTCGAACTGGCCGACCACGGCGCCCAGCTGCCCCACGCCCCCGGCATCGTGCCGGACCTCCTGGAGCGGGTGTTGCCGTTGCATGCGGTGATCCCGGTGGATGTTTGGTTGCCGGGATGTCCTCCCTCGGCTCAGCGGATCAAGGAGGCCCTGCTTCCGTTGCTGGCGGGGGAGAAGCCCCCGCTGGAGGGGCCGGAGATGTTGCGTTTCGGCTGAGTGTTCTCTTCCCTCGCGCCCCCGCCATGAGCCGCACCGTTCTGATCGACCCGGTGACCCGCATTGAGGGCCACGCCAAGATCACCCTGCACCTCGACGAGGAGGGTCGCTTGCGCGACACGCGCTTTCACGTTGTGGAATATCGAGGATTTGAGACATTCTGCGAGGGGCGGCCCTTCACGGAGATGGCCGGCATCACGGCGCGGATCTGCGGGATTTGTCCGGTGAGCCATCTGCTCTGCGCCGCGAAAACCGGTGACAAGTTGCTGGGGGTGCGGGTGCCTCCAGCGGCGCGGAAGCTGCGACGCCTGTTGAACCTGGCCCAGCTGACCCAGAGCCATGCTCTGTCGTTTTTTCACCTCAGCAGTCCGGATTTTCTCCTGGGTTGGGAGAGCGATCCAGCGCGCCGAAACATCTTCGGGCTGATGACCGCTGATCCGGATCTGGCGCGGGCGGGCATCCGTCTGCGGCAATTCGGGCAGCGGATTCTGGAGTCGCTGGGCGGCCGCAAGATCCATTCCGCCTGGGCCGTGCCGGGGGGCGTGCGGGCGCCGCTGAGCGAGGACGCCCGCGCCTGGATCCTGGAGGGTCTGCCCGAAGCCCGGGCCACAGCGAAACGGGCCCTGGGACTGTTCAAAGATCTGCTGGATGGTCCCCTGAAGCGGGAGCAGGCGGAGTTCGGCCGCTTTCCGAGCCTCTTTATGGGCCTGGTCACACCGGAGGGGATGTGGGAGCACATCGACGGTCTCATCCGGTTTCGCGGGCCGGATGGCGCCATCGTCGCCGATGGCCTGAGCGAAGACGATTACGCCTCCTTTCTTGGCGAAGCGGTGGAGCCATGGAGCTATCTGAAATTCCCCTATTACAAACCTTTCGGCTATCCAGAGGGGATCTATCGCGTCGGCCCTTTGGCGCGTCTGAATGTGTGTGAGGCCATCGGCACGCCTTGGGCGGATCAGGAGCTGGCGGAGTTTCGCCAGCGGGCCGGCCGGATGGCGCTGTCCAGCTTCGCGTATCACCATGCCCGGCTGGTGGAGATCGCGGCCTGCTTGGAGGCCATCGAGGGGTTGATGGCGGATGAGACGCTGCGCGCGGGGCGGGTGCGGGCACGGGCGAGCCTGAACGCCAATGAGGCCGTGGGAGTGAGCGAGGCGCCGCGGGGAACCCTTTTTCACCACTACCGGGTGGATGACCAGGGCCTGATCACCCGTGTGAATCTGATCATCGCCACCGGTCAGAACAATCTGGCCATGAATCGCACGGTGCATCAGATCGCACGCGCTTGGCTTCCCGATCCCGTGGCCGCTGACGCGGAGATTCCGGAGGCCATTCTCAACCGCATCGAGGCGGGCATCCGTTGCTTTGATCCCTGCCTGTCCTGCTCCACCCACGCGGCGGGGCGGATGCCGCTGGAGGTGACCCTGTTGAGCGCCAGTGGGGAGGTGTTGGCGGAGCGGCGACGGGCGAGCCTGTGACGGACGCGCTGCTGATCGGCATCGGCAACCGTCTGCGGGGGGATGACGGGGTGGGGGCGCTGCTGGTGGAGGAGTGGCGCCAGGAGGTGACGGGGCGCGAGGGGGCGGGCAGCGAGGCGGCCTTTGCGGTGGTGCACCAGCTCACGCCGGAGCTGGCCCTGGCGGTGGCGGAGGCGGGACGGGTGCTCTTCGTGGATGCCTGGGTGACTCCCGACCCTTCGGAACCATGGATCGAATCGCTTCGGCCTCGGCGGGACGGTTCAGCGGGCGAAGCGGGGGGCCATGGCTGGGGACCCTTGGCCGTGGTGGCACTGGCCGAGCAGCTCTATGGCTGGCGGGGAGAGGCGGCCCTGTTGCGGGTGCCGGCCTACGCCTTCCCCCACGGCACGGCGTTGTCTGCCGGGCTGCGGCGCTGCCTTCCCAGAGCGCGGGATCACCTGCGCGGGTGGTTGCGGGGTGGAGGATCGGAGGGCGTCTGAGCGAAAAGCCGCTGGATCAGCCGGTTAGCGGGCTGTTCCTGGTGTCTGGACGGGTGGCGCTAAAACAAGCCTTGAGCTGAACCAGCCGCCGCCATGCCGCGCCCCTATCAACCCTCCCTGCTGCGGTTGCTCCATGGCGCCACCGCTGTATTGGTGGTGGGAGCCTGGTTGAGCGGCTTTCTGGTGTACAACCGCTTTGATGGCCGCTGGGGCCGCTTGCCCTTGGCCTTGAGCGGCGACTGGATCGACCTCCATGGCACCGTGGCGGTGATGCTCTGGCCCTTGGTTCTGATGTTCGCGCTGTACGCGGCCACCCTCGGACGGGCGCGCCTGCGGCAGCCCGCCAACCTGATCGCCCTGCTCGCTCTGGCGCTGGCGGTGGGGAGCGGCAAGTTGATGCAGGAAGACTGGTTGAGGGATGGAGAGCTGGGGCACGGGGTGTATGCCGTCCACCTCGTGGCCTGGCTGATGCTGGCGGGAGCGGTGCTGAGCCACGTCGGATCGGTCCTGGCCCGAGGAGGACGGCCACTGGCGGCGTCGATGGCCAGCCTGGAGGTGCGCCCACGTGACCAACCCCGCGATTGGTGGGGTCAGATTCGTCGGCATTTCAGCCGGTGAACCGTGTCGCCCGCAGGGCAAGCGAGGGTCAGGACCGAGAAACGGAGGCGTCCAGTTCTTGATCCAACAGATCCTGAGCCAGCACCAGAAGCGCGATCCCCATCAAGGCCAGCGCCTCTCCCCGCTGGTCATCCGCCGTGAGCTCCAGAGTGCGGGCGGTCTGCAAATGCTCAGGCCAGGTCAGTCGCATGCCGCCACCGTCAGGAGCTCCTGATCATAGAGATACGAAATGTTAATCAGTCGGCGCGGCTTCATAGTTCGAAATACTGACAGCTCCGCCACTCTGTAGCTCAAGCTACCTGGCCAAGGAGAAAAGTCAGTAATTTATCTTTGCTTAACAAATGAAAAGAACCGTATGTCTGGTCTCCCCCTGCATTCCCCGCCTCCGGGCCAGCCAGCAGACGCCCTGGAACTGTCGATCAGTCAACGCTTTGAGATCGAGCGGTTCAGCCGCGCCATCGACGCCACAGCCGACCCCGACGACCTGAAGCGCATCGCCAAGCAACTTCTGCGGGCCTGGCACACCCAAAAAGCCGCCACCAATTGGGTGATCGGCCAGCAGCAGCCCCGCTAGAACAGATGCGCTATAGTACGGGCGTACCTCGCGAGATGGGGCGCCATGCCTGTCTCCTCCCCCTACGCCGTTTATCGCTCTGACGATTCGCTCCCGGTGCGTTCTCGCCAGCCCTGGCCGGATCCCCTGCCGGCTTCCCGCCAAGATCATCGACGGGCCGACGATCCTCCTCTCGGGCGGTCGTCCAAGCGGAGACCCCCAGCCGTCACCCGTCGTTCTGCGGCCTGGGCACGCCGGTCGCCCGCAGGCCTTCTGCAAGGTGAGCTCTTCGCTCTCCCCTACGCCAGTCCTCCAGGGTGAGGAGACCCTTCCATCACCCATCTCACGTCCCGTGTCCCGTGTCCCGTGTCCCGCCCAAGAGCAGACTGGATGCATGGGAGGGTTGACTGTTTTCTTCCCTCATCCGCGTGTGTTTGGTTCACCCGATCCATGGCATCTGCTCTCCTCCATCCAGGTGTTTGCGTCGGACACGTCGACGCGATGTGGCGGTATCCGGTGAAGTCGATGCTGGGGGAACGGCTTCAACATTTCTCGGTCGAACCCAGGGGCGTTGTGGGCGATCGGAGCCGTGCCCTGTGGGATGGGGCTACCGGAAAAGTGGCCAGTGCCAAGAATCCAAGACGCTGGGCGGATCTGCTCCGCTTCCAAGCCACTTATCTCGATGAGCCTGGCGCGGGCCAACGGCTGCCTC
>Ga0194129_10008737_pt1 | contig 11610 bp, 8 predicted proteins | sample TA2KigCa35mmetaG_FD_150862 | JGI IMG/M metagenome (GOLD analysis project Ga0194129, IMG submission 150862) | Freshwater microbial communities from Lake Tanganyika, Tanzania - TA2015038 Kigoma Deep Cast 35m | ecosystem: Environmental > Aquatic > Freshwater > Lake | place: Tanzania: Lake... | reverse complement strand
CGCTCTAGGCGCGTTCCGCGGAGGGGGGGGCGAGCGGCGAGCCGCGGCGCGCACCCTACCACGAATCCTAGGCGCCCATCACCCCTCGCTTGGACGCCAAGGGGCCTTCGTCTCACGCTCCTTGAGCGCTCGCCCCAGCTGCGCGTAGGCGCCGTCTTCGCCGTGAAGGGGCAAGCGCGCGCCATTGGCCTTGTAGTCTTGAAACTCGTTGCCGTTCCTCGGGTGCGCGATCTCGGGGTGCCGGATGTGCTCCGGGTCCTGCCCCGAGGGGTGCGGCGTGGCGCACAGGCAGAGCTCTCGGAGGGTCTCGGAGCCCGCCCAGGCGCCCTGCGTCTTGTGCGCCATGTAGCCCCTAAAGAGGTCCACGCTCTGGGTGAGACGCTCAGCGGCGAGGGGGTGCTCAAAGAACACATCCTCGTTGCTGTAGAGCGCGTGCGCCACGCGCTTGAGGCGGACCCGCCCGTAGCCCAAGGGGCGCCCCATGCCGAGGGCGTGAGCGGCGCCGGCGGAGCCGCCAAAGTCGAGCGCCCAGAGCAGGGCGCCGAGCTCCACCTCGCGCAGGTTGTGCACCGTCAGCCGAAAGCGAAAGCGCGCGCCCTGCTTCACCGGCGTGAAGGTGGTCATCACGCTCTCGCCCGCCTTCTCGGGGAGGCGCGGGCGCTCCACCCACTTGTTGCGGGCGAGGTAGCGCTTCCAGCCGCGGAGGCGCGGCTTCGTCTCGCGCATGTACGACACCCAGCGGTACCCCGCGCCCTTCATCTGCGTCTCGGGCGCGCCGCCGTCCTTGACGCCTTGGCGGATGTAGGCGGGGTAGAAGGTGGGCTTCGGGGCGCTCAGGACCGCCTTGACGGGCGCCGCCACCTTGCTCGCGTCGCCCACGAGCGAGGCCTGCCCCACCGCCACACGGCCGCGGAGCGCTGATTTGGCGTGCCCCTGCTTGTCTTTATCGTTGAGCTCGGCATACCCAAACATCAGCGCGGCGAGGTCGGGGCTCGTGTGGTGCTTTTGACTCTGGGCGAGGACGTCGTGGACGCTCATGTCATAGGCGAGGCGGAACATCATCGCGAGCCCAAAGGAGCGCAGACGCGGGGGCTCGTTGCCCTTCTGTGGGTCCACAATAAAGAAGACGGGCACGCTGGCGCCGAGGCGCTCCTCGGGGCTCACGCTGGCGTTGAGGGTGTTGAGCGTCTTGAGGCGCTTCTTCCAAAAGCCCCACTCCTCGTTGGGGTTGAGCTCATCGCGGTGCTGCTCGGCGCCGTCGGCGTGAATCAGCTCAAAGCTCTCGAGCTGCGCGCGGGTGACCGCGAGGGGCGCGTCGCCCGTGCTCCCATAAAAGAAGAAGTCGTGGTGCTTCTTGCGCTTCTCGCCGCGCTGCCTGTTCTGCGGCTGCCCCGTAAACACAAAGCGCCCGGCGTGGCGGACGCCGCTGGCGTGGTGCTCGCCGTAGTCGCTCAGGCGCTTGAGCTTGAGCCGCGCCGAGACGGCGCCGCGCGAGACGAGGCGGCGGATCGGAATCGTGAAGAAGCGCCACGCGTGCTCTCCCCACTGCTTGTATTTGCGCACGGCGCTCTGCTTGTCGTTGGGGTTAAACGAGGGCAGCTTGATCGTTTCGTGACGCGCGAACTGCTCAAGCGCCGCGTACTCAACCCGCGCGAAATGGCACGGATAGATCTTATACACGTGCTGGCTTGGGTCCGCGGGATCGAGCTCACGAGAGAGCCACCCGGCGTTCACGAGAGTCATGGGCTCGTTCTTGTTGCTGTCTTCGCGGCGCTGGATGTCGGCCATGTAGTCGCCGTAGAGGTGGCGAGTCTTGAGGTCGCGGAGGCCGAAGGTGGAGTCGTTGACGGGGCCGAGCTTGCCAAAGGAGGCGATCTCGATGACGCTGCGGAGCATGCCGCGCAGACTCGTGCCAGGCACCGCGAAACGGCCGGCGTGGTCCGTGTAGGGCTCCTGCACCTGCCCGCGCTGCTGCTGAGCGCCGCGGATGAACAGGGGGCTCTGAGCCTCGAGCTCTATGTCGATGTGCCCACAGACGCCGTCGCGGAACGGCACGTCCATGCTCACCTGCTCTGCCCACTCAGGCAAGACGGGCTCGCCGGAGGCGGGGAGCGGGACAAAGTTATATTGAGAGGCGATGCGATCCATGTGAGCGGTCTCTCCTAAAAGTCCACGAAACGCGCGCAGCACGGCGCGGCGGAGTAGAGGCCCTGGCGGAGGGCGTCGCCCTCGAGGGCGGCGGGGCGGCGCTCCCAGTACACGAGATAGCGCGCGCGCGTCTCGGTCTGCGTGCTCGGGCGCGCGCCTGGCTCGATGGCGATCATGGTCTGCGGCACATAGAAGTGGCTGTCGCCCGCCGAGTGCTTGATCAGCTGCGCCACCCAGCCCCCCTCGCCGGTGAGCGGGTCAAGCTCATAGGTCACGTGGAGGCTCTCGGCATCGCCACGGTGGTGGCTGCCGCGCGCGAGCTCGGCGTTCATGAGGCGACCGCGTGCGCTCGACTCCTCGAGGTCGGCGGCGGCGCGCACGCGGCGCACCTCGCTCGCCCAGAGCGCCCAGCCGCGCCCGCCCTGCGCGCAGAAGTCTCGGAGGCGCGCGAGGGCCTCTTCGTGGGTGAGGCGCTCGCGGCTCACCGTGAGGGCGCAGGTGGGGAGCTCGATGGGGTCAATGAAGGTGGTCTTTGACATAATCGCTCTCAGGCCCCTGCGATGAGTTGATGTGAGTTGAGCGCGCGCGCAGCGGCGAGGTCATCGGGGCGCGGGGGGGCGCCGTTGAGGTGCGCGTGGAGCTCGCCGTCGCCGCGCCAGCTCGGGCGCGCCGCCTCGGCGCGCTCAAAGTAGCCGTAGCCGCGCCCCGCCCCGGCGCCGAGCTGCAGGCGGCCCTCCGTGAGGTCGCGCAGGGCGAGGTGGAGCGCGTAGCACGCTACCTTGAGGGCCGCCTGCTCCTCGTCTCGCAAGGCGCGCGGCGCCTTGAGCGAGAGGGTGAGGGACATCCTGAGCGACTCCGCTGGGGCGAGCGCCACGTCGGAGAAGAGGTGACCGCTGAGGGGGGCGCCGCTGAAGCGGTCGATGGAGAGGTGGTCGTAGGTCACCTCTTTGACGGACTCGGCGGGCACGCGCATGTCACAGGTCTGGAGGCAGCCGCGCCAGCCGCGCCCCTCCTTTGAGCGCGAGTCGTTGATCTCCCCAAACAGGATGTGCATGCCGCGCAGGGTGGCGGGGTCGAGGGGGTCGATGTCACCGCCCGCCTGCCCCTCCGCGCCCCGCTGCGCGCTCATGTAGGAGGGGGAGGCCCACGCGCCGATCAGGCGCCGCATATGAAACGCGGCGCGGTGGCGGAGGGCGCCGCGCAGCGAGGAGCCCGTGAGGAGGTAGTCGCTCTGCTCGCTCGCCGCGCGCTCGAGGCGCCCCTTGAGCTTGCCGCCCTCCTGCGCCCACACCACCTTCGGCTCTTGGTAAGGGACGATCTTGGGGCCCTTGCCGTCCTTGTCGGAGTGGCGCTCGAGTTCACCGCCGCCTTGCAGCCAGTTAGAGATCGGGCGCAGCGCAACGCTGAGGGCGGCCACGGCGCCGCGCGGCGTGTAGGGGGGCGGGGTGAAGCTCTGCAGAGCGGGCGCGGGGCGCCGCAGGTCTACGGGGTGTGCGAGGTACCTGTTGAAATCCTCTGAGTCGCTCAGATCAAAGCGCCCCACGAGGCAGCGCACCACCCTAAACGCCCCCGCCCCGCTCCCAGTCTTGGCGCCAAGGCGCGTCTCGGGGGCGTGGAGGAGGGCGAGGAGGAGATTAAACTCCTCGTGGCTCGCGAGGTCTTTGCCGCGCAGCGAGAGCTCAAAGGTGAAGCGGTGCCCCGCGTGGACGGCGGTGCGGTCAAACTTGCCGCGCCCGTCCACCACGCCGCTGCTGTTGAGGCGCACGTGGTCGCGGACCACGAGGCTCGTCATCGCCGTCCCGAGGAGCGGGTCAAGCCCGCCCTCCGCCGCGACGATGAGCGGCGCCGCGGGGCGGTCCGTGGAGTCGTGGAGCACGCCCGACGAGGAGGAGATGTAGGAGCGCTGCCCTTTATCTCCTCGCTGGTATCCAAAGAGCGCCCCCGCCTCGTCTTCACCGCGCTGGGCGGTCCAGAGGCTCCTCAGCACGCCGATGAGGCTCGTGGCGGGGATCATGGGCAGGCCGCTCGCGTCGCGCACGACCGGGGAGTCCTCGAGGCTCCCCTCGTCGCCAGAGCCGATCGTGAGCGGGGAGGTGAGCTCGACCGTGACGCGGGCGATGTGGAGCCACTTCAGTTCGTGTATGCCAAGCATCTTCTCAGCGCCTCCCGCGCCGCTGTTGATTCGACTGGTTTTGATGAGGCTGAGGGGCGCGCGGGGCCTGAGATAGCTGCACCCCGCCTCTAAAGTCGTCGCTTGAGGAGCCCTCAGGCGAGAGCTGTGTTGAGTGGGTGGGCAGCGCCGTCGACTGCGGGCGCGCTTGCTCTTCTCTGCTCTTCTCTTGCACCTTCTGCGACATCGTCCGCGCTAAGTGGACCGTCACGAGCGGGGTGAGGCGCTCCACGATGTCCCGGTCTTTAGACTCATACGGAGAGAGCGCCTGTCTGAGCTCGTCGAGCGTCGCCTGCTCCGCCTGGATGTGCTCGCCTGTGACGACGCGCGCGAGGCAGACCCCCACGGAGGTCTTTGCAGGCAGGGAGCCCCGATTGTTGATCACCGCGTCGAGGTCGTCGTTGTTGATGCGCCACGCCTGCTTTTGTTTACCGCGCATGAGCAGCCCCTGCTCGCGCGACGCCACGGAGCGCTCGCGCTCCTTGCGCCCTGCGTCCGACTCATGCGGGTCAACCGCCGCGCGGACCTTCACATCTCCAAAGAGGCGCTGAGAGAGGAGACGCTGCCCGAGCTCTGAGTGTATCAGCTCGCGCGCCTGACGCTCTACGGCGCGCCACTGCGTCTGGGAGGGGGTCCCCTCTGAAGAGATAAAGCCCTCGAAACGCTTCTCCACAAGCGTCTTGGCGAGCTTCTGCGCGTGCTCGTCGAGGAGCAGCTCCGTGACCTGCTGCTTCACCCAAGCCCCGACCAAGCCTCTTGGCGCGGCGGCGGGAGGAGCGGGCAGGGAGGCGTCGCGCGCGCCGCGCGCCGCCTGCCCCGACGCGCAGATGTCGCGCAGCGGGGTCTCCCCCAACAAGAGCGGGTGGCCAACACAGACCTCGCCGAGGCCCTCGGCGGTGTAGGCGCCGAGCCCGCGCGAGAGGCGCGCGGTGTGATCCTCCCAGCGCAGGCCCCCCCACGCGGCGCGCGGCGCGCGGACCGTGATCACGCCGCCCGCGAGGAGCGCCACGCGCTCCATGTCGGGGCGCGCGCGGTGGGCGTTGAAGGGGCTCCAGCGGGTGGCGCGCAGGAAGGTGCGCTCGTTGTCCACCACAAAGCCCTCCGCGCTCCTCAGCCCGAGGTGCTCGGGGGCGGGGCTGAGGGTGGGCTGGGCGGTCTGCGGGTCGAGCAGGCAGGCGTCGCTCATCAGCAGATAGCTGCAGGCAAGCTCGTCGCCGTCTAGCTCAAAGAGCGCGTCTTGACGCTCACCGTGCCCAAAGCTCCACCCCTCCCAGGCGCGCGCCTCTGTGGGCTCTACGCGAGACAGCGTGACGCCGCCGAACTCGGCGCTGCGCGCGCGCCCCACCCTCGCTCGCAGCGCGAGCTTCTCCTCCACAAAGCGCTTGAGCTCCTCCACGCTCGCCCCCTCGCCGTCGCTGATGGAGACGCTGAAGCCAAACCGGAGCTGCTCCTTGAGGGTGCTGTGCCCAAAGAGCCGCCCCTCGTCGGCGCGCTGGGTCTGGATGTTGATGGCGGTCTTGAGCAGGTAGCCCTGCTCTCTTGGCGCGCTCACGGCGTCGCCGCTCGGGGTCAGCTCCGAGCGGACGAGCTCGAGCTGCTGCCCGCCGCCGAGGACGTCGGTGCGCGCGTCTAGCGCGAAGCGCGTGAAGTTGAGGGTGTGCGCTTGGGCGTCCGCCTTGTCTACCCCCTTAGGCGCGTGCAGGCTCAGCGGCGAGCGGACTGAGGGGGCGCGCTCGCCCTGCGGGTAGCGGCGGGCGTCTCCAAAGCGGACGCGACCGCTATGGAAGAGGTCCCACGAGAGCCCACGCGCCTGCGCCTCGGCGTAGTGGCGCGCCACTAAGCCGAGCAGGTTGGCGCCAGGGACAAAATCAAGCCCCCCGCCTATGCCGCGCCCGGGGGCGCCGCTCAGGGAGGCGGGGTCGGTGAGGGTGAGCGTGTAGCAGAGCCTGATCATTCAGCGTCCCTCCTGCGCGGCGTCGCGCGCCGCGACCGCGTCTGGGGCTCCATCGCAGAGCGTGAGCTGGGCGCGGCCGAGGCCGCGGGTGGTGTTGCTGCCCACGGCGCGGATGAGCTTGAGCGACTGCTCAAGGTCGCGGCGCTGCTCTGCGCTCAAGGCGCCCTGCACATGGGCGTAGAGGGTGAGCGGGACGCAGACCTCGATGGTGCGCAGGGTGCCGGGCTCCACGAGGCCGCGCTCGTCGATCTTAGTCTGGCGCTGCGCGTAGAAGAGGGCGCTCGCCTCGCGGTGCGCGCGGGTCTTGGTGCCCTCATGGCTCAAGAGGGCGGCGAAGTACGCGCGCAGGTCGGGCGCGAGGCGCGCCGAGGAGATCGCGAGGGCGCCCTGCGTGGTCTCAAAGCGGCTCACGTTGCGCTGCCCGTCGTCCTCGCGCGTCACGCCCTCACGCCCTCGCGCGTCGAGGGAGGAGGCGTCGCCGAAGCCGCAGAGCTGGTCGGCGAGCGCGAAGCCCCAGCCCCCGCCGAGGGCGGCGCCCGTCTCGAGCGCGTGGCGGATCAGCCCCTTGAGCTGCTTGCCGGGGAGCATGGGGAGGCCGAGCGAGTCGCGGAGCGCCTCGGCGTCCACGTGGGCGCCCCGCCCGCGGCCTGTGCCGCTGCGCCAGGGGCCAAAGAGCTCGATCTTGAGCGTGTAGTCTTGGGTCATCGCGCCGCCCTCTCGCGGTGTGTTGTGTGGCGTGTGGTCACTCATCTAGCGCGTGCCTCGCCGCGCGCGACGTCGCAGGCGATCAGCTCGTAGAGCTCAACCCAGGGCGAGCGCCTGAGGCCTCGGGCGTTGAGCCACGGCCCTCTCAGCAGGTCGGGGTGTATCTCCGCGAGCGCCGCGCGCGCCGCTCGCCAGCCGTGCTGAGTAGCCTCTTGGCGGCGCTCCCGCTTGCGAGCCCTGTCTGTGTTGATCTGCTCGATCCTCTCCCACTCGCGCTCCGCGTAGATGGGGTCAAGCCCCTCCGCGGCGCGGCTCACCCAGTCTACGACCCCGCGCACGCGCCCTGAGGCGACCTCCTCTGAGCTCAGCGCGTCGGCGGCGCTGAGTATCTGCTCGATCGAGCAGAAGCCGCGGGCGCGCGCGTCGTCCGCGAGCGCCCCTCCATCGAGGTGGTAGGGCCCAAGGCGGCGCCACGGGCGCTCGCTGGTGGCCTTCTCTGGGCCCACTCTGTCCACACGCTGGTCGAGGTAGGCCACAGAGTCCGTGACGCGCTGGAAGGCGATCAGGGAGGGGCCGCCCTCCGCTGCGCCGCCCTCCGCTGCGCTGACCTCCGCTCCTGCTTGGGCAGAGAGGCTGTTCCGCCACGCCGTTTTGGCTGATGTACACAGCTCCTCCGCGAGGTGCAGGGCGTCCTTGAAGGGGTGACCGGCGCGCACAAACGCGACCCCCGCGCAGGCAGTGAGCGTCTGCACGCTTGAGTCTCTGAGGAGCCCGCGCGCGCAGATCAGGTCACGCGAGATACGCTCAAACGCCTCTAGGTATGCGCGCACAAAGCCGATGGCCTTATCGGCGCGGACCACCGCCGTGAGGTCATCTCCCCCGATGACGATCGGGCGCCCGAGGGCGAAGGTGGAGCCCTCCTCAGGCTGAAGGTACTGATCACACGCCTCCCAAGTGGCGTGGAGGGTGACCTTCGCGAGGGCCTGGCTAAACACGCTGATCTCATCAACGCTGAGCCCGCGGAGGTGCCGCCCGATGCGGTTGCCGTCCGCGTGGATCACCGCTAGATAGGAGCGCTCGCCAGGGGTGGCGCCGGCGAGGTCCTCGTGATCTACGGGGAGCAGGTGCTCATCCTTGAGGTCGGGGAAAAAGCGCTTACGGAGGCGGAGCTGTAGCGCGCTGCGCGGCGCGTTGGGCGCGTCGCCTGTGAGGAGCTGCTCGTCCGCCCTGCCGGGTCGCTCATGCGCGAAACGGAGCTGCTCGCGGGAGGCGGCGTCCACGAGGCGCCCCTTGCCGCGCCGCTCGGGCTTCTGGTAGTAGCCCACCGCCGCGGTGCCGCTCGTGGTGCGCTCGACGATGGGGCCCACCTGCGGGAGCTCCGCGTAGGGCAGGTTGCGCGCCACGGCTAGGCGCGCCGCGAGGGCGGCGATTGGGTCGCCGCCGGCGTCGTCGATGTGGACCCACGCTTGGCTGAGGTGCACGCCGGGGAGCTTGCGCTGCACCCAGATGGGCCAGGTGGTGACCCACGCCCTCAGCTCGTGGCTGGTGCCCTCTGGGAACGAGAGGGTGGCGCCGCCCGCCGCGGAGTAGAGGACGAGCGCGTTCGGTGCGATTTGATGGAGCGCCTGCCCTAGGAGCCCCCAATTCATCTTGAGCGCTATTTGGTCGTTGCGCGCGCTCACCGCCTCTTGAGAGCCCTCTTCTTCTGCCCCTTCGCGGAGCGTCTGTAGCTCTGATGAGGACCCCTTCTCCATGAGGGCGTCGATCATCGCGCTCGCCCCAGAGAGCTCTTTTAAGGTTGAGCCTCGCTGAATAAAAGACTGTATGCCTTTGATTTCACAGCGATAAAGCCACTCATATCTCTTTATTTGTGCGCTCAACCGACGCTCCTGTATCTTGATGCATTGAGTGGTCTTGTATTAAGACAAGACTTTTTAAGATATACAATCAAAATCGAAGAGCGGCAAGCCGAAAAACGGCAAGCGAAAAACGGCAAGCTAGCGCGTCTCGTTTGACATTGAGCCACCCGCTCTTCAACATCGCCGAGGTCAGCGCGTCCACAGCTGACCGTGATCGAGGAGCCCCTCAGATGCCCCACAAGATGGTAGGAGTCGGCCGCAGCCACGTCGGGCGCCAGCGCAAGGTCAACGAGGACGCGTTTCGGGTGCTCAACGCCCACAGGCTGTGGATTCTCGCCGACGGCATGGGCGGGCACGCCGCGGGGCAGGTGGCGAGCCAGATGGCGGTGGAGGAGGTGAGCCGCTTTATGACGGAGACGCTGCGCGCCCCCAACCTCCGCTGGCCCTTTGACCGTGACCTGGCGCAGAGTCTAGAGGAGAACGCCCTGGTCAACGCCGCGCGCGTGGCCAACGTGCGCATCTACAACCGCTCGATCAAGGAGCCCAAGTATTTCGGCATGGGCACCACGCTGGTCACCGCCACGCTCGCCGCCAACAACGAGCTGCTGATCGCCTCAGTGGGCGACAGCCGCTGCTACCGCCTGCGCCGCGGCAGCTTTAATCAGCTCACCATGGACCACTCGCTGCTCAACCACCTGATTCATGTGCTCCACATGACTCCTGAGGAGGCGCGGAGCAAGACGTCGAGCAACGTGATCATCCGCGCGGTGGGCTTGGAGGAGGACGTGCAGGTGGAGGTGACGCGCTCCTCGGTGTACACGGACGATCTGTTCTTGATCTGCTCGGATGGGCTCAGCGACCTCGTGAGCGACGCCCTGATCGCGGAGACGATGTCGCGCCACGCCCACGACCTCGACCTGATGACGAATCAGCTCATCCACCTCGCCAACGAGGGGGGCGGCACCGACAACATCACGGTGATCGTGATGCGCGCCGAGGACGAGAATACGCCGTCGATGTTTGGGGGCTGAGAGGGGCGCTGAGAGCGGCGCTGAGAGCGGCGCTGAGAGCGGCGCTGAGAGGAGCGCTGAGAGGAGCGCTGAGAGGAGCGCTGAGAGGGGCGCTGAGAGGGGCTCGACTCCAAGGCTTGGGTCTGATATGAGGGGGCCTTGTGTTGGAGAGAGGGCGCCCTGAGCGGATCGCCATGACTAGGAGCAGCGGCAGAGATGAGCGAGATGAGCGAGATGAGCGAGATGAGCGAGATGAGCGAGATGAGCGAGATGAGCGGCGAGCGCCCCCCCCACACCCACCCCCTCCTGCAGGAGCTGTCCTGGCGCGGGCTCATCTTTGACGCCACCGAGGGCGTCGACGAGGCGCTCAGCGCCGCGGGCGCCGCCGGCTACATCGGCTTTGACCCCACCGCCGACAGCCTCCACGTGGGCAACCTGCTCGCCATCATGGGCCTGGTGCACCTCCAGCGCCACGGCGTCACCCCCATCGCCCTCGTGGGGGGCGCCACGGGCATGGTGGGGGACCCGAGCGGCAAGTCGAGCGAGCGCAACCTGCTCGACGAGGAGCGCCTCGCGCACAACGTGTCGTGCATCCGCGCGCAGCTCGCGCGCTTCTTGGACTTTGAGCGCCCCGGCAACCCCGCGCGCCTGCTCAACAACGCCGACTGGCTCGGGCAGATGGGCTTCATCGAGTTCCTGCGCGACGTGGGCAAGCACTTCCCTCTGGGCTACATGCTGGCCAAGGACTCCGTGAAGCGGCGCGTGGAGGGCGCGGGGATCTCGTTCACGGAGTTCAGCTACATGCTCCTGCAGGCCTACGATTTCGCGCACCTCAACGCCCACCACGGCTGCGTGGTGCAGCTGGGCGGCAGCGACCAGTGGGGCAACATCACGGCGGGGGTGGAGCTGATGCGGCGCATGCGCGGGGCGCGGGGGCACGGGCTGGTGTTCCCGTTGGTCACCACGGCGACGGGGCAGAAGTTCGGCAAGACGGAGGCGGGCGCGGTGTGGCTCGACGCGGCGCGCACGAGCCCGTACCAGTTCTACCAGTTCTGGCTCAACGCGCCCGATGACGACGTGGAGCGCCACCTCAAGCGCTTTACGCTGCTCTCGCGCGAGGCGCTGTCGGCGCTCATGGCGGAGCACGCGGCGGCGCCCCACCTCCGCGCGGCGCAGCGCGCCCTCGCCCGCGACGTCACCCGCCGCGTGCACGGCGAGGCGGCGCTGGCGCAGGCGGAGCGCGCCGCGCAGGCGATGTTCGGGGGAGACCTGAGCGCCCTCAGCGCCCGCGAGCTCGAGGAGGTGTTCGCCGACGTGCCCTCGACGCAGCTCGAGCGCGGCTTCTTTGAGGGCCCCGAGGCGACGCTGGGGGGGCTGCTCGTCCGCTGCGGCGTGTGCGCCTCCAAGGCGGAGGCGCGCCGCCTGGTGGAGGGCGGCGGCGTGAGTCTCAACGACGCCCGCTGCGCCGACGCCCGCGCCCCCGTGTCGCTCGCCGACGCGGTGGAGGGGCGCGTGTTTGTGATCAAGAGGGGCGCCAAGCGCTACCACCTCGCCCGCGTCGAGTAGCGCCCTGTGCCCTCCCCTCCCCCCCGCCCCCAGAGCGCTGAGCCCGACGCCGCTGACGTGACCCCTGCGGTCGCCCCCGCGCCTGCCCCCGATGTCGCCCCTGCGCCCGCCCCGGAGGTCGCCCCTGCGCCCGCCCCCGATGTCGCCCCTGCGCCCGCCCCGGAGGTCGCCCCTGCGCCCGCCCCGGAGGTCGCCCCT
>Ga0194129_10008734_pt1 | contig 11612 bp, 6 predicted proteins | sample TA2KigCa35mmetaG_FD_150862 | JGI IMG/M metagenome (GOLD analysis project Ga0194129, IMG submission 150862) | Freshwater microbial communities from Lake Tanganyika, Tanzania - TA2015038 Kigoma Deep Cast 35m | ecosystem: Environmental > Aquatic > Freshwater > Lake | place: Tanzania: Lake... | reverse complement strand
CCGCTCCGCTTCGGCACCTCCGGTCGCCGGCATCCGCCGGACTCCCTCCGAGCCTCGCTTCGCTCTCATTGCTCCGCCTCCGGCGGACTCGCTCCAGACGGACTCAGGGCAAGGCGGAAGCCCAGGGAGGGGCGGAACGACGGGCCGCTCCCGGAGCGGTTCGCCGACCGGCAGTACCTGGCGGTGCTGAGCCAGCTGCCGCCCCGGAAGACCCGGGCGGAGGCCCCGGACGGCCCCTGCGGGTCCGTCACTGCGCCCTTCGGATACTCCCCATACAAGTCGCTGCACCACTCCCACACGTTTCCATGCATGTCAAAGAGGCCCCATCCATTCGGCTTCTTCTTGCCAACTGGGTGCGTCTGGTTACCCGAGTTGCCGTCGTACCACCCATACTCATCAAGCCGCGACTCGTCGTCACCAAACGAGTATTTCGTGTCCGTACCCGCCCGGCACGCATACTCCCACTCCGCCTCCGTCGGCAGACGATACACCCGGCCAGCCTGCCGCTCTGCAGGAAGCGCCGACAGCTTGCGGCAAAACTCCACTGCGTCTTCCCAGCTCACCTGCTCCACCGGGCGATCCGCGTCCTGCCAGTGGCTCGGTACGCTCCCCATTACTCGCTTCCACTGCGCATTCGTCACCTCATACACGCCGATGTAAACCGGCTTCGTCAGCGTCACCTGATGCGGCGTTTCGTCCGACTCGCCTCCCGCCTGCCCCATCGTGAACCCGCCCCCGGGAAGAAGTTTCAGCTCAACACCAATCGAGTTACGCAGCGGCGGGATCTTTGCTAGCGCGGCTGGCGGTAATGCGGCAAGCGCGGCTGGCGGTAATGCGGCAAGCGCGGCTGGCGGTACCCGTCCAACTGCCTCGCTCACCCATGTCGCAGACGAAGGATCGATCACCTCCGCGGTCCCCGCGATCGCGAGAGCCTCCTCCCAGCCTTGCCTCACCAACGCCTGATCGAATCGATCCCGGTACTTCCCCACCAGGCCCGCCTTCACCACGGCAAACTCCGGCTCCCGGAGCGCTGCCTCGACAAACGACCTATCGAACAGCGACGCCTCCAGCATCCGGTCCACCGCCCCTTCCACGTCACTCTTCAACAACGACCGAGCCTCAAGCACCATCCCCCGAGTACGCAGCGAGCCGACCACTCCCGCATCCGCTCCCGCCGCCAACGCCGCATCCGCGGCGCGGATGACATCGGCGGTATTTTCGTGAGGAGGCGATGCCGCCTTTTGGCCGAACTCAATCCACCACTTCGCCTCTTCCTTACCTACCAACCCAACTTTTTTCGCCTCGACGCATGCCGCCTCCAATCCCTTCGCATCCAGCCTCTCAATCCGCCCCCTCACGTATTCCTGCCAGATCGCAAGCACAGCCACCGCATCCGCTCCCGCCGCCAACGCCGCATCCGCCGCGCGGCGCGCGCCCTGGATATCTCCCTTCGTGACGGCCGTCCCGCCGCGGTCAAGCCAGCCCTTCGCGATCGCGGCCGCCGCCCGTGCAACGACGTTCGCCGGTGCCCCGCCGCTCCGGGCTGCCCGCAGATCCTGCGCGGCCTGATCCAGCTGATTGGCCTGGGCTCGCGTTACTGCCTGCCAGGCATGGGCCTCAGCCCGCACGGGCTTGACCGTATCCGCCGCCCCCGGCTGCCGCCCCGCCTGGTCCAGGTCCGCAAACGCACCCGCCACATCCGCCGGGTTCGCCGCAAGTTTCTGCCGCGCCCTGCCCACAAGCGCCGCGGCATTGTCGGGCTCGATCGCGAGAGCATCGTCCCAGCGGCCATTGGCGATCGCACGCGTGAGCGACTCAGCCCGCATCGACGAGCGCATCCACCACCCGGCCCCTACCATCATGATCACGGCCACGATCCCTGCGGCCGTCGCCCCGGTTATGAAGAGCAGCCGGCGGGCACGCTTCTCCTGGTCGTCGGCTGCCTCCGCCTTCGTCACGAGCGACTCGCACTCGGGATCCGTGAGATGTGCCGCCGCAAGCCCGTCGCGATACTCCCGGGCTCCGGCAATCGCCGCTGCATACCCGCCGGCGACTGCATCGTTGAGGGCACGCAGCGCCGGGGCTCGCAGGGCCCCCAACGACGTCGCCCTTTCGAGCAACGTCTCGAGCGCGGGCGACCGCCTGGCTTCCGGCACCGCCCTGAGCAGTTTCACCGCCTCCTCGAACCGGCACCCGGCCGCGAGCGTGCGCGCCTGCTCGAGCCGCACAGCGATCTCGGCCGCAAACTTCTCCTCACGCTGCTGGAGCGACAACCGCAGCGACACCGCGTCTGCCTCGTCCGGCTTGAGCCGCAGATACTCCTCCACCACCGGCAAGAGACCGTCGAGCGTTTTTCCACCGACCCGCTCCTTGATCTGTTGGGAGAGCGTCCGCACCTGAAGCACGAGGCCTTCGATACGCTCGCGGAGCTGTGTCACCTCGGGCGTCACCGCAGCCGCGGCGATCGTGGCCAGTGCCGCCTGTGCCCGCTCGTAGGCGTGCGCCGCCAGGCTCGCCTTGGCCGCAGCGACCGCCTCGTCGCGAGCCGCTTCCTGCCGCGTCCGCCGGTCCAGCAACTGCTCCCGGATCTTCGCCACGTCCTTGCGGTCGGGGCGAAGCGCGAGAAATCGCTCCACCTCGGGAAGGAGTTCATCCAGCTGCTTGGCGGCCAGTCGCTCCTTGATGAGCCCCTCGAGCCTTAGCGCCTTGGCCTGCTTCTGCTTCACCCGCTCGAGCAGCGCGGCCGCCGGCTCCTCGGTCCCCGGCAGGATGACCGCCTGCAAGGCTGCTGGGATCGATTCGAGCGCGACCTGCGCGGAGAGATAGTCGTAGGCTGCCTCGTGCTTGCCCGCCTCGTCGATCGCCGCGACGGCCTCCCGCGTCTGCTCGGTTCGCGACGTTTCGATCTGGCCAAGAAACGACTCCGCCCAGCCCGACAAAAACCTCAGCTTCGGATGGGGTTCATCCCTGAGCGCCGTCGCGATCCCCAACGCCCGGTCAAACTCGCAGTCACCAAGCAGCCCTTCCGCCTCCGCCTGCTTTGCCGCCATCGCCTGGCGACGCTCGTCCGCAAGCGGCGTCTGCTTGGCTCCGCACGAGCCGCAGATCTCCTCCCACAAGGGCGTCGGCTTGGTACACGCCAGGCACGCGGCCTCGAGCGATTCGCCGCACCCGCGGCAGAACCGGCGGCTCGACTCGTTCTTTACGCCGCACGCCGGGCACTGCCCCTGGACGAGTTCCTCGACGGCCGTTGCTCCGGCCCGCAGGCTTCCCTTCAAAGCATCCCGCAACTCTCTCGCCGTCTGGTAACGGTCGTCCTTGCGATCTTCGAGCGCCTTGCCCAGCACCTTCGTCAACTCGCCCGGAAGGACGTCGAATCGAATGATCTTCGGGCTTCTGCCTGTGACCATCTGGTAGACCGTCGCCGCCAGGCTCCAGAGGTCGCTGCGATGATCGACCTCCGTCGCGTCGCGCCGCTGCTCGGGCGGCATGAAGTCGGGCGTACCCAGCACGGCCCCGGTCATCGTCATCTGGTGATCCGTCGCCTCGGCCTTGGCGAGCCCAAAATCCGTCAACTTCGGCAGGCCGTCCTTGGTGAGCAGAACGTTGGCGGGCTTGATGTCGCGGTGGACGATCCCAAGGTCGTGGGCCTTGGCGAGACCGTCGCAGAGCTGGCAGGCGAGATCGACGGCCTGCTCCAGCGGTAATGCTCCGTCGCGACACCGGTCGAGGAGGCTGCTGCCGTCCACGTATTCCATGATCAGGAACGGCCCGTCGGCAGCGCGGCCGTAGTCGTAGATCTGCACGACGTTGGGGTGGTTCAGGGCCGCGATGGCCTTGGCCTCGGTCAGAAACCGACTCACGGCCGTCTTGCTACGGGCCGCCTCGCCCAGGATCCGCTTGATCGCCACCTTCCGATCAAGCCGGGTGTCGAGGGCGAGCAGCACCTCGCCCATCCCGCCGCGGCCGAGCGTGCCCTCGGTCTTGTAGCGGGCTGCGAGATCGACGACCTCAATGTTGTCGAAGACCGTGTCGATGCCGGCGGCGTCGCCGCCGCCGAGCGTTCGCTCATCGCCGAGACTCGCGTCTGCCGAGCGACGCTTGGATGAACCAGCGAATGTGGCTGCATCGCCGAGGCTTTGGTCTTGGTCGTCCGTATTCATGCTGCCGGTTCGCCAAAGTTTCCCGCTCTTCCCGTTTTCCGCCACAACAGACGCGGAGTATAACGGAAGCATCCTCCTTCAGCAGGGGCTGGCTCATTGGTGCGAAACGGAAGGTATCGCTGTGTTCGACCCGCTTGACCCGTGGCTCTACGAACTGTGCTTTCCCGGAGCAGTCTCAGGAGAGGCGGAGGTAGCGTGCCCGGCATGCGGCGTCCTGCTGACGGTCCCGGTCGATGACCCGATGGGCAGTCAGACCTATTGCTGCTCAGAGTGCAAGACGGCCTTCGTCGTTCACTGGGGCGAATAAGCCGAGCGGGTCAGCCGCGGCCGTAGCCACCAACGCTGGTCTTCTTGACTACGGGCGCCACTGCTTTCATGCCGGTGGCTTTCGCTTGGCCTGCCTCGCCTCATCGCTCCAACGGTATGGTGGCCGGGTCGGCTTACGGCCCTCACGCGCCGCGGCGGCGGCTTCGTCTCGGTTGGCGAAGTCGTAGGCCCGAACGACTGTGGGGCGGCTGACCTTCATCTCGCGGGCCAGCCGGTCGAATCCCTCACCGGCCTTCCGGCGGCGATCGACCTCCGCCGCGATCTTCTGATACTTCGGGACGAAAGGCTGGCCGGGCTGCCGCGGTTGGCGGCGGCGGCCATCGCCGCGGCTCGGCGGCCGCTCTCCGGTGCGGTGCAGGTGGAGGGCGCCGCGGACGACCTCTGCCCCGATGCCGAGCGCGCGCGAGATGAGACTGACGCCCGACCCGGCCCCGGCCATCTCGACGATCTGCGGCAGCATGACCTCGTATTTCGGGGGCTTGCGGAGCGGAACGCTGACCTCGGGGCAGCAGAGTCCTGCCTCGCTGGGCATTGTCCAACGGTCACCATGTAGGAACTCCCACATGGTGACGGTTGGATCATGGTCGGCAGGGCTGGCGGCGGGGCCGCTGTAGGCGACTCACCCCGTTTTCCGCGTATAATCGGAGGCGTCTTCGGAATCAGTCCCATGACAACCGTCCAGATCACGATTTCTGACGCCCTCGCCAAGGAGGCCGCCGCCGAAGGCCTGCTCGAGCCGGGCTCGATCGAGGCGATCCTGCGCGAACGGCTCGCGGCAGCCCGCATCGCGAAGATGCAAGCGACGCGGCAGAAGCTCGCTGCAGCCGGAACGTCTCCCATGACGGCTGAAGAGATCGAGGCCGAGATCCAGGCGTATCGTGCGGAGCGGCGCCGTGCGGCTGGTGCTTGACACTCGGGCCGGGAAGACGCAGGCCCGCCATAGTGGTTCCGCTAACGGCTCAGGCAGAGCCTCGCTGCTCCACGCCATCCAAGAGATCAGGAATGGTCGTCCTGCGAATCGTGTCGATGACGGATTGCGACAACTTCCACGACTCGCCGGACAGCCGCGAAACGAGTTTGCCCCACACTCGCCCGAACGCCTTCACGGCGTCGGCGTCGTTGAATCGAACGCCGGGCGGCAGAAGAGGTGTGACGTCTTCTGTCAGGCTGCGCGTGAGCTTCTGCAGCATCCGCTCCTCGGCGTTTGCCCGGCTGATGAGGTGCCCTTCGAGGGCGAGGTAATGGTGAAAGCAGTCGAGCAATCGCTCGGCGTCGAGCAGGCGTGACATCAGCCCCTCGTTGAGATCGAATAAATCGCGGTTCTTGTTTCGCTGGAGAAAGGCCCGCAGCTTCGTGCCAAAGATTTCATCCGGCTCGAACGAGAGGATCTCGGCGCGGGCCTGATGCCAATCGCTCTCGACGGTGAACGGGTAGGGGCGGAGGCCGAAGCGGCTTTGATGCTCTCGCGTGTTGACTTCGATCTTCAGCTTGAGTGGCTCCCCGCCTCCCGATTCGGGGGAAAACTTGAACACGAGATGAATCGAATGCTGGGTTTGTGTTCGGCGGCATTTGCCCAGCCACGACAATGCGTTCCTGATCCCATCGATGATGTCGCCGATGAGCTCTGCCCGCGTCTGCACCAGATCGATGTCCTCGGAATATCGAAGCGGCCGCTGGAAGAGCAGTTTGTGGATCGCCGTGCCGCCGCGGAAGGCGATCCGGTCGCGAAGGGCCGGGCTCGTGAACAGGTCGCACAATGCGCGAGAGATAATTAGGTCCTGCTCCACCTGCCGAAGATCGGACCAGGGAGCCGAGGCGGTCCACTGCTGGATGAAGGCCAGGGGAATCATTCGTCGATCTCCACGGCCGTGTTCACGATGAGTTTCCAATCAGGCATCCGCTCGTTCGCCATGGCCTTCTGCGGCAGCAGGTGCTTGACCGATGGGTCGAGCGCCGTGAATGACTTGGCTTTGACGGCGAAAGGGCGCAGGGCTCTGGCTTGGCGGGCATGCCCGAAACGCTCGAGCAAGTAGCCGAGTCTGCGGACGGACGTGTTTTCATAGGCGACCGCCGCCTCTGCCAGGATGCGACCGTTCGCCTTCTTGCCGAGATCATGGGCCGCCTGAGCGGCACCGTTGATTCCGCCAGCGCGGTGGAAATAACGGCAGATGTCGAGCAGGGTTAGTTCTACGCCCGCGATCTTGGCGAACCCCGCTTCCGTCTTCAGTCGGTTGAGCCACTCGGGGTGATTCGAGCGAGCGAAAGTCTGCGGGGCGTGGAACAGGAACTCGACTCGTTGCCGGCCGATCTCAATGGGAGGGAGCTGCCGCGGTGCGACCACCTGGAAGACCATGGCGGCCTGATGCGCTGACCCGTGAAAAGCCGCTGCCCGGAGGAGCGAAATCCGGTAGTCGACCCCGAGATGCTTCATCAGCGGATCAATCCAGCGGGCAGGATCAGGTGCCCCGAGCACTCGATCCTCGGGCCGAAGGATCAGATAAAAGCCCCGGCGAGGGGAGACGAGCCGGCTTTTCTTGGACAGCCGCGTGGCGGCCGCCTGAAACGCTTTGGGCGATTGGCGGAGAGCGGCCAATGCGGCTGGCTTCGTGAACCATCCGCGGCCCATGGCTAGCTGCTGATCGATAAAGCCCTCGAGGTCGGCCATGCCCGAATCATATCAGAAAAGCAACGCATGGAGGTAATTTCCCAATATGATCCGGGCGAGCGACTTTCTTGCGGAATCAACTCTTGTGTTTGGTTTTCCTCGGCTTTCGTGCTGCCGCCCTGCGGTCGTAGATGAGGGGAACGATCGCCTGAGCAGGGCCGGCCGCCGTTGCCGGCTCGGCGGTCGGGCTTGGGTGGATCGAGCCCCAGACCGAGACGGGATCGCCGTCTCGGTCCTTCGGCCTGTTTCTTTCCAGGACAGCCAGGGCCGGCACGGCGTTGATCGTGAACCGGGCGACCATCTGGGGCTTCGATTGACCCTCGACCTGCCGCATCTCGAGGATGACGTCGCCCACGAGGGCCTTGAGCACCTGGGCGGCGACGCCCACGTCGCCTTGCAGTAGGTCGCGGAGGTGCGTGAGCGCCGCGACCACGTCCTGCTCCTTGACGCTCCGCACGTTCGGCCGCCGGCCGGCGCGCTGGAGCTCCTTGAGCTGCTCCCGCTTTGCCGCCAGTTGCCGGCCCATCTCCTCGGCCTTCGCGAGCACAGCGTCGAGATGCGTGTCGTCGAGCTTGGCGAGCCGGTCGGTCAGCCGCTTGAGCTGCCGATCTTCGTTGGCGATTTCCTGCTCGAGTTTCCTGGTTGACGGAATCGGTTGCCGGGCGATCCAGGCCAGCCGCTTGTTCACGTCGGCAGTCAGGTCAGCGAGAAAGTCATCGGTGAAGAGCGTCGCCATGACGGTGCCGAGCACCGCCTCGTCGACGATCCGGGCCGACTTGTAGCCGCGGTTCGTGCAGCCGTGGATTCCGCTGTTCGCATTGAAGCAGAAGAAGCTCTGGTACTTGCCAACCGACCGGCCGAGGATCATCGGGTTGCCGCAGCATCCGCAGACCGGCCGGATCAGCACCTTGGGGTAGAGGTCCACCCGGTGGGCTCTCTTCCGCCGATCCTTCGCCTTGCGGCCGAACGACTCGGCGCCGAGCCCGAGTTTCCGCTTGACGGCCTCGGCCAATTCGTCCGACAGAATCCGCAGGTGCGGCACGTCCCGCCAGATCCATTCGGAGGCGGGCAGATGGATGACCATTTTCTTGCCCGTCTGCCGGTCCGTCACCTGCTTGGTCTTGCGAAACACGTCCCTGCCGATGAGTTTCTCGCGGCCGTAGTGCTGGCGGACCCGGCTGTCGGACCAGGTCTGCTTGCCGCCCACCTTGTGCTCGTTGAAGAGCCGGGCCACGTCGATGGCGCTCTTCCCTTCGTAGGCGATCATCTCGGCGCCCCGGCGCGTCCAGTCTGCTGCCTCGGGGTCGATCTCGACGACCTTCTCGATCGTGTTCTTGTGGGTGATCACGAGGCTGCCGTTGGCGTCTTTCAGGTCAACGAGCCGGTAGCCCACGCCGGGTGGCTGGATGTTGTCGCCACGGCGGAAGGCGTCGTCCATGCCCCGCTTCACCTTGGATCTCAGCTGCGTGATGAACGCCTCGTTCATCGAGCCGAGCACGGGCAGCAGGAGCGAGGACTGGGGATTCGCACTGTCGAATCCGTCGCTGGCACCGATGACACGCACACCCGTCTCGTCGGCGAGTTCCCCAAGCCGCAGCGACTCGATCGTGTTGCGGCTCATCCGGGAAAGATCGTCGATCAGGAACCAGGTCACGCCGAACTCGCCGCCCCGCTCGACGATCGTCTTGGCGAGCATGTAGCCGGTGCGGCAGGTGAGCGTGCCGCTGACGGCGGCGTCGGCGAGAACGTAGTGCCAAGGTACGAAGACGCCATCCCGCCGGGCCCGATTCAGGACGTTGAGGAGCTGCTGGTCGAGCGACCGTGGGTTTGAGTTCTCGTCGCTGAACCGTAGGTAGGCGACTGCCAGAGCGGTCCAGCCGATCGGTGTATCGCCTTGCCGGAACGTTTCGGCGTGCTGTTGCCTGAACCGCCGCTCGAAGTCGTCGGCCATGGCCGCGATCGTGGTGGCGTCGGCCGCCGGCACCGCGGAGGTGCCAGCAAGGTCCGGCCAGAGTCGGGCCTGAACCTCGAGGTAGGTGCGAGCCAGGTCGAGAAGCCCCTGTCGCTCGGGCATGCCGAAGTCGGCGCTTCGGACCCGCCCTCGGCGGTTTGGGGCCGGAGCGCTGCTGTTGGCACCGGAGGACTGGGGGGCAGGGGAGTAGGAAGAAACACTGCCGGCGGGGCCGGCGTCGTCATTGAAACGAAGCATGGGAAAAACCTCGGAGGCGATTGAATTGCCTCCGGGGTGGAGCAGGGGGGCGGGCTTGGGCCCGCTCCCGTCAGCTGCCTCCGCGTTTACGCCGAGATGCCGATCGCGCCCGCACCGCATCCCCGTCGAACCAGATCTGGAACGGGAATGGGTATGGGCAGAGACCGGTGGATTTCTCGGGCGTTTTGCGGATATGCTGCCTAATCAGGGAACGACCGTTGCGGGTCGCCCCGACTTGCCTTGTATAACCGTCCGGTCTCGGATGGTTGGCGAGGTGTTTGACGATCGGCCGGTGAGGGTCGCACGCCGCCCCGCGACGTGCGTCTCGATCCGGTCGATCCGCCCTTCCGATCGGAAGGGGCTTTCTTGCTGCCCGCGGCGGAGCGATCTGCTTCGCCGGGGTGTTCATGGTGGTGGCCGTGCTGGCCGCCGTGATCGTCTTCCTGATGCCTGTCGCCGGCCGCCTCCGGCAGGCCGCCGGCCAGCGGACGGCCGCTGCTGTTACGGAGCGTGCACGGCAGGGGGCGATTGCCGAAGGCGACGATGCCGCCCTCGAGCAAGCGGACGGGGCGGTTATTCCGCCGGCCCTCCCGGAAGTGAGTCCGATCCGGATGCCAAGGTCCTGGACGAGCCGGTTCAGTTCTTCGCGGGCCGCCGGATTGGCACAGACCGTCTCGATCCGGTCCATGAGCGCCATCGCCTTCTGGACCTCCACCTCGACGCTCGCCGGCGGCTCGCGGTGCGGCATCCGCATCTCGACTTCGGCGAGCGCCTTCTCGGCTTCAGCCAGTTCGGCCTGCAGATCGCGAAACCCTGCCCGTAGCGCGGCCCGGAGTTCGTCATCATCCTCTTCGAGAATGCGCTTCGGAGCCTGGGCTACCTTCAGCCGCAGCCGCTCGACCCTTGCGAGCACCTCCTGACGAATCGCCTCGTCCGGAGAAGGCGGAGCCTTTTGCATATCCCGGATGCGGGCCTCGATGGCCGCCCGCAGTTTGTCCTTGCCCGCAGCTCGCCGCATCAGTGTCACGAGTGTCCGTGCCGTGAACTGCAGCAGGGCTTCGCCATCGATGTTGTTATGGTTGCACTTCTTTCCAGCCGTCTTCGTGTAGATGCTGCAGCGATACATCGGGCGGCCGACCCCGCGGTCCTTTCGCACGACGCCGTGCATGATCCCGCCGCACTTGCAGGTCAGGTCGAACACGCACGGCGTCAGTGGGTAGGCGGCCGGGTCGTGTGCTTTGCGCTTGCCGCGTTGAGAACCGCCCCGGGCCTTCAGGTTGGCCTGGAGGCGATGCCAACGCTCCGGGTCAAACCGCGCAGCAAAGCCGGCCGCTGCGCGGATCCGGTCCGCCACGTCGTTCTCGATCGTCTTGCCCGAACCATCCGTAAGCAGCTCTTCTTCGGTGACGGGGCGAAACCCCGTCGCCTTGGCGCGGTGATGCACACCCTCCGAATAGCGGCCGTACTCTTTGACACCGATGATGATCGGATTGGTGGCAAGCGCGAGGACGGTGCTCTCGTGCCATTTGCCAGACACCTCGTGCTCGACTCCGTTGTCGTGCCGCGTTCGGCCGGCGTCTCGCGTGGGGATGCCAAGCGCGTTGAGACGCTGCGCAACCCGCTTCGCGCTCCAGCCGGCCTCCAGCCGCTCCAGAATCCAGACCCAGGTCTTGATCCGCTGCTCGTTATTCGGCCGGAAGCGGATGTGGCAGTTCCGCTCCGTATGACGCTGGTGCAAGGCGATCTCAACGAGCGTGCCGTCCGGCCTCTCGAGGAAGCGGCCGTGACCGTACGGCGGCACGCCGCCCGTGCTATAGCCTTGGCTCGCAAGTTCGATGTGCTTGGTGATGATTCGTTCCGAGAGCTTTCGGCTGAACTCACCGCTCTCGTGATAGCCAACGAACGAGACCAGCGACTGCCCAAGAGCCTCGGACCCGCGGGCGCCCGCCGCGATCACACCTTCCGACGTCACGATCGTCACGCCGGCCAACTTGAGTTCCTCCTCAACCATCATCATCGAGAGCGGCGTCCGCGGCCGGCCGAGCCGGTCCCGCTTGTGGACGAAGAGATGGGAGATCGACGGGTCGGCTTTCAGTTCCGCGATCATCGCATCGAATGCGGGCCGCTTTGTCCGAGTGCCGCGATAAAGCAACCCCTCTTCTGTAAATGCCGGGATGAGCGGGCGGGTCATCTGGCTTTCATGTTCAGGTAAGACCTTTCTGTTTCCCAGTCGTCGCTGATCTCGCTG
>Ga0194129_10008732_pt1 | contig 11616 bp, 11 predicted proteins | sample TA2KigCa35mmetaG_FD_150862 | JGI IMG/M metagenome (GOLD analysis project Ga0194129, IMG submission 150862) | Freshwater microbial communities from Lake Tanganyika, Tanzania - TA2015038 Kigoma Deep Cast 35m | ecosystem: Environmental > Aquatic > Freshwater > Lake | place: Tanzania: Lake... | reverse complement strand
TGCTTCAGAAACCTGCATCAACGGCGGCGGAATTGATTGAAAAACTAAATCTCGCCCAGGATGCCGATACAGACACTATTGAAACGCTCATCGCAGAAGTTTTGTCAAGATTTCCCGAAAAGGTTCAGGCATATAAAAACGGCAAAACCGGATTGCTGGGATTGTTTGTTGGCGAAGTAATGAAAGTAAGTAAAGGAAAGGCCGATCCCAGAAAAACCAACGAACAGTTGCGTAAAATGTTGGATGCATGAGCATTTCGTTTTTGCATGCCATTTTCAAAAACCTTCAACAGGGTGGTGAACGAACTGCCTGCGTAATTGAGGACACCAGTTATTCTTATCAGGAATTGCATTCTCTTACAGGTGCTATTCAGGGGAAAATACAGCGCACGGGTAGCGTGAATATTGGCGTTATAACCCAAAATGCACCTGAAACCTACGCAACTATAATCGCTTCTTGGCTTACAGGAAAATCCTACGTACCTATTCCATCAAACTATCCGGCCGAAAGAATTTCGGACATCATAAAGACTGCAGAAATTAGTTCCGTGTTTTATGCCGCAGAGGCTGAGGAAATTGATTTGCTTAAAACCCATTTTTCTCTGCTAGAGTTTGTCAATAGTACAACTTTGCCGGTGGCTGACTGCTTTCATGTTTTTCCGCCTGAAGATAAAACGGCTTATCTCTTGTTTACCTCAGGAACAACAGGCAAACCCAAGGGAGTTCCCATTACTTTCGGAAATCTGCAGGCATTTTTAAATGGATTTGATACGCTGGGTTACAACCCTGGCGTGGAAGACCGATTTCTGCAGATGTTTGATCTGACATTTGATCTTTCTGTGGTGTGTTTTACAAAGCCGCTAATTTGCGGCGGAAGTTTCCACACCCTGCCAACAGGGATGATCAAAACGCTCGCGCTATATCAAGTGCTGCAAGAAAACCGCATCACCATCAGCTTGATGGTACCTTCCGTTATAGGCCTATTGTTGCCCTACCTGGAAGACATTTACCTGCCGGAATTACGCGTTTCCCAATTTTGCGGCGAGGCACTGAAAAAAGACATACTTGAGAAATGGATGCCATGCGTGCCCAATGCCAGAATTGACAATGTATACGGACCAACAGAAGCTACCATATACTGCAGTTCAGCAACCTGCAATCCCGGAAAAATACCGCATCACATCGGAGTAGTAGGCATTGGCAAACCCATGCAAGGAATAGGATTTTTACTTCTGGATGAAACGGGAATGGTTGTTACTGAACAAAAGGTTGAAGGTGAATTGTGCCTTAGTGGCGGTCAAATTACGCCAGGTTATTTGCGCAATGCCGAACAAAATGAGCTTAAATTTTTTGATTTCAATCAAATACGCTACTACAGAACCGGCGATATAGCCTTTAAAGACAGAAGTGGAAATTATTATTATGTCGGCAGAAAAGACGATCAGGTAAAAATACAGGGATACCGTATTGAACTTTCAGAACTGGAAATTGCGGCATCCCGCATTTTGCCGCATTGTCATTCCATAGCTGTCGGATATCAGTTTGCAGATACGTGGTTCCTTGCTCTGTTCATTAAACAAACCAGTATAATTGAATCACAATTTCAGGAAGCGCTAAAACCGCTGCTCCCCCTTTACATGAGACCACATCGCATCTTTGGCGTAGAGGAAATACCCCTGAATGCAAATGGTAAAATAGACCGCAAAGCACTTAAACTGTTGGCGGAAAGCCAGCATTTATCATGATAATAACCTTTCGCAAAGCCGTTGACGCTGATATTGACTTTATTACCGACGGTATAATACAAGCCGAACTTTCAGGCGGAACTGTTCTTCCCTATACAGCTCTGTTTAATATTTCAAGGGAAGAAACAATATCACTGATACATGCGATAATGGAAGAAGATATTGAAGGCCAGGAATGGTTTTTACCCGGATTTACCATTCTTGAGGTAAACGGGCAGCCGGCTGCCTGCCTTAATAACTGGATTGAGGGTAATGCCGGAATGGGTAGCGGGCTGCTAAAAGCCCAAGCCATGTCATGGATATTAAAGGAAAAGTGGAAGCAAGCAGCCCAAAAACTAGAATGGCTAAAAACCCTGCAATTGCCTCGCATTCAAACGGCAATGCAACTGGAATGCATCTACACCAAAAGTGAATTTCGCGGCCTTGGTCTGGCCTCAAAACTAATAGAACACTGCATCAAAGAAACTTCAACATCACCTGCACCCCCTAAAACGGCAGAAATACAATTGTTGGGCAACAACGAGTCTGCTCTGCATTCATACACAAAATGTGGATTTCTACTTAGGGAACAGATAACCTCTGCACGGCCTGAAATTTTAACTTTGTTGGCACACAATACCCGTGTTTCTCTGGTAAAACCCCTTTGATATGGAAACTTGCGAAATTCGCCTGCAGCTCGGTAATATCTTTGACAGTGTATTCCACTGCGGAAATATAGAAATAACCGATGAATTAACAGCTGAACAGGTGGAAAAATGGGACTCCTTGACCCATCTTACCATGATTGCCGCAGTTGAATCGCATTTTGGTATCCGGTTTAAGCTTAAGGAACTGATAATCATGAAGAATACAGGGGATCTGGTGAAACTGATACTGGAGAAAAAACAGTCGGTTTGAGCAAGATTAATCATAACAGACCGTTGCTGACCATCGTCACCACTGCTATAATGCTGTCAATTGTGATATGGGCATTCAGTGATCCGGTTTGGGAAAAATGGCTAACCGAGAAAGGCTTAAGATTTACGCAAACGCATCAGCTGTTACCGGCTAATAAAAGTAGTCGGCAAACAATAAAAACCAAAAAAGCTATTGTAAAGCCCGATTCTGTTATTCTAAAAAACCTTACGGCGGAAGAACGCGGACGTATAGATACCCTGCATAAAAAAATTGCGTTTCTGAACAATGCATCGATAAATGGAAATACCCCACTGGATGGTTTCTTCGGGGCCCTTCAAACTACGGCTGATTCACTGATTCACATATGGTATTATGGAGATTCGCAAATAGAAGGAGACCGAATTACACAGGATTTGAGACTTTTACTTCAAAAGAATTTTGGCGGAAGTGGACAGGGACTGGTTCCACTGAATGATGTGGCCAGTTACCGATTTCTTGAAACAGACTGCCGAGGATTTGTCAAATACAATGTTTTCAACCATAGTAAAATAACGGGCTTTGGATTTAATGGCATAAAGTACCGCATCAAAACAAGCGATTCTACCGGCGCACAATCATCATTTAAAGTTTTACCAGGCCTGCTGTTTACTAAGGTATACCTTTTGCATGATAAGGCTGAAAAGATGGTGGTAAGTGTTACTGCAGATAAACAAGCACGAAAAGAAATTGTGCTGACTGGTTTAAAAACCCTTATTTATGACGGCAGATGCAGGGAACTAAAAATTGAATATCCTGAAACCGCGACTTCTTTTTACGGCTATTTGCTGGAAGACAAGAAGGGATTGCAGATTGACAATTGCGGTATCAGAGGTCACGGTGGAGGCGGGCTTATCAACATTAGCAACAGCGTGTTGCAACAAAATGCGTTTCTCCTAAATACCCGAATGATTGTTTTTCATTATGGCAACAATGCTATTCCTTATCTTAAAAGTGAAGCCCATGCAGCCCATGTAGGCAATGAATTTTATAAATTGTTTGTTAAGTTCCGTAAGGCACTGCCTGATGTGAGTATCCTTGTTATCAGCGGCGGAGATATGGGAAGGGTTATTGATGAAAAAACAGAACCCTACCCTTATGCGGCGGCACTGGCGGCCGAGATGGGAAAAGCGGCAGAAAAAGCCGGTTGTGCTTTTTTTGACATGTATGCTCTAATGCAGGCAAACGGAGGTATTGATGGCTGGGTAACACAAGGGAAAGCCAGTGCTGATGGTCATCTGAGCGCATACGGCCAAAAGTTTTTTGTCCAGACCCTTAACCGCGAATTGATGAAGTCTTATGAAATTTACCAGATAAACCATACACGAAGTCATTAGTAAGTTATTATACATATCGATTATTCTTATGAGTCTGCAGCTGAAAGCCCAGCAGACTCTTCCCATCTGGCCAGAGAACCGCTATACCCCCTACCCTTTTCTGCACACAGAATTCAACAGTCTTCAGTTTAGCGACAGAAATCTGGCCGACCCTTTTTTTGCAAAGCTCAGCAACGCTAAAAACGAGAGAGTAAATATTTTATACATAGGCGATTCCCATGTCCAGACAGATGATTTTACGGGTGAGCTTCGTTCTCGGCTTCAGCTCACTTATGGCAATGCCGGACGGGGCCTGGTTTTTCCATATTCTACCGCCAGAACGCATGCTGCGGTAGATTATGTTACTACACACACCGGGCGATGGTTGAATTCCAAGAATATTGAAGCGAGCCCTTCACTCCCCTTGGGTCTTAGCGGCGTAACTGCAAGAACAAACGACAGCAATGCTGCATTCAGGCTGAGTTTTAATGGAACAGTTCAACCGGAACACAAACGAATACGTATCCTTCTGAAAAGAGATGCTCATAGTTATGATTTTGCACTCCGATCGGGAAATAGTCAGGTATTTGTGGATGTTTTCAACCCTGAACTTAACGACAATACCACTTTACTTACGGTGGATATGCCGTCGGTAAGCAGTGATTTTGTTTTTACCCTAAAAAAAACTGACACCGCTCAGTCCGTATTTGAAATTTACGGTATCAGTATAGAAACCCCGGAAGATGCAGGGGTGTTGTTTCACAGCGTGGGTATCAACGGAGCCGGACATTATTCTCTTCTCAGACAAAATCTGATGAAAGAACAACTGGAATTAATTAAACCAGATGCCGTTGTTATCGACCTCGGTGCCAATGACTTTTACCGCGGAAAGATTAACAGAGATGTTTTTAGCAACAACCTGCTGAAAATTGTAAATATCATACGAAGCGCTAACCCGCAAACCGCTATCATTCTGGGATGTTCTCAGGATATTTACCGCGGAGGCTACAGTTTACCGGACTGCATGGTGTTTTCCGATATCGTCAGAGAATTTTCGCAACAGCATCAATGTCTTTTCTACGACTGGTATTGGGTTTCCGGTGGTCGGTTTTCAATGATGCGCTGGAGCCACAGTGCCCTGACAAAATGGGATATGGTACACCTTACCCACAGTGGTTATCTGCTAAAAGGACAGCTGATGGCCGAGAGCTATGAAAGAACGGCATACTGGCTAAAACACAATGACACGGCCAAAGCTTTGCTTTACAATGTTGACTCATTAAGAACTCCGCTGATTGATACATCCAAGAAAGATGTTGCTGCCACCCAGACCCAAATACGCTATTTGTGGGTTTACCACCGTGTGTTGCGCGGGCAAACCATCTGGTCGGTTGCTGCGTGGTACGGCGTCAGTGCTTACCAGATTAAAAAATGGAACCGGCTTAGAAGCAAATATCTGAGAATAGGTCAAATTCTAAAAATTTATGCCCCCATCAAAGTTCAGGTTCCTGCACCGGTGAAAGTCATTCCGCCTACCCCGGAAACTGAAACAGATTCTTCAGAAATCACCCCACCGGTAACTGTACCAACGATTGTACCCAAACCGCCTGTAAACAAGAAACCATCGGCACCCGTTCAAAATCCCCGGCCTGCAGCACCAAAGGCTGCATATCATAAAATTAAATCAGGTGAAACCCTTTTCTCCATTTCCAAGAAATACGGAACCAGCACCTCGGCCATCATGAAGTTGAATAAGATGAGAAGTCATAATATCCGAGCAGGTCAAATCATTCGTGTAAAATAATGGCTTTCAATTCATCGCTGTTTATCCTGGTTTTTGTTATTTTTTACAGCCTGTATGTTCCGCTTGCAGGCAGACCTGGAATCAGAACCGCTTTCATCTTCACATTCAATGCCGTTTTTTATTATTTGTTAAGCGGTTTTGGAATCGGCATTTTACTCACCCTTAGTGTAGCCGATTTTTTTCTTGCAAAAGGAATTTTTTGTTCACGGTCAGAAAATAAAAAACGCTTTTTTCTGTGGATTAGCATACTTCTGAACATACTGCTGATATTGACTTTCAGGCATTTCAGCCAGTGGTTTGGATTCCGTGACATTCCTTTCTGGCCGGCCACAATAGGCGTTTCCTTTTACGTGTTCCGTTCGCTGGGATATGTACTGGATGTATACCATGAAAACATTGAAACACCAGAAAACAACTGGTTTCGTTACTTTACCTACCTGAGTTTTTTTCCGCTCATGCTACAGGGTCCCATTTCCCCTGCCCGTGATTTTCTGCCTGAACTGCAGAAAGGTTTTTCCGCCAAAGAAGTTCCTTCAGGGGAAGCCTTTTTCTATCTGATTTCGGGAATCATCAAGAAATACTCCCTGGCCGCCTACATCACCGCTAATTTTACGAAACGCGTTTTTGACAACCCTCACCTGTTTACAGGCATGGAGAATTTGTTCGCTGCTATCGGACAGACACTGGTGGTTTTTCTCGACTTCAGCGGATATACAGACATGATGCTTGGAATGGCTTTGCTGCTGGGTTTCAGGCTGTCTGAAAATTTCAATTTCCCTTATGCATCCGCCAACATTACCGAATACTGGCGCCGATGGCACATGAGCCTGAGCAAATGGCTGAATGAATACCTGTTCTTTCCGTTTTCATTTACCTTACGAGGCTGGAAAAAATGGGGAACTGTGCTGGCCGTGATGGTTACGTTTATCATCAGCGGATTCTGGCATGGCACTTCACTAAATTATACATTCTGGGGCGTATTGCATGGCCTGGCTTTATCGTGGGATATTGCTTCATCGTGTTTACGCGATAAAATAAAAAAGTGGATTCCAAAATGGATCTATCATCCAATTTCTGTGGCACTTACCTTTTTATTTCTTGCGTTCAGCGGGATCTTTTTCCGACTCGAAGACATGGAAATCGCCATAGGCATGCTGTCGCATATTTTCACAGACAGAGACTGGTCAGTGCTTGGCAACTCGCTTCGTGTTTTTTGGGGTGTATTTGGAGTAATGTGCGGTGTGCTTCTGTGGCAATGGACCGCAGGAAAACTATATCTCAAAATGCAGCAGGCTTTCATCCGCTCGGGTTGGTTAACCCATGCCATTTTGCTGGTGCTCGCCATTTTTCTGGCCTACCAGATATCCGGAATGGAGCCCATTCCGTTTATCTACCAGAAGTTTTAATCAGAGTTTCCCGGTAATGGCGTAGGCCATGTGGCCCACCCACTCCTTTGCAATGGCATCAAAACGGAAGAGTACCTCACTGCTGGGTATGAAGAAATCGGGGAGAGAATAATCGCGCCCGTAATCGCTGATAAAATGAACAGGATATGGCTTCACGGCAATACCCGCTTTGGTGAAAGTGCCCAAAGCCCTGCGCATATGGAAGGATGAAGTAACCAGTAAAACAGGGCCCTCAATTTGCTTATCTTTCAATATTTTAGCAGTATTAAGCGCATTCTCATGCGTGTTTCTGGATTTACTTTCCTTGATGATAACCGAATCGGGGATGCCGTAGCTTATCAATATGGAATACACATAATCGGCTTCGGGTTTGGTGCGCCCAGTTACGGAAGATGAGCCGCCGGAAAGAATGATGCGCTTTATCTTCTTTTGAAGATACAAATTCACCACAAAATACAGGCGGTCGGCGGCATCGTTCATCTGGACAAGGTTTCGGTGGGCATCAAATTTGGCGTAGCCACCTAAAATAATGGCAGTTTCCGGGATTTTAGCCCCTTTGTTGGGCTCAAACTCCCAAGCCCGGGTAATTTCATTTACAAAAACCTTATTGGATGCTAGAAACAAGATCAGCAGACTGATTAGAACGAGTTTTTTACGTCTTTTGGGAAGTTTTGTGAAATAAGCCCATACAAGCAATCCCACACTCCAGCAAAGGGGTCGGATTAAAATCACGAGTATCTTGGACAGCAGAAAAAACATGGGATTTACAATATACGAAAATAAGGGGATGATGCCAGATTATTGGTTTATCAATGAAGGAATTAAGAAATAATAGAATTAGTTAATGAAAGGATGAAGGCGGCATCTGAATACTTTGCCTTACACCAAGACATATTCTAAAGTATGACTGTGCTAAAACAGGCACCCGAGGCCTAATAAAACATTGATGAACCAACAATTAAGATACCTACGCATGCTTGCGTGCAAGGAAAAAACAATAAAAAAAGCGAAAGTTCAGTCGCTTTGTGATCCCGCTGGGACTCGAACCCAGGACCCATACATTAAAAGTGTATTGCTCTACCAACTGAGCTACGGAATCATCCCGTTTTTGGGACTGCAAAATTACGGATAGCTTTGGGTTATCCCAAACCTTTTTTAAAAATTTTTGCGATACGTGTAATGAACCTTGGCTGTGTAGGCTCCCAAAGACTCAAGCATGCTCAGCATTTTGGAATTAAAATCCCCTATCCATGCAAGTTCTGCTATGGTAATCTGCGGATTCTTTTTCAGAGATTCATAAAACGTCATAATAATACCGGTTTCTATGCCAAGGTTCTGAAAATCAGGTACCACACCAAACACAATGCCCCTTACTTTATTGATTCTGCGACGCATCAATAAAAACCGAAGCATGTTCCATACCGAAAGTTTTCCGCCAAAATGTTTAAACACCTGGTTCACCTCAAGTATACTGACATAAAACCCAATGGGTCGGTCATCAGCATAGGCAAAGACTGCAAGATCCGCCGGTAAAACGGGTTTTACTTTTTTGAGCCTGGCGATTATTTTCTCCATTGTAAGGGGGATAAAATCTTCATGGTGAGCCCAGGCTTCATTGTAAATGCGCACAAAATCTTGAGAAAACTTATCCAAACGGCTGTAATCCAGACTTTCGAAGCGGTATTTCGGGTTACACATCACACGTCCTGCCAGCTTACTGAAACGCTCGAAATTGAACACATCTTCAGTAATATCGCAGGTTTTTTGCTCAAATATTTTCTCAAAATTGTAGTCTTCGAAAAAGCCTCGATAGTATTGGGGTTGATAAGCCTCGCGATAACTTGGATAGGAATATCTTTCCACCAGCAAGCCCCAGAAACTGTCTCGATCGCCAAAATTCACCGGGCCGTCCATATGGTTCAACCCCTTCTCCTGAAGCCAGTTTTTGCAGGCATCAAACAAGACATACGCTGCATCGCGGTTTTCAATGCACTCAAAAAAACCCATGCCACCCATGCGCTCACCACTGTTTTTGGTCTGGTAGAAAGCCGCTACCCTGCCAATGGTTTTATTGCCATCATACAGCACCCAGCGAATGATATCACCGCCTTCAAAGGCAGCGTTCTGTGTTCGATCAAAAATCTCTTCAATGTCTTTTGTGAGTGGCTGTATGTAATCGGGATCGTTTTTATAAACAAGTTTGGACACGGCATGAAAATCGGCAATGGCAGCCTGTGTGGGGACTTGTTTAAGTGTGAACATGGTACGAATTTAATAAACAACATGCAGTTTATCTTTCCTTTACTTCTAGCAGCATATCCTCATCCCCCCTTTGATAAAGCATATACGTGAGAATAAACTGAAACATTTCATCTCTGGCCCGCATGCTGGCACCACCGTATTCCAGTCGCTCTCCTACCCTTTTGGGCGGCTGGTTCGGGTTATTAGGATTGGCTGAAGTATTGTCAAATTCCGCCTCGGATATAATCCAGGTTCCCGCAGGCAAATGCACTGGTTTTTTGAACGTGTAAAAATACTGCCACCTGAAATCCCATTTGGGAATGGAAATGAGCTTCACAGTATCACCATTGGGTTTCACAGCATAGCCTTTTACGCTTTTGCCAAGCAAATGCAAATGCGGATTTATCGTGAGCAAAGAAATATCCGCATCTACCTGAAAACGAGTGCTGTGGCGGCTTCGGGTATTGGGCTCAATTTGCAGGGGCGGCACAATTGGGCTTACACCATTCGTTCCCAGCATCAATTCTCGGGTTTCGCGGGTGGGCGGTTTGTCGGTAAAAAACAGATTGATGTAGCTTTTATCGGTGGTTTTGCGGTTCCCCGGGCCATAATGCAGGTCGTTACCCACCACGGTAAACTTTTTAGAAAGCCTGAAAGTACCAATTCCATTGGGATAGGCCGTGGCCTGCACACCGGGCAGATAATTTACCGCGCTATGAAGCCTGAAGGGCTTGCTGCCATTGTCGTTCAACAAATCCAGCTTACTAAAATCGCTGTCATATTCGGCGGAAGTAATTTCTACATTAAAGGGCGGTTTAGCATGGTTCTTTTTGGCGCCGGACTCATACATCAATATATGCCCGTTGAAATGGTGCACCAGATTGGGCTCTCCAGCTACAAACTCAATGGCGCGTACCCAAGTATCACGTGGCAGCAATCCCGGTATTTTCACCAGAAAAAACCGATCCTGCAAGTTGGATAACAGTTCCACGGCTTGCAGCGGCAAAACCATGTCCGGCTTGCCAATATTACTGCGCCATGAGGGGGCTCTCCAACTGAGGTTTTCTCCGTTTTGGCCTGGGGAACAACCCTGCCCTACCCAACTTGCGATGGTGGCAATCTCTGCATCTGTAAGGTACTTCTCCCCTACAAAATGCGAATACGCAGGATCGGCCGGCCAGGGAGGCATGTAGCGCTTTGCCGTCACCTTGGCAATGGTTTTGGCTTTTTTCTTAACCTGCGCATACGTGGTGAGCGGAAAAGGCGCTGCGCCGCTATCACGATGGCAGGGACTACAGTTTCTATACACAATGGGAGCAATGTGGTCGGCAAACGTGGGTTTATTGGGCACACCTGCTTCCGGCTTGCTGGCGCAATGCAAAAGGAAAACTCCCCCAGTAAGGACTGCAAAAATCCGTGTGAACCGCATGCCTTTGCGAAGGTAGCACATCATTCGATAAAACACCCCACGGCTTTGGTTTCGGCGACGGTGGGTTTTTGTCCGTTGCGCAAGGCTTTCAGGGCATCTTTTAAATAATGTTCGGTGGCAAACTGCCTTTTCTTGCCGGTATCAAATGACCAGTTGTCGATGGCGCCGCTGTACCACACATGGTTGCTGCTGTCTACAATAAAAACCTCAGGAGTAACGGTGGCTCCATACATTTCGGCAATGTACCGCACATCCTTGCCCGCACTGTATTCCAGCGGAAAGAAGTAACTGCTGTCGGCGGCTGTATCCGCATCCGTTCTGAATCCCACAAACAAAAAACGGGAATCCTTTGCATATTCTGCCCGCAGGGAATCCAGCAGGGGCTTGTAGTTATTGCACATTGGACAATCCTTGCTGAGAAAAAAAACGACATTGAACATGGCAGGCCTTTCTAAATCCAGTGCAGCATTGTGCAGACGGTGTATGGAGGCTGCATCTTTTGGTAAATCAGGTATGTCTTTCACATTTAGTAACCAGGAAATGAGTCCACGGTATCCGCTAATGCACGTAATCACAATTAAAATCAGCAACAGCGATAGGTTCAACCATTGCATGCGGGTGAGTTGAAATTTTCCCATTGCCTATTTCATAGCCTGGAAAGCTTTTACAAACTTCACGCCCAGCCTAGGTTGCGGTTGGGTGGAATGTAATCCTTCCATTTGTCGTTTTTCTTCATGCGCTCT
>Ga0194129_10008731_pt1 | contig 11616 bp, 9 predicted proteins | sample TA2KigCa35mmetaG_FD_150862 | JGI IMG/M metagenome (GOLD analysis project Ga0194129, IMG submission 150862) | Freshwater microbial communities from Lake Tanganyika, Tanzania - TA2015038 Kigoma Deep Cast 35m | ecosystem: Environmental > Aquatic > Freshwater > Lake | place: Tanzania: Lake... | reverse complement strand
TTGTATAAAACAAAATTATTTTGGTTTATTTTAATTTAAATAATTTTGTATAAAACAAAATTATTTTGGTTTATTTTAATTTAAATAATTTTGTATAAAACAAAATTATTTTGTATGCTTATATATAAATGAGTTGTAATAAAACTTCGAATAACAAGTATTTCGATTGTCCAGCCCTTATGGCAGACGGTCGCGCCTTTACTGATTATCGCCCAAGTTCCTATGTAGATGACACAATCCGTGTTCAGAACCGTGTCTTCGACAGTTATTCATATCGCCAATTCCTAATTCACAATGGTTTAAACATTATGGAGACAAATAATAAGTATAATAATATGAAGAACGGTTGCGCTTCTTGTTCATACAAGACAATTCCCACAGAATCCACGTGCGTTTATAATAAGCAGTTCGGTCTTTGCGCTCCCAATGCTTACAATGGTCTCGGCCAGAATAACATTGCGAGCAATTTATAAAATATTTTTTTATTATATTGTTTATATATGACGCTCATTTTTTCTTCTGCTGAATCTGCTCGTATTCGTGATTCTATTGCGATTTATAATCATATAAATCCGGATTCTGGATATCAACTAATACCATTTCCAAAATTAAAATGGTAATATTTTTTGAATTTATATACAAAAAATATATTATTACTATATTTGGGTCTAAATTTTAAGACCAATTTGGGGTATTTTCAGGTGTAAGGGCAGAACCAGAACTAAAATCAATTGGTGGTTTTGGAGAAACTAACGTAACATTCCATCCACTGATATTTTGATTGAATACTGTCGCACCATTAAACATATTATCCATATTTGTAACATTTGATGTATTCCATGAACCTATATTTTGATTGAATGCTGACGCATTATTAAACATCCTAGTCATATCTGTAACATTTAATGTATTCCATGAACCTATATTTTGATTGAATACTGACGCATTATAAAACATACCATTCGTATATTGAAGACTTGATGTATTCCATGAACCTATATTTTGATTAAATGCTGACGCATTATTAAACATTCTAGTCATATCTGTAACATTTGATATATTCCATGAACCTATATTTTGATTAAATACTGTCGCATTAGAAAACATATAATACGTATATGTAACATTTTTTGTATCCCATGAACTAATTGATTGATTGAATGCTGACACATTATTAAACATACTACTCATATCAGTCATTAGAGTTGTCACAATATTATTAAATGGAACTGGACCGGTTTGGCCGGACGGTGTAAATGCTTGAATTCCCCCTGTAATACCAGTTGCGTAATTTCTTATGTTTTCTTTTGATGTATTATTAACAACTGCAAACCACTCTAATCCCGTTCCCCTCGGATTTGCTTCTATAAATGTTGGAACTGTTGAAATAGAACCGAATGTATATTTAATTGTTACTCCATTCGAGTCTAATATAAGACTAAATGGATTATTTTCAGGTGTAAGGGTAGAACCAAAACTAAAATTAATTGGTGGTTTTGGAGAAACTAACGTAACATTCCATCCACTGATATTTTGATTGAATACTGTAGCCTCAAAAAACATATTATTCATATTTGTAACATTTGATGTATTCCATGAACCTATATTTTGATTGAATGCTGACGCATTATAAAACATATTATACATCTCTATAACATTTGATGTATCCCATGAACCTATATTTTGATTGAATGCTGACGCACCATTAAACATACCAATTGTATATTGAAGACTTGATGTATTCCATGAACCTATATTTTGATCGAATACTGTCGCATTACTAAAGATATAATACATATTCGTAACATTTGATGTATTCCATGAACCTATATTTTGATTGAATGCTGACGCACCATTAAACATATCGGACATCTGTTGAACACTTGATGTATCCCATGAACTAATTGATTGATTGAATGTGGACGCATTAGTAAATAAATAATTCATATCAGTCATTAGAGTTGTCACAATATTATTAAATGGAACTGGACCAGTTTGGCCGGATGGTGTAAATGCTTGAATTCCTCCTGTAATACCTTTTGCGTAATCTGATATGTTTGCTATTGATGTATTATTAACAACTGCAAACCACTCTAATCCAGTTCCCCTCGGATTTGCTTCTATAAATGTTGGAACTGTTGAAACTGACCTCGAAGTATATTTAATTGTAACTCCATTTGAATCTAATACAATTGATTCTATTATTGAACGACTAATCTCATTCCATTTATCATTTATTTGATACATTAATAATATTGAATTATTATTAATTAAACTAAATGGAGTGTTATTATTTAATACGATATTTCCACTCGTTGAAATTTGAATATTATCAGTTATATTTAATAACCGAAGAACTAATAAGTCTCCATTCGAACCTCCATTTATAGTTGATAACGTTCCAGTTGAACCACTTTGTGGCGATAAACTATGATATGAATTAGTTATTGTTATTGAATTACTCTGTATAGTTTTGGTTGAATAATTATATTTACTAATATTTAATTGAGGACCAGCTGGTCCAGTTATTCCAGTTTGTCCTGCTTGTCCTTGTGGTCCTGTTGGACCAGTCTGACCTGTTGGTCCCGTTGAACCTGTTGAACCTTGTGGTCCGGTTGGACCAGTCTGACCTGTTGGTCCTGTTGGTCCCGTTGAACCTGTTTCTCCTTGTGGTCCGGTTGGACCAGTCTGACCTGTTGGTCCTGTTGGTCCTGTTGGTCCTGTTGGTCCTGTTGGACCAGTCTGACCTGTTGGACCTGTTGGACCTGTTTCTCCTTGTGGTCCGGTTGGACCTGTTGAACCTTGTAATCCAGTTGGTCCCGTTGAACCTGTTGGACCTGTTTCTCCTTGTGGTCCGGTTGAACCAGTTGAACCGGTTGAACCTTGTAATCCAATTGGTCCAGTTGGACCAGTCGGACCTGTTGGACCGGTCTGACCGGTTGAACCTTGTAATCCAGTCGGACCAGTCGGACCAGTTGAACCAGTTGAACCGGTTGAACCTTGTAATCCAGTTGGACCTGTTGAACCTTGTAATCCAGTTGGACCTGTTGAACCTTGTAATCCAGTTGGACCTTGTAGTCCAGTTGGACCTTGAAGTCCGGTTGGACCTTGTAGTCCAGTTGGACCTGTTTGTCCAGTTGGACCTTGAAGTCCAGTTGGACCTTGAAGTCCAGTTGGACCGATTTCTCCGGTCGGACCAGTCATACCACGTGGCCCAATAGGGCCAGCAGGACCAGCAATTCCTTGTAGTCCAATTGGACCAGTCGGACCAGTATTTCCAAATTCTCCTTGAATTCCTTGTAAACCAGTACTTCCTTGTGGCCCAGTTATACCAGTAGTTCCAGTCAGACCACGTGGTCCGACTGCTCCAATTGGACCAGCAATTCCTTGTAGTCCAATTGGACCAATTGATCCAGTTAAACCGATTGGACCAGTATCTCCTGTATATCCAGTATTTCCCTGTGGTCCGGTTGGACCACCTGCTGGTCCTTGTATACCCTGTTGTCCCTGTGGTCCAGTTGGACCATTTAATCCAGTATTTCCGGTAAATCCACGCGGACCAATTGCTCCCATTGATCCAGGAACACCTTGAATACCTTGTGAACCAGTTGGGCCCGTTTCTCCAGACATATAATATATTATAAATAAAATTATTTATATAAAAATATAATAAAACTATATTTTTTTTGAAAATCGCTGTAATAAAATATATTTATTAAAATAATATTATATTATATTATATTATATTATATTATTTTTTACTCGTCAATAAGTTTCCATCTCTTTTGATTTTTATACATAACAACTTTATATTTATTTCCATCATTCTTTGATAAAACAACATCTCCAGCCTTATAATTTTTCAAAGATTCATTTGGAAATTTTTTAACATTCTTTTTCTCAACTTCAATAATCTTTACTTTTTTTTTATCTTCATCTTCTAAATCATTTTCTTGTGTTTCTTGATTATCTTCTGATTTTTCAAGGTTAATTTCTTTAACTTCTTGTTTTAATTCATTTACTTTATATTCTTCCTCTTTTGATTCTATTTTTTCAGAATTCTCAGTTTTTTCATCCTCATCTTCATCCTCATCTTCATCCTCATCTTCATCCTCATCTTCGGAATCATCTTCATCCTCATCTTCGGAATCATCTTCATCCTCATCTTCGGAATCATCTTCATCCTCATCTTCGGAATTATCTTCATCCTCATCTTCGGAATCATCTTCATCCTCAATATTCTCAATTGAAACTGTGCTTTCATCTTCCGGAATTTCTTCTTCGTCATCGCTACTATGTAATGTATCAACATCGCTCTCATCTTCATCCATATCTGCGCCTCTAAATTGCGCATTCTTCAACTCATTCACATTCATTTGAATATTATATGGTCGCTCTTTCTTAAAAAACGACGGGTTCATTTCTATTTCGTCCCCATCCAATAATTTACTTAATAGTCCTCTTAATGCTTCAATATCATATTTATTTTTGTTGGATTCAATTTCCAAGTTAATAATTTTACGCCATCCAAAATATACAACTCCAATTAATAATAAAACTAATATACCAATCAAAATTAAAATATATGTCTGCATTTTAAATATTAAAAGATAATTGTTTTTAAATCTAAACGACTCTCCGTTTTGATTTCTTTTTCCTTTTCTCCACTTTCTCAACCTTCTTCTTCTCCGGTTTTCTTTCCAAATCCTTCAAACAATTCAAGCAATTCTCCATAAATTCACCGTCGCATTTCTTATTCATCATCAACTGTAATGCTATGAACTGCTTTGAATAACCATCCTCCAACTTATAAGGAAAAATAATATTAGCCCCTTCAAACTTAACAGAAAACCGGATATTCTTAAATCCTAAATCCGCCTTTTTCTCAATTTTATGTAAATTTGTATAATGAGTCGCCACAATATGGAGGGAATTCTTCATTTTACCAATTGTATGACACATCCCGTTCGCCGCGGAATACCCCTCATTAAAATTTGTCGAAGTGAATATTTCGTCCAAAATAGAGAATGTAAATCCTTTGAACTTCTTGATAACATTGAAATAATCCCGTATTTTATGGACCTCCGATTCGAACAGCGATTCATAACCTTGTGCGTCCTGATTCCGGATTCCAGTCAAGAAATAAGCAAACGGAGTAAATTCCATCTTCTCCGAATTACTTATTCCCACAGTTTGCGCTAAATAAATATTCAGGAAGACAGATTTAATGAAAGTCGATTTTCCGGCAGCATTTGGACCAGTAAGTATATAATTCCTCGTCTTTTCATTAAAATCAATACTATTTTTAATGTTCTTCTCCCTCTGAATTGCGGGATGCCATACGCCCTCCAATTTCAAAAGTGGAACCGATGAATCCAAAACGCGCGGGATATGGAAATAACTCTTCTCCCGAATCATTTTCGCAATACCAAAATAGCAATCTATAAAAGCAATATTATTCAACACTTTCAAAAAGTCGTGTTTATTATCCATGAATTCATAAAAGTCCTTTAATATAACTCCCTTGTTCGATATTATGGAGTATGTCCCATTATAAATTCCACCGTTTTCAATTCTCTTGAAACCGACATCATCTTTCTCAATAACCCCATCAAAATTCTCTTTCAGAGAAGTATTCATCCGCAATAAGCCTTTAATATTTTCCAGCTTCTTCTGGAAAAAGTTAGCGATTCCAACTGTTATTTTAGATTCACGGTATGTATAATAAATGTTCTGGAAATAGAAAAATACGCTCAGCGCTTTTGAAAACCATTTGATGACCGTTTTTAGAAATTCGTTCTTGATGAATGGGATTGAAATCATGCTACTTTGTTCCCACATTATTTTAATAAATAGCTTGATAGGAATACTAATTCCCATGAACTTCATTAAAATAAAAGGAACAATTATATAAACAAGTGGGCTTATTGCGCACATAATCGGACTTATAATTATTTTATATGCGTTGGATACTGTTAAAAATGGTTCGTAATTATTCAAAAATTTCAAATAGTAATTATTGAAATACATCATAGAGTAAATATAATCACTATGCTCATTCTTCGATTTATAAAACCAGAGCGCATCATTAATTGAATCCTTAATCCCTTTTATTTCTTCATCTGTTTTTTCAGTGAATTTATTACAGACTGTTCTTATAAGGTCTTGTCTTTTTAGAATAATATTTTTATCGGAAGATGGGGATTTTAGTATTTTATCAGTGTAAATCATTCCAATATTTGTATTACATTTAGTGAGTTGATTATGGATATTATCCTTAAATAGTTCTAATTCTTCTGTAATATGATTTGTTGGAAATTCCTCTTTTTTGATTTGAATGAATAGTTCATTGAATCGTTTAGGGTATTGAGTTAATATTTGATTCTCAATTTCTATGTCATCCATATTTTCATTTTCTGTAAATAGAGAGACGTGGTCATCTATACTGTAATTTTTCTTTTCTTGGAGAAGTGTTGCCATACATATTAGAGTATTTTGTTATATTTTATTTTACGAATGTAATGTTATAATAAAAATATCTTATATATTATATTATGCCTATCAATCTTTCTCCGAATACTTTTCAACCTGACTCTGAACTTGAATCGCGTTCTTGGTTCAATACTTATGGAGGCTTCATTATTGAAACAAGATGGGACCCATCTGATGGTAAATACAAAACAATTTATCACGAGTATAATGTAGAAACTCCAAATATGCCATCGCGATAAAAAAGTTAGAACTAAATTACCAGTTTTAGAAAAACTTTTTTTCTAAAAAAGTTTATGTATATATTATTTGTTATTATCATATTTATATTCTTCGTGAATTTCAATACAATTTACGAACCATTTAAGCCATCACCAACACTAATTTCAAATGAAAAAAAAACAAATAATCAAATTCCGATTTTTATAAATCCAAATGATGTCCCAAATGAATATGCGACACGTGAAGATGTTTTAGAAAACCAGAACGTCTCAGTTCAACCAAAAGAAATGTATTATGATATATTCAACACAAATTGTGTATTTTCATATAATAGACCTCCGGAATGTCTCATAATAAAAGGAAATTATGTTAACAAAATACCTAATAAAAATTGTGAAAAAGTGTGTCCTGATTTATATAAAAAAGAATACAATAATCAGAAAAAAGATGAGAAAAAAATAAATAAAAAAGAAAGTTTTACAAATTTTATAGATGATAATCGCCAAAAATATTTTTGGTGTTATGAAAAATGCGGTTGTGTAAAGCATAAGTACGACCCCACAGACCCAAGTAAAAACACTTGCGGAGATAATGGAATAAGCCAGTATCCACTTGATGTCTATTTATCAGAAGCCCAATGTAATAAAAAATCGAAGCCTTGCGAAGGTTTAGATGAAGATGAATGTAGGAATACATCGGGATGTGGTTATTGTAGAAATAATGTAGGACAGGGACAATGTTTTAGTTCAACTACTGAGGGGCCACTGAATGTTAAATTACCGTGTATTCCAGACCGGATGAAACCAACAAATTCATTTAGTTTAGGACGAGCAAATCCATTTGAGGGGGTTTCTCAATTTTTACCGGAGGCTATGATAAATAATATAAAAAAATAATAAAATATAATTTATGAAAAAACAATATACCGCCAAAATAGTATTACTGGTTTTCATATTAGGTGTATTACTTTTTATTAATTATAAATACAATAATATTATTATTCGCGCCTATAATCAATTTACCGGCCTATCAAAAACAATCGTTGTCTTTGTAAGTATTATCTCTTTTATTATTCCTGCTCTTTATATTGATATACCATTTCTTCAAAAGAAGGAAATCCCAAGTTTTAGAACGAATCGCCCACAACTTATTAAAAAGCATACGACAACTAAGTCAATCAGAAATGTTCCGGAATCAGTCAAGAAATATGTCGCCGCGAATCAATATTGGAAATGTAAGAGTTGTAAGAATTTACTTGATGAAACTTATGAAATTGACCATGTTCTCGCACTAGAAGATGGTGGGACGAATGATTTAGATAATTTACAAGCATTATGTAGAAACTGCCATGGAAAGAAAACCGCGCGAAATAATATAATGAAGAGGTTTGTAAAATGAAAGAAAAATATATTTTATATAATTAATGAGCGATAATAATTATTCTTTTGGATTAAATCAGTTTTATCCAAATCAAGGAAATTATGGGAGTTTAAATGGATATGGAAATGGCGGTGTTTTAAATAAGATTAGTAATGGTCTTGGGTCTATTTATAATAATAGATGGTTCCTAATGTTTATTATGCTTTCAATCCCGATTCTTACATTTATGATTATAGCTTTTACAAAAAAAGGAATCCAAAGTGAGTTAGGTTGGACGTGTTTACTTCTTATATTAACATTTTGTATTTTTTATTATGCATATGTTATCCGGAATGTTCCTCCGAATCAATTTATATTATTACTTATTTTAATTATTGTTGAAATTGGGTTTATTATATACTTTCTAACAAAATTTAATGTTAAATTGAATCAAAATGATTATGTTGATTTCTATAATGATTCTACATTTTCATCTAGAACTGCTACACCAATGAGCATACCATTTGCTTCAAATAGCGAGAATCTAAATGTGATTACTGACGGAACACAAACCGCTTTTGCTATTAAGGAAGATTTACCAAATGATTTAGGACTTGAAGCCACATATAGTTTTTGGATGGCAGTATGTCCGGATAATTTTATGAATACTAATAAAAAATGGAAAACAGTCTGGTTTCGTGGGGATGACAATGATATTAGTTTATATAAGAATAAAAGCCCCGGTGTATATTTAGAGCCTACGTCGAATAATCTAATTATTACATTTGCATGTGAAAATGGACCAGATGAAGGAAACGCAATAATTATTGAAGACATTCCATTAAGCGAGTTATTTTGTATTACAATCGTTATTAACGGACGGTCATTAGAAGTTTACAAGAATGGATTACTTGAAAAATCGATTAGTTTAACTGGAAATCCTATAATGAAAAACACAAATATAATAAAGGGAGGAAATGGAGGATTTAATGGAAGACTTTATTTATTTAGATATGATTCGAGTGCTTTGATTGGAAGCACAATTTATTCAATGTATGATAAAGAGAAAAAAGCGATTGATGAATATATGAACAATAATCCATTAAATATAAACAATATTATACAATGTTAAATAAAAAATAATCTTTGTAAATTTTAGTAGAAATGAATTTTAATATTCCAAGTAGTTCCGGAGCATCAGCGAATGCGAGTATTCCAAATGCTGGTATAGGAAATATGGGTGCTTCATCATCGATGAATATGGGTTCAAATAGTCTATTTAATAAACAAATGGGATATATTCTTCTTGGTATATTAGCTGTTGCGATTATAGTAATTGTTATAGTTGTCATTGTAAATAATAACAAGAATAAGAATAATCAGAATATTATTATTGATACTCCTGTAAATGCTTTTGGATTGAAAAATAATAAATTCACTGTTAAGAATAGTGAATTAGGTCTTGAATTTTCATATAGTGTTTGGATTTATATTCAAGATTGGACTCACGGATGGAAGAATATTTTTGTTAAGGGGTCTGGAAGCCCTAGTTCTTCCACTCCGGACCAACCGGCTTCGTCGCAATTAAGAGCCCCGGGATTGTGGTTATATCCTGATACAAATTCCCTTCACGCCAGAATTAACACGTATGCTTCTCCGAATGAGGGTTGTGATATTAAGAACATTCCATTACAGAAGTGGGTTCATATCGCATATGTATTGAATAATAGGACTGTTGATATGTATATTGATGGAAAATTGGAGAGGAGCTGTGTGTTGCGCGGTGTTCCCAAGTTGAATGATAGTGATTTAGTTGTTTGCGACAATAATGGTTTCTTTGGTAAAATTAGCAACCTTGTTTATTACAAGTATGCGCTCAAACCAGAGGATGTTCATAATATTTATTCAAGTGGACCATACTAAAATTATTCCAAGATATAAAAATTTAGTGATAATTTTTATATCTATAAATAGTAATGAATATGAATAATGGAACGATGACGGTGGCTAATACGTCAGCAACTTCGAATATGGGTAAATTTTTCACATCGAACTATTTAATTACACTTCTTTTAATACTTGTAATCGTAATTATTTTAGTTTACCTATTTGTTCGTTTGGGATATAGTGTAAAAAATTATCAAAGTGATTCGCCGTATATAATTGAAGAGACAATTCAGGGGACAAATGCGATATATTTTCCGGGGTCAAAACTATTGCGGTCTTATGACCAACCATTCGGGCTCGAATTTAGTTATTCATTCTGGATATATTTAGATGAAAACACATTCAATAATTCTGGCAAGTGGCATCATGTGTTTCATAAGGGAAATAGTAGCGCGAATCCATTACAGGCGCCCGGGGTGTGGATTTATCCGAATGAAAACAAGATGATGATTAATATGAATACCTACAATAAGATTAAGAATTCGTGTGATATTAGCAATATTCCGATGAACAAGTGGGTCTGTATTTCGATGGTTGTTATTGAGGACAAGTTGGATGTTTATATAAATGCAAACTTAAAGAAGAGGTTCGATTTAGGTGGTATTCCTAAGCAAAATTACGGGGATATATACGCGTGTAAATGGGGTGGTTTCAGTGGGTTTCTGAGTAGATTACGCTATTACGCGTATGCTTTACCTTTTTACTCGATTGAGAAGATATATAATGATGGGCCAAGTCAAGCCCCATGTGTTAGCACAGGAGCGAAGCCTCCAAACTTGTCTCCTGAGTATTGGATGACCACTGGATTCCCTAACACGCAAGTCAATGTTTAATTTTTGAAAAAATTGATTCTATAATGATTTGTAAGAATATATTTATATGAAAATATAAATATACTCGGAATTATTCACAATTTCGTGGAACATATTTTTGGAAAGAGCTTATTATTGAAGAATATTGATTATATATTTACCAAGATGATACGCAAATTTACAGGCAACTGCGTTTCCAATTTGCATAATAACATCTTTATTTGAACCTTCCAGTTTATATTCATCTGGAAAACTTTGAATGCGCTTTAATTCTTTAACTGTTAATCTCCTTATTTCATTTTCACCAAATTTTACAAGTGAATCATATCCGTCTTTCCAGTATCGCGCAGAAATTGTATATGAAGGCTTATCAAAATCCAGCATTTGCGCTCCAAATCCGTGTCCATTTTCTTTACTTGTTTTTTTCTTATTTTTAATTCCTAATATAGCCTTTTCACTCAAATAGTATTTTTTATCAATTTGTTCTTTTGGTTCTAAAATTGTTTTAACAGGAATTCGGTCTTCAACTGATTTTATTACTTTTTCTGGTTCAGTTGGATAAATTCCCAAATCTTTTCGGATTCCGATAATAATTGTTCGTCTCCTATTCTGAGGAACTTCGAAATCACTTGCGTATAATTTTGTGATTATACAATTATAATTTCTCCCAAGGTGTTCCATTATAATATCGATAATATTTTCATTCGACTCCGTTTTTTTAGAAAGAATACCAATTACATTTTCCATAATAAATGCTTTTGGTTCAAAATAATCGAGATATTTGACA